>Ga0154610_1043_pt6 | contig 10951 bp, 9 predicted proteins | sample Rifle2008BG13ft_FD_116039 | JGI IMG/M metagenome (GOLD analysis project Ga0154610, IMG submission 116039) | Deltaproteobacteria bacterium RBG_13_61_14 | reverse complement strand
CTTGCCCGGCGGGTCCCAGACCACGGCCAGGTATTCGGGCCTCTTTTCACGGATCAGCTTCTGGAGCATGTTGGTGAACACGTAGGTGGCGCCGGTAGGCACACCCCGGGAGTTGCTCAGGCGCTGGCGGGCCATGGCGTGATAGGCGCGGAAGATGTAGGAGCTGCCGTCCACCAAATAGAGCTTGGGCGAAGTTTTCTCGGTCAAGACCTTACTCCGATTTTTGATTTTGGATTTCGGATTGGGGATTTTAAGAAAGCCGCCAATCCCAAATCCAAAATCCGCAATCCAAAATTCTCAGGGTTGCTTGCTTTATCCTAGACGAAATGCTAATAATTAAGCAAGCTTTTGAGATCCTGTCCAGGAGCAGACCATGAACAACCAGGAACGAAGGTCTTACCCGCGCGTCAAGCTGATCACCAAGGTCACGAACGTGGCCGGTGACTTTTTCCACTACTACTACTCCCGCGACCTTTCTCTGGGCGGCATTTTCCTGGAGACGCGAGAGCCTTTCCCGGTGGGCACCCAGGTGAACCTGGAGTTCCCCTTGCCCGGCATCGCCCGCCGCGTCGCGGTGCGAGGCAAGGTAGTTCGGATGGTGGCCTCGGAGGAGAAGGATCCGTCCGTAGTTCCGGGCATGGGCATCCAGTTCAGCCCGATCGACGAAGAGACCCAAGGCATGCTCGCCGAGTTCATCGCCAACATCATGACGCGCTGAGGGTGTCGCCGACATTCCCAACCAGCTCGAATGGCCGCCTCTTTCCATGACAACCGGTTGCAATTTCGACCGGGGAGAGGTAGGATCATGAACCGGCGGGGGATTAGCTCAGCTGGGAGAGCGCGGCGCTCGCATCGCCGAGGTCGGGGGTTCGAATCCCCTATCCTCCACCATTCGACTCAAAACGGAAATCCTCTGGATTTCCGTTTTTCGCTCATGGCAGGCCACTGACATGAGCGACTTAAGTCGAATGGTGTCCTGAGCGAACGAAGTGAGTCGAAGGACTGTTGACGATGCCGCACTATGTATACATTCTCCGTTGCTCGGACAACAGCTACTATGTTGGCGCCTCCGAAGACGTTGCCAAAAGGGTAACGGTCCATAATAACGGATCTGGCACAGTTTATACCAAGAACCGGCGACCTGTCGTCTTGGTTTATCAAGAAGAATGTGAGAATAGAATTGCCGCCGTCCGAAGAGAACGCAAAATTAAAAAATGGACCCGAGCGAAAAAGGAAGCGCTTTTTCGTGGAGATATTGGAGAACTAAAGACCTTAAGCAAGAAGCGAGGATAGTAACTTATCAAATTCCACAACTCCGGCAAGTCTCCTCACACCTCGAAATACAAACCCTGGCGCCTTGTCGTGGCGATCAAGTTCGAAGACAATCAGAAAGCTCTTGCCTTCGAGAAGTACCTCAAGTCCGGTTCCGGCCGAGCCTTCGCCAACCGCCATTTCTGGTGATGGCTAACCTTCCCTCTCTCCGCCCCTTTTTCTCCGCTTCTACTGGACTACCCCCTGCCTGGTCCAGTCGTTTCTTTTCAGTTAGTTGCAGAAGGGCAAATTATATTTCGAGACGATTTTGGGTGGTGGGCAAAAGAAAAAAAGATTTGACAACCTTCGGGAAAGGTGGTATATAGCTAGTCCAGAATCGAAACCGGCCTTTTAATTTAATCCGGCGAGATTAAGAAGGGCTTCAAATGAAGTTTGCGCCAATCGTTAAGAACGCCTTCTCCGACTGTGGGGAAGGCTTTTTTTTAGCAGGCTTTAGACCTTAGGCTTTAGGCATTAGACTGAAGATTCAGATATGAATAACAACATCCTGGGCCTAAAGTCTAAAGCCTAATGCCTAAAGCCTATTAATTCTCGGGGGTTGCGATGAGCAAAGAGAGAAAGATCCTGGACAGCGATGCGGTGAAGCGGGCGATGACCCGGATCGCCCACGAGGTGGTGGAGCGCAACAAGGGGGTGGAGTCGGTGGTGCTGGTGGGCATCCGCAAGGGCGGCGAGCCTATGGCCCGGCGCCTGGCCCAGCTCCTGACCGAGATCGAGGGCCGGCCGGTGCCCCGCGGCTTCATGGATGTGACCATGTACCGCGACGACATCTTCCACCAGAAGACCCATCCCAAGGTGCACAAGACCGAGATTGACTTCGACATCGAAGGCAAGGTGGTGGTCCTGGTGGACGACGTGCTCTTCACCGGCCGGACCATCCGCGCGGCCATGGACGCGCTCATGGACTTTGGCCGGCCGCGCTCGATCCAGCTGGCGGTTCTGGTGGACCGGGGCCACCGCGAGCTTCCGATCCGGGCCGATTTTGTGGGCCGCAACCTGCCCACGGCGCGGGGCGACCGGGTCAAGGTCAAGTTCGGCGAAGGGGCCGAGGAGGACCAGGTGGTCCTGATCGAGGCGGAGGAAAATGCCGCTGAGCCGGCCGGGAACGAAGGGGGGAAGTGATGGCGCTGTTGGTCAAGCACATGCTCGGCCTGGAGCAGGTGGAGCGGGAGGACATTGAGACCATCCTTGACACCGCGGCCTCGCTCCAGGAGATCAGCTATCGTCCGGTCAAGAAGGTGCCCACGCTGCGGGGCAAGACCCAGGTCAACCTCTTCTTCGAGCCCAGCACCCGCACCCGCACCTCCTTTGAGATCGCGGGCAAACGGCTGAGCGCGGACGTGGTCAACTTCACCGCCTCCGCCAGCAGCTTGAGCAAGGGTGAAACCCTGGCCGACACCGCCCGCAACCTCTGGGCGATGCGGCCGGACATCCTGGTTGTCCGCCACTCGGCCGCGGGCGCGCCCCACCTCTTGGCCAAGCTCCTGGACACGCCGATCATCAATGCCGGCGACGGCGCCCACGAACACCCGACCCAGGCGCTGTTGGATATGTTCACCGTGCGGGAGAAGAAAAGGAAGCTATCGGGGCTCAAGGTGGTGATCGCCGGCGACATCGCGCACTCGCGGGTGGCGCGGTCTAATATCTACGGGTTTTCCAAGATGGGGGCCGAGGTCTGGGTGGTCGGCCCGCCCACGCTGATCCCGCCCGGGATCGAACGCATGGGCGCGCGGGTGAGCTACCGTCTGGAGGAGGCCATCCCCGATGCGGACGTGATCATGATGCTGCGCATCCAGCTCGAGCGCGGGGCCGGGAGCCTGTTCCCCAGCCTGCGCGAGTATGCCATCCGCTTCGGGCTCAACCCGGCGCGGATGCGGTTATGCAAGCCGGACGTGCTGGTCATGCACCCGGGCCCGATCAACCGGGGAGTGGAGATCAGCCCCGAGGTGGCGGACGGACCATACTCCGTGATCCTGGACCAGGTCGAGGCCGGGGTGGCGGTGCGCATGGCCTTGTTATACCTGTTATGCGCCGGCGCTGAACATGAGGATACTGACCAGGGCAGGACTTAACATGGGGTCAGACCCCTTGTTAAGTTGCGCGTGGAGGCGAGCATGAAAACACTGATTAAGGGCGGTCGTCTGGTAGATCCCGGCCAGGGATTGGACGAGCCCCGGGACGTGTTGATGGACAAGGGCAAGATCGAGGCGCTCTTGGATCCCGGCGGCAAGGTCAGCACCGGCGTGAGGACGGTGGACGCCAAGGATTGCCTGGTGGTGCCGGGCCTGATTGACATGCACGTCCACCTCCGCGAGCCGGGCCAGGAATACAAGGAGACCATTGCCAGCGGCGCCGCGGCCGCCGCGGCCGGCGGCTTTACCGCGGTGGCGTGCATGGCCAACACCAAGCCCTGCAACGACAGCGCCGCGGTCACCGATTACATCCTGGAGCGGGCCAAGGCGGCCAAGCAGGTCTTTGTCTATCCGATCGGCGCGGCCACGCCCGGGCTTTCCGGCGAAGGCATGGCCGAGATCGCGGACCTCAAGGAGCACGGCTGCGTGGCCATCTCCGACGACGGAAGACCGATCATGAACGCGGAGTTGGCGCGAAGACTGTTGGAGTATTGCAAGGGCTTCGACATTCCGGTCGTCTCCCACCCCGAAGACCTGAACCTTTCCGCCGGCGGGGCCATGCACGAGGGATATATCTCCACCCAACTCGGGCTGCCCGGAATCCCGGCCGAAGCGGAAGAGGTGATGGTGGCGCGCGATATCCTCTTGGCCGAGCTTACCGGCGGCCGGCTGCACCTCGCCCATGTCTCCACCGCGGGCTCGGTCCGGCTGGTGCGCGAGGCCAAGTCGCGCGGGGCCGCGGTGACTTGCGAAACCGCGCCCCATTACTTTACCTTAACTCAGGAGGCGGTCCGCGATCTGGAATACCACACCTCGACCAAGATGAACCCGCCGCTGCGCACCCAGGAAGACCGGGAGGCCATTATCCAGGGGCTCCGCGACGGCACCATTGACGCGATTGCCAGCGACCACGCGCCGCACAGCCCGGTGGAAAAGGACGTTGAATTCATCCTGGCCATGAACGGGATCGTGGGGCTGGAGACCTCGCTGGGCCTGGCGCTCAAGCTGGTGCACGAGGGCTGGCTTTCCTTCAGCCAGTTGGTGGAGCGGATGTCGGTAGCGCCGGCCCGGATCCTGGGCATCCCGGGCGGCACGCTCCGGCCCGGCAGCCCGGCCCACGTCACCGTGATTGATCCGGCCCGGGAGTGGACGGTGGACGTGGCCCAGTTCAAGTCCAAGTCCAGGAATTCACCCTTCCAGGGCTGGAAGCTCCGGGGCAGGGCGGTGCAGGTGTGGGTGGAAGGCAAGAAGATCGTATAAAGTATTTCGTATGTCGTAAACCCACCCTTGCCGGGCAAGGGTGGGCTACAAATAAGCGGATGAAGAAAAAAGATAAAGCGGTCCTGGCGCTGGCCGACGGCACGGTGTTGGAAGGCTATGCTTTCGGCGCGCGGGGGATTAGTTTCGGCGAGGTGGTCTTCCACACCGGCATGACCGGCTACCAGGAGATCCTGACCGACCCGTCCTACCGCGGCCAGATCGTGACCATGACCTACACCCAGATCGGCAACACCGGGATCAACGCGGAGGACGCCGAGTCGCGCTCCGTGTGGCTCTCGGGTTTCGTGGTCAAGGAATACATGGCCCGGCCTTCCAACTTCCGCTCGGAGATGACACTCGACCAATATTTGCGCGAGCACCGGGTGATCGGCATCGAGGGCCTGGACACCCGCTTCCTCACCCGGCACCTCCGCGACCAGGGCGCGATGACCGGGGTGCTGTCCACCGAGGACCTTGACCCCCAAAACCTGGTGGCCAAGGCCCAGGCCGCGCCCACCCTGATCGGCCGCGACCTGGCCAAGGAAGTGACCTGTGAGAAGCCTTACGAATTCTATGAGGGGCTGTGGGAGTTGGGCCAGGGCCATCCCCAGCCCGAGAAGCCGCCCCGCTTCCGGGTGGCTGCGCTCGATTTCGGGATCAAGACCAATATCCTCCGGGGCTTGAGCTCGCGCGGGATTGCGGCGATGGTCTTGCCGGCGAAGACCCCTGCGGAAGAGATTCTGGCGCTCAACCCCGATGGCCTTTTCCTTTCCAACGGGCCCGGCGACCCGGAGCCGGTTTCCTATGCGATTGCGGCCGTGCGAAAGATCGTGAAGATGAAGCCCGAGCTTCCGATTTTCGGGATTTGCCTGGGCCACCAGATCCTGGGACTGGCCTTCGGGTGCAAGACCCTCAAGCTCAAGTTCGGGCACCACGGGGCCAACCACCCGGTGATGGACCTGGCCACCCGGGAGGTGGCGATCACCAGCCAGAATCATGGGTTCGCCGTGCCGGAAGATTTTTTTAAAAAGGAAGGCCAGGCGTTCGAGCTGACCCACCTTAACCTGAACGACCAAACCGTGGAAGGGATGCGCCACCGGGAGCTGCCGATCTTCAGCGTGCAGTATCATCCCGAGGCTTCCCCGGGCCCGCACGATGCAGTGAGCCGGTTTGACCGGTTCTTGGACTTGTTGGAGGAGCGTTGATGTTGGAGGAGTTGGAGCCGGTTCTCCGCCGGCTGCATGAGTTCATTGCCCGGCCCGAGTTTGCGCAGGAGTTGAACCGTGCCAAGGCCGGATACTTCGAACAAGTCGGAGCGCCCAAGGACGGCGAGCCGTTCGTGGAGCTGCGGCTGGCCTCGTTCATCGAGTGGTTCTTGTTTGAGCGGACCTTGGATCGCCGGCGCCAGACCCCGGTCGAGCTTTGCCTGAGCCAGCACGGCCTGGAACTCAGCGAGCAAGAGCGGGAGCTATGCTTGGCCCTGACCAAAAGTCTGCACCGGCTTTTCCAGGTAAAGAAAGTCAAGAACGGGGAAGCAGTGTTGCGGGACCTGATTGATAAGAAGAAATACAAGAGCGTGCGCAACCTGCCGTCTCACCTCCACGCCGGCGACATTGCCGAGTTGCGGCTGGTGCCGCTGGGCAAGGAATACGTTGCGACCGAGGCCTACTGCTATCACCCTTCCGAGGCGCATAAGTTCATCCTGACCGAGGCCAAGCGGGCGCGCAAGAACGGCGACGACCCGCTGGGGCTGATGCGCCGGCTCATGGCCATGAGCACCAAGTGGGAACGCTATCCCCGGATGAAAGTCTCGGAGATCTACAAATGAAAGCCGAGGACCAAACTCCGAGCTACCTGCGGCTTTCGGACATAGATCTTTCCCTCCGCATCCGGCAGGCGCGGGAGATGCTCTCTCCGTGCCGGGTGTGTCCGCGGGAGTGCGGGGTGGATCGGCTTTCCGGGGAGAAGGGTTTTTGTGAGACCGGGGCCGTGGCCGAGGTTTCGAGCTACAACGAGCACCACGGGGAGGAGCCGCCGCTGAGCGGCTTTCGCGGCTCGGGCACCATCTTTTTCGCCCATTGCAACCTGCGCTGCGTTTTCTGTCAGAACTACCCGATCAGCCATTTGGGGCACGGAAGCCCGGTGGAACCGGCCGGGCTGGCGGTGATGATGCTGGAACTCCAGCGCCGGGGGTGCCACAACATCAACTTCGTGACCCCGACCCACGTGGCGCCCCAGATTTTGGAAGCGCTCCGGCTCGCAATCAAAAGCGGCCTGAAGCTCCCGCTGGTCTGGAACTCGGGCGGTTACGACTCGGTGGAGACGCTGAAGCTGTTCGACGGGATCGTGGACATCTACCTGCCGGACATGAAATACGATGATGATGCCAATGCGGAAAAATATTCCGGCGTGCCGAAGGGTAGGGGCGACCGGACTTCGGCGAGCTCAGTCGAGCCGCCGGTCGCCCCGACGAAAGGATACCAGAAAGTGAACCGGGCCGCCATCCGGGAGATGCACCGGCAGGTGGGTGATCTGGTGATGGATGAGGAGGGGATTGCGATCCGGGGCCTGATCGTGCGGCATCTGGTGCTGCCCTGCGGGCTGGCCGGGAGCGAAGGCGTGCTTCGCTTCCTGGCCGAAGACATTTCTCTCGGGACCGCGGTCAGCCTGATGGCCCAGTATTTCCCGGCGAACCGGGCGCATGAGTTCCCGGAGTTGGCCCGGGGGCTTGCGGCCAAGGACTACCGGGACGCGGCCGAGGCGATGGAGCGGCTGGGTCTGGAAAACGGCTGGAAGCAAAGAAGATTTTAATTTAGCCCACCTTCAGAAAGGGTGGGCTACAAAATGTAGGGGCGCGATTTATCGCGCCCGGTAGGGTGCCCGGCTTGCCGGGCCCAAAAAGGGCAGGGCAAGCCCTGCCCCTACGAATATAGGAAACGCTAAATGCCGAAGCGGAACGACATCGAGACGATTTTGATCATCGGCTCCGGGCCGATCGTGATCGGGCAGGCCTGCGAGTTCGATTACTCGGGCACGCAGGCGGTGAAGGCTTTGCGGGAGGAAGGTTTCCGGGTGGTGCTGGTGAACTCCAACCCCGCCACGATCATGACCGACCCGGAGCTGGCGCACCGCACTTACATCGAGCCGCTGGTGCCGGAGATCGTGGCCCAGGTGATCGCTGCGGAGCGGCCGCAGGCGCTTTTGCCCACGCTCGGCGGCCAGACCGCGCTCAACCTGGCGGTGGAACTGGCCGAGATGGGCGTGCTCGATCAATACCAGGTGGAATTGATCGGGGCCAAGCTCCCGGCCATCCACAAGGCCGAGAACCGGGAGCTGTTCAAACAGGCCATGCTTAAAATCGGGTTGAAACTCCCCCGGTCGGACACGGTCCATTCGTTGGAAGAGGCCTGGAAGCTGGTCGGCACGGTGGAATATCCCGCGATTATTCGGCCTTCGTTCACCCTGGGCGGGACCGGCGGCAACGTGGCGACGAACGAGAAGGAATACGAGGAATACTGCAAGTGGGGCCTGCAGGAAAGCCCCAAGCATGAGATCCTGATCGAGCAATCCGTGATCGGCTGGAAAGAGTTCGAGCTGGAGGTGATGCGCGACCTCAAGAACAACGTGGTTATCATCTGCTCGATCGAGAACCTCGACCCCATGGGCGTGCACACCGGCGACTCGGTGACCATTGCCCCGGCCCAGACGCTGACCGACAAGGAATACCAGATCATGCGCGACGCGGCCTTGGCCATCATCCGGGAGATCGGGGTGGATACCGGCGGGTCCAACATCCAGTTCGCGGTCAATCCCGGGGACGGGGAGATGATGGTGATCGAGATGAACCCCCGCGTCTCCCGGTCCTCCGCGCTCGCCTCCAAGGCCACCGGGTTCCCCATTGCCAAGATCGCGGCCAAGCTGGCCGTGGGCTACACCCTGGATGAGATCCAAAACGACATCACCCGCGAGACCCCGGCCAGTTTCGAGCCGACCATTGATTACGTGGTCACCAAGGTGCCGCGCTTTGCCTTCGAGAAATTCCCCGGCGCCGAGGACAAGCTCACCACCCAGATGAAGTCGGTGGGGGAGGTGATGGCCATTGGCCGCACCTTCAAGGAATCGCTGCAAAAGGCGCTGCGCTCGCTGGAGATTGACAGCTACGGCTTGGAGGAGCGGATCAAGCATAACGGGCGCAAGCCCTCGCCGGCGGCGCTCAAGAAATTGCGCGAGAATTTGCGCACGCCCCATTCTCGGCGGCTCTGGTCTATCGCCGACGCGTTCCGGGCGGGCCTCCGCCTGGAGGAAATTTTTCAGCTCAGCCGGGTGGATCCCTGGTTTTTGCAGAGCATCCGGGAGATCGTGGAGAGCGAGCAGGAGTTGAAAGGCGTCTTTAAAAAGAGCCGGAACCTGGACCCGGCCGCCTTGCGGGCAGCCAAGCAGCTCGGCTTTTCCGACCGGCGCCTGGCGGTGCTGGCGGGCGTAAGCGAGAAGGAAGTCCGCCAGGCGCGCAAGACGGCCGGGATCGAGGCGGTGTTCAAGCGGGTGGATACCTGCGCGGCCGAGTTCGAGGCGCACACGCCCTACCTCTACTCCACCTACGAGCGGGAGGATGAGGCGCGGCCGACCGACCGGCAGAAGATCGTGATCCTGGGCGGCGGTCCCAACCGGATCGGGCAGGGGATCGAGTTTGATTATTGCTGCGTGCACGCTAGCCTGGCGCTCTCGGAGGACGGATGGGAAACCATCATGGTCAACTGCAACCCGGAGACGGTCTCCACGGATTACGACACCTCGGACCGGCTTTACTTCGAGCCGCTGACCTTGGAGAACGTGCTGGACATCGTGCGGGAGGAAAAGCCGTTCGGGGTGATCGTGCAGTTCGGGGGCCAGACGCCGCTCAAGCTGGCGGTGCCGCTCGCGGAGGCGGGGGTGCCGATCCTGGGCACTTCGCCGGAGGCGATTGACCGGGCGGAGGACCGCCAGCTCTTTGCCGAGCTGCTCTGCAAGCTCAATCTGCGCCAGCCGGAGAACGGCGCCGCCCGGAGCGTGGCGGAAGCGGAGGCGGTGGCGGAGCGGATCGGCTACCCGGTGCTGGTGCGGCCGAGCTACGTGCTCGGCGGCCGGGCCATGATGATCGTGCATGACCGGCGTTCGTTCCGGCACTTTGCCCGGGAGGCGTTCAAGGTCTCTTCGGACCATCCCATCTTGATTGACCGGTTTCTCCGGGACGCCGTTGAGGTGGACGTGGACTGCGTGGCCGACGGGACGCGGGCGGTGATCGGCGGGATCATGGAGCACATCGAGGAGGCGGGGGTGCATTCGGGCGATTCGGCCTGCGCGCTTCCGCCTTACAGCCTGTCCGAGGAAGTGGTGGCGGAGATCACCCGCCAGACCAAGGCGATGGCGCTGGAGCTCAAGGTCAAGGGCCTGATCAACGCGCAGTATGCGGTCAAGGACGGCGTGGTCTATGTGCTGGAGGTCAACCCCCGCGCTTCCCGGACCGTGCCCTTTGTTTCCAAGGCCATCGGCCGGCCCCTGGCCAAGATCGCGGCGCGGGTCATGGCCGGAAAGAGCCTGGCCGAGCTGGGCTTTATTGAGGAGTTGAAGCCGGAATACTTTTCGGTCAAGGAGGCGGTCTTCCCCTTTGTCAAGTTTCCCAACGTGGACGTGCTGCTCGGCCCGGAAATGCGCTCGACCGGCGAGGTGATGGGCATTGACCCGGTGTTCGAGCGGGCCTATGCCAAGTCCCAGTTGGCCGCGGGGACCAGGCTGCCGGCCTCGGGCCTCGCCTTTATCAGCGTCAAGGACTCGGACAAGGCCGCGGCGGCCGGAATCGCGCTCAACCTGCACCGTCTGGGTTTCAAGATCGTGGCGACCAAGGGCACGGCCAAATATCTGGAATCGGGAGGACTCTTGGTGAGCACAGTCAGGAAAGTCAAAGAGGGATCGCCTCACATCGTGGATATGATCCGGTCCGGCGAGATCGCGGTGGTGATCAACACCACCGCGGGCAGCCAGTCCATCAGCGACTCTTTCTCCATCCGCCGGAGCGCGCTGCTCATGAACCTGCCCTATTTCACCACCATCCCGGGCGCGCTGGCCGGAGTCGAGGCGATCGCGCACCTGCGCCGGCGCGGGCTTTCGGTCAAGCCGCTGCAGGAATACTACCAGACCAAGCCCTAACCGCGGGGACGTTTAATTTTCGGCCGGAATTGGTTATACTGATT
>Ga0154610_1009_pt6 | contig 11184 bp, 12 predicted proteins | sample Rifle2008BG13ft_FD_116039 | JGI IMG/M metagenome (GOLD analysis project Ga0154610, IMG submission 116039) | Deltaproteobacteria bacterium RBG_13_61_14 | reverse complement strand
CGCCGTAGGGATCGAGGGCCGAGGGGCTGTTGTGGGTCTCCACCTTGTAGCAAAGATTATAGTCCTCGGTAAAACGGATCACGCCCGAGTTGTCGGTGAACACCGAAACGCAAAAGTCTTTATCCCCCAGGCGCCGGCGGACCTCCTGGGTGGCGGCCTTGATGTAGGTGCGGTAGAGCGAGTCCACCTCATCCAGTTGGGCCGCGAAGATGGTGTGCTTGCAGTGCTCGGACCAGGTCTGGGCCAGGCTCTCCAACTCCACGTCCGTGGGCCGGCGGCCCTCGCGCCGGAAGTAGTCGCGGATCACCTGGAGAGCATCCAGGTCCAGCGCCAGCGGACCGCGGCGGATTTCGGCGCCGTCGGCGCCAATGTGATCCAGCACGCCCGCCTTGCCCAGCTTGAGCAACTCCTCCTCCGACACCTCCAGGTCCACCTCGTCCACCCGCTCGCTCTTCGCCAGGCTGACCTTGGGCACCGGCACGTCCATGCCCTCGGCGTCGCGGAACTCGGAAGAGCTCTTGCTGAAGGCCCGCTGGATGAGGGGGTTGTGGAGCCAGCCGGCGACGCAGTTCACTTGCTCGCGGCTGAGCCGGCCTGAAAGCAAGAACTGGCGGGAGGAATAGACCGCCTCGCCCTCGGCAAACTTCACCTTGAGCAGATCTTCGATCGCCTGCCGGCTGGTGCGGCCCACGTTGTCGGTGACCCCGGGCAGGAACCCGACCTCGATGGCCCAGTCAAAGCGCTCGGCCACCGGCGCCGCCACGGTCGAGAGCTGGGTGAGCGGGTCGGTGAAGATCTCCTTGCGGCAGCGCTCGAGCTCCGCGGCCGCGAGCGCCTTGTCCAGGGTGTAAACCTCCACGATGCGAACCGCCTCCAGGGGAATGCCCAGGTCGGTCTGGATCCGCTGGCGCAGGGCCTGGCCGGCCGGGTCGGGGAGATGGTCCTGATACCTGACTTCGATCCGGGTCGGCATGGCCGTTCTCTTCTAATCCTGGTTCCGCTTAAACCCGATTTGTTTTAGGGAGGGCGGAGAAGGACGCATCAGCTCCCGAATCGCGTCGAACACCACCCGGAACTGGACGTCGTATTTTTTCTCCAGGGCCTCCAACTGGCGGGCCAGGCCGCGATGCGAGGCCAGCATTTGGCGCAGTTTCACAAAGGCCCGCATGATGGCTACGTTGACCAGGGCCGCGCGCCGGCTCTTCAGCACGCTGGAGAGCATGGCCACCCCTTGCTCGGTGAAGGCATAGTGCAAGTAGCGCCGGCCACCCCAGTCTGAACTTGAGGTGCCAAAATGGCACCTCAAGTTTTCCGCCTCTTCGGGAGTAAGTTGAAACATGAAGTCCTCGGGAAAGCGTTCCAGGTTTCTTTTGACCGCCCGGTTCAAAGCCTTGGTTTCAACCCCGTAAAGATCCGCTAACTCATTGTCCAGCATCACCTTGTGACCGCGAATCAGGTAAATGCACCGTTCGATCCTCTCCCTCGGGATAAGTTGGCTCGCCGCTTGATCCGTTTGCATCTCCAGGTCTTTCGTTTAAGGCGCCAAAACGGCGCCTCCCGTTTCCGCCTAAAAATCCGCGGTGATGCGCGAGGGCAGCGCCTTGAGGTGGCAGGTGTCGTTGAGCAGAAGGACGATGGCCCGGGGCGGGGCGTAGTCGAAGAGGTTGAGGCAGGCAATGTCTTGTTTCACGTCCCAGAACTTGGCTAGCGGGAGCCCGAGCAATTTCAGCACGATCACCTTGCACACCACCCGGTGCGAAGCCACCACCACCGTTTGGCCCGGGTGGAGGGCGGCCAGATCTTTCAACTGGACCAAGGCCCGGCGGGCCACCCCAGCCAGGCTTTCGCCGTGGGGGAAGGTCACGGTCTCCGGCCGCTGCCGCCAGGCTTTATACAATTTAGGATAGGCTTTTTGCACCGCGGCCTCGGGCCTCCCCGACCACTCCCCGTAGTCAATGTCAATCAGCCCCGGCGCCGGCCGGATCCGCTTGTGCTTCCAGCGGGCCAGCGGCTCCAGCGTCTGCCGCGCCCGCTTGAGCGGGGAAGCGTAAATGAAGTCCACCGGCTCGTCCTGGAGCGCCTCGCCCACGGCCAGGGCCTCGGCGCGGCCGGCATCGGAGAGCGGCCGGTCGGCCAGTCCGCGAAACACTTTCTCCTTGTTCCAGTCGGTCTGGCCGTGGCGCACCAGATAAATCCGGCAAGATTTTTTCATCGCGTTCTCACCTTAGCAACCCGGTCGGGCCTTGTCAACGGAGAGAAGGTATGTCGTATGTCGTATGTAGGGTCAAAGCCTCATGCCTCATGCCTGTCAGAAGAGGTGTCAAGGTGTGAGGGTGTCAGGGTGTCAAGGTCTGAAGCCTCATGCCTCATGGCTCAGAACCTCTTTCGGACACGTTCACGTTCACGTGCACGTTCACGGGTCAAGATCTTGGATTTCGGCCTGCCCGCTCCGAGCTAGCCCTCCCAATCCTCTTCCACGTCGGCCTTCTTTCCCTTCTCGAACTCCTTGATCCTGGTGATACGAAGCCGGGTGCCGCAAAAGCTGCAAAACACCGCATCGCCGACATGGTCTTCTTCTTCCAAAGGAATGTTCGCGCTGCAAATCGGACAGGTGGTCTCTTTGGCCATGGCTAACCCCCTTTTGGCGCTCACATGGTCTTGTGTTTTTGCTATTGCCAACCGCAAGATGTTGTGTTAAACTATCTCAAATTTAATGGGACTATCATATCCTAAAACCGTGCGATTTGGCAAGGCACCATCATGAAGCTGGCCGCAGTCCTGACCACCATTTCCCTGGCCGCGGCCCGGCCGGGCGTCTTTCAACTGGTCTGGCAGGCCGGGCCGATGGTGAAGTTCGTCATGCTGCTCCTGCTCTTTTTCTCCGTTTTTTCCTGGGCCATCATCGGGACCAAGTATTTCCAGGTCCGCCGCGCCAAGCGGGAGAGCGAAAAATTTCTGGACGCCTTCTGGGCCGGGGACAGCCTCGAGCAAGTTTACACCGCGACCAAGCGCCTGCACGCCACTCCCCTGGTCTACGTGTTCCAGGCGGGTTACCAGGAGCTGAACCGGATCCGGGAGCAGAGGAAAAAGTCCGGCCCCAACCCCGGCGCCGCGGACCTGCCCAAGGTGGAATTGCTCGGGGTGGAGAATGTAGCTCGGGCGCTGCGGCAAGCCACCACCTCGGAAGTCAACCGCCTGACCCGGTTCCTGCCGTTCCTCGCCACCCCCGGCTCGACCGCGCCTTTCATCGGGCTGTTCGGCACGGTCTGGGGCATCATGACCAGCTTCCAGGATCTGGCCACCCAGCACTCGGCCGGGCTTGACGTGGTCGCGCCCGGCATTTCCGAGGCCCTGATCGCGACCGCGGCCGGGCTGGCCGCGGCCATCCCCGCGGTGGTGGCCTACAACTTTTACCTGTCCCGCATCCGGGTGCTCTCGAGCGAGCTGGATAACTTCTCCGCCGAGTTCCTCAACATTGTCGAGCGCCACTTCATGAAGAAGATTTAAAGGGGAACAGGTTTTAAACCTGTTTCACTTATCAGGAACTGGAAAAGGCGAGCAGGAGTCGAAAGATGGAGATAGGCGGCAAAGACGGAATTCCGATGTCCGAGATCAACGTCACCCCCCTGGTGGACGTGATGTTGGTCCTGCTCATTATTTTCATGGTGACCGCGCCCAGGCTGGAACAGGGAGTGAAAGTGGACTTGCCCCAGGTGACCGCGGCGGCGCTGCCGCAGGTGAGCGAGGAGCTGGTGATCTCGGTCACCCGCGACCGTCGGGTGTATCTCAATCGCTACGCGGTGCCGCTTTCCGAACTCGAGCCCAAGCTCGAGCAAATCCTGGCCCGGCGCGCGAACAAGGACGTCTATCTCCGGGCCGACAAGGACGTGGCCTACGGCTTCGTGGTCCAGGTCATGGCCGAGGTCAAAAAAGCCGGCATCGTCTCTTTGGGCATGGTCACCGAGCCGGAGCGAGTTCAACCATGAGCGGTTACCCCCTGATCACGCATCACCGCGACCGCGATGCCTCGATCCGCTTCCTGCGCATGGCCACGGTTTCCCTGCTCATCCACGGCCTGGTCATCTTTTCCGCCACCCTGGCCAGCCGCCGGAGCAGCGCCCATTCCTTCCGGGAAAGCTCGATCCTGGTCACCTTCCGCGAAGCCCCGAAAACTCCGCCGGGGCCTCCGGCCGCGGCCGTGGAGCGGGTGCCCCCACCCGTTGTAGGGGAGCGGGTGCCCTCACCCGCTCATTCGCCATCGCCGGCTAAAAGCAACAAAAAGGTAATCCCCAAAGATCCGACCAAGTCCGAGATCAAGACCGGCGGCAAGAGCGGCACGGAAAAGCCGGTGCAACTGACCAAGGCCGAGCATGCCTCCATGGACGCGGCGCTGGACGCCTTGCGCCGGCGGGTGGCGGGCTCGGAGCAGGGCGCCGAGGCAGCCGAGTGGAATGCGGCCATGGCCGAGATCGGCGGGAGCCTGCAAAGTCGCGCCTATCACCAGCAGGCCGGCCAGGTGCTGGCCGATGCCTGGACGCCGCCGATCGGCGTTGCCGGGAACCTCTCGGTCCGCGTCCTGGTCAAGTTAAGAGGCGATGGAACGATCCTGGGCTGGACCCTGATCCAGAGCTCGGGCGACGCGGCCCTGGATGCCTCGGTGGAGCGCCTTTTCCAGAAAGTCACCAAACTCGATCCCATCCCCTGGGCCAATCCGGGCGAGACCTTGGACCTGCCGATTGAGTTCCGGCCCGGGTCCGGAGAAAACTGATGCGGAAGATCCTGCTCGGGCTGATCTTGCTCCTGGCCGCCGCGGCGCTGGCCCAGGAACCGCCCGGCTTTGAAGGCGATTTCCTGGTCATCACCAAGACCCCTCAGCGCTTCCCGGTGGCGGTTCCGAATTTTCTGGTCAACTCGACCAGCGCCGACGACCAGGCGGTCGGCCAGCGGCTGACCGAGCTGCTCCGCCAGAACTTCCAGTCCTCGGGCGTGCTCCAGATATTGGATCCCAAGAGCTATTTGACCCCGCTCTCCTCCGGCCCGGAAGACTTCAGCGCCTGGACCCTGATCGGCGCCGAGGCGCTGGTCCGCGGCTACCTCACCCGCACGCCCGAAGGCCGGGTCCAGATCGAGCTCAAGCTCTACGACCTGGCCAAGCAGGAGATGGTCCTGGGCAAGCGCTTCACCGGCTCGGAAGCGGCCCTGCGCCAGATGGTGCACCGCTTCAGCGACGACGTGCTGGAATGGCTGACCGGCCGGCGCGGCAGCTTCGAGACCCAGATCGCCTTGGTCTCGGACCAGAGCGGCCGCAAGGAAATCCAGGTGATCGACAGCGACGGCGGCAATCCCCGCCCGGTCACCAACAACCACACCCTCAACCTGGCCCCGGAATGGTGGCCCAACTCCAGCCGCCTGCTTTACACCAGCTACAAGGCCAAGAACCCGGACCTCTACGTGCTCGATACCTTTGAAGGCAAAGAGTGGCGGATCTCCAACCGCCCCGGGCTCAACGTGGGCGCCGCCTTCCAGCCCGACGGCAAACGCATCGCGCTCGTGCTCACCCCCCGGGAAGGCAACAGCGATATCTTCCTGATCAATCCCGACGGGTCCGGCCTCACCCAGGTCACCTCCAGTTGGGCGATTGACGTTGCGCCCGCCTGGTCGCCGGACGGAAAGTTCCTGGCTTTTGTCTCCGACCGGGGGGGCACGCCCCAGATCTACATGCTCGACCTCTCCCGCGGCGCCGAGAGCGAGAACAACCGCCCGGTGCGGCTGACCTGGGAGGGCGACTACAACAGCTCGCCGGCCTGGTCGCCGGACGGGCAGCGGATCGCGTTCGCCGGCCGGCGGGGCGGCCGGTTTGACCTGATGGTGATCGAGCTGGGCAAAGGCCCGGGCGGCTCAGTCCGGGCGCTGACCGAGACGCCGTTCAATGAGGAAGACCCGGCCTGGTCGCCGGACAGCCGCTCGCTGGCCTTTGCCTCCGACCGGTATGGGAATTACGATATCTTCTCGATCAGTGTTTACGGGGGCACGGCCCGCCGGCTGACGGAGTGGCCGTCGAATGAGACGGCGCCGGCCTGGTCGAGCAGTCTGAAACGGTAAGCGGTCACCGGTTGGAAACCGGTGGCACGGATCAAGGAGGGAAAAGTCATGCGCGCGAAAGTAAGCTGGTGGCTGATGGGATTGGCGGTGGCGGGATTGCTCTTGGGCTGCGGGGGCAAGGCCAAGAAGGCGATCACCGAGGCCGAAACCGCGGTGGAAGAGGCGAAGCAGGCGGAAGCGCCGCAGTATGCGCCGGATGAGTTCAAGAGCGCGGAGGACAACCTGGTCCTGGCCAGGGACCAGTTGGAGAAACGCAAGTTCAAGGACTCGCGGGCCTCGGCCATCACCGCCCGCGACCAGGCCTACCTGGCCCGCGACCGGGCGCTCGAGCGGAAAAAGACCGCGGAGGCAGCCAAGCAAGAGACCAAGGCTTTGGAATACAACGTTCCCAGCCTCTACGGGGAGGAAGAGCTGGCCGGGGCCGGCAAGACCGCGACCGAGGTGAGCATGGAGGAGCAGGCCAAGGCCGCGCTCCAGGACGTCATTTTTGACTTTGATTCCGCGACCCTCTCGGACGAAGGGCGCTCGATCCTGGCCGGCAACGCCCAGTGGCTGAAGAACAACGCGGGGCTCAAGATGCTGATCGAGGGCCACTGCGACGAGCGCGGCGCCGAGGAATACAACCTGGCTCTGGGCCAGCGCCGGGCCGAGGCGGTCAAGAAATACCTGATGAGCCTGGGCATTGAGGAGAGCCGGCTGAAGACCATCAGCTACGGCGAGTCCTTGCCGCTCGACCCGGGTCACACCGAGGAGGCCTGGGCCAAGAACCGTAGGGTTCACTTCGCGGTGAGCCAGTAAAGGTGGCAGGGTGTCCACAAACCCACCCTCGCGCAAACGCGAGGGTGGGCTACAAACGGAAATCATGAAGATGTAGCCCACCCTTCGGCCTTGCGAAGGGTGGGTGGCCTGACACCTGACACATGCGGGATTGATGATGATGCGGGAAAAATTTACGAGTATGGTTTTGCTTTTGGGCCTGGCCTTTGCTCCCCCCGCGCTGGCCGCGCGCTCCGACGAGATCGAGGCCGAGCTGCGCTCGCTGCGCACGCAGATGCAGTTGTTGGAGAACCGGGAGGAGAGTTACCGGCAAGAAGTGCTGGAACTGAAGAAGGTAGTGGATCGGGTGAGCCAGCAGGCGGCCGGGGGCCAGGCGGACATCAAGGCCGGGTTGGATGAGATCCGCCGGCGGGTGGAGACCCTGGAGCAGAAGCAGCAGGAGATCGGCCAGGGGCAGGAAGAGATCGCGGCGCGCTTGCAAAATCTGGAAGACAAGCTGGAGACCGAACTCTCCGAGATCAAGACCCGGCTCGACTACCTGGACGGAGGCAGGGCCGAACCCACGCCTGGAACTGCACCCGCGCCGGCTCCAGCCAACGTCAAGGACTACCGGGAGGTCTATCAACTGGCCCTGGAACAGTTCCGCGCCAAGAGCTACGACGCGGCCCGAGCCCAGTTCGAGGCCTTCCTCAAAGCCTACCCCAACACCGAGCTCTCGGACAATGCCCAGTTCGGGATCGGCGAATGCTACTACGCGCTGGCCCAATACGACAAGGCGGTGCTCGAATACGACAAGGTGCGCAAGAACTTTCCCAACGGCAACAAGGTGCCCAACGCGCTCTGGAAAATGGCGCTGGCCTTCGATCGCCTCGGCAACCGCGACGTGGCCAAAGGCTTCCTCAAAGAGCTCACCGAAAAATATCCCGCCTCCGCCGAAGCCGACTTGGCCAAAAAGAAACTGGCGGCGTGGAAGTAAATGGGCGCGGGTGGGGGCACCCGCGCCACTCTCCGAAGCGAAGGCGAAGGGGGGGAAGGGGGGGGTCAGGTCTTCACATTTCACATTTGGGGAAAATTAGCGGCGCAGGAGGTGAGCGGTGAAGCCGTCGGTGCCGTGCCGATGGGGCCAGGTGCGGAGCACGTTCTGAGTAACTACCCGCCGGGCCGGGGCCGGCAGCAAGTCCGCGGCATCCGCCAGCGCAAATTCCTCTGATTCCAGGAGTTCCTTAACTACTTCTTCATTTTCCTCTCGGCCGTAGGTGCAGGTCGCGTAAACCAGCAAGCCGCCGGGCCGGAGGCACCTGGATACATTGACCAATATCTTTTTCTGCAGCTCAGCCAGGGCCGCGAAGTCTTCCGGCCGCCGCCGCCATTTCAGTTCCGGGTGCCGGCGCAGGGTGCCAAGCGCGCTGCACGGCGCGTCCACCAAAATCCGGTCGAAGGGACCGAGTTCTTTCGCCCCGGTCCAGTCCGCCGGCTCGACCCGGATCGGGCCGAGCCCGAGCCGGCGCGCTTCTTCGGCCAGCAAACCCAGCCGGCGGGCATTCCGGTCCGTGGCCTTCACCTCGCCCCGGCCGGCCAGGGCCTGGGCGATCTGCAGGCTCTTGGTGCCGGGCGCGGCGCAGGCGTCGAGCACCCGCTCGCCCGGCGCGGCGGCGAGCAGCATCCCGACCAGTTGGCTGGCCTCATCCTGGACCGCGAAGAGTCCCTCGGCCCAGCCGGGCAGGTCGCGGGGAGCCGCATGCTGAAGGACTTTGATCCCGAGCGGCGAAAGCGAAGTGGCCTCCGCAGCGATGCCGGTTTGGCGGAACTTTTCCAGCAGTTCCTCTCGCGCCGAGCGCAGGGTATTGACCCGCAGCGTCAGCCCGGGCCTTGAGTTATTGGCCCGGCAGAGCGCCTCGGCCTCGGCTGCTCCCAGCTCCCGGACCCAGCGGGCCACCATCCAGGCCGGGTGCGACTCGGTCACCGCAATCCTTTCGGTCGGGTCGGTCTCCGGATCGGGCAAGGTGAGCCGGTCCTTTTGGCGGGAAAGCGAGCGGAGCACGGCGTTGACATAGGGCCGGGCATGGAGCGGCGCCAGCTTGACCGCCTCGTTGACCGCGGCCGCGGCCGGAATTTTTTCGAGCATCAGGAGCTGGTAAGCGCCGAGGCGGAGCAGGCGGCGGGTGGTCCGGTCGAGCTTGGCCACCGGCCGGTCGGTGACTTGGCCGAGGAAATGGTCCAGGCGCGCCTGCCAGCGGAGCACACCCAGGGTGAGCTCATAAAGCAGTCGCCGGTCCGGAGAAGAAAGGTCTTCGCGTTCCAGGGTCCGATCCAGCAGGATCTCGGCAAAGGCGTCTTCTTCCTCCACCCGCCCGAGCAGGCGCAGGGCCAGGTCGCGGGCCGAAGGCCGGGCCGGCGGCGGCGTCTTTTTCCGGGGCCGGGTCAATCCGCGACCTCGAGCACAAAACCCTTGAGGTAATGGGTCTCGGGCACGGAAAGCAGGAGGGGATGGTCCGGGGCCTGGGTGTGGGATTCGAGCACGCGCACCTGTCGGCGGGCCTCGGCCGCGGCTTCCCGCAAGAGGTCGAGGAAGGCTTCGGTGGAGAGGTTGTAGGAGCAGGAGTAAGTGGCGAGGTGGCCGCCGGGACGGAGGAGCGCGAGGGCCCGGCGGTTAAGCTCGCGGTAGCCCTTGCTCGCACGGGCCAGATCCTTGCGGCTTTTGGCAAAAGGCGGGGGATCGAGGACGATGAATTCGAACTTCTCGCCTTGCGCTTCCAACGCGGCCAGCGCCTCGAAGGCGTTGGCGCGCTCCGGGGCCACATTTTTGATGTCATTCAAATCACAATTTTCTTGCAGGCGGGCGAGGGCCGGGCCGGAGCTGTCCACCGCCTTCACCTCGTCGCAAGCGCGGGCGAGGTGCAGCGCGAAATGGCCCTGGTAGCAGAAGGCATCGAGCGCCCGGCCGCGGGCAAAGCGGGAGATGCCGAGGCGGTTCATCTGCTGGTCCAGGTAAGCCCCGGTCTTCTGGCCTTCCCAGAGGTCGGCCAGGTAGCGAACCGGGCCTTCCGCCACCGCCACCTCCCGCTGGGGCTCGCCCAGGAGCATGGTCTTTTCCTGGTCCAGCCCTTCCATTTCCCGGACGGCCAGGTCATGGCGCAGGGTGATGCTCCGGGGAGAGAACAATTCCTGGAAAAGGTCGAGCAGCAGCGGCCGCAGGCGTTCCGCTCCCGGGATCAGGAACTGCACGACCAGGTGGCCGGCGTAGTGATCAACGATCAGGCCGGGGAAGAGGTCGCCCTCGGCCGAGACCAGACGGCAGGCCGTCGCGGGAGAAAAGAGGTTGCCGCGGCGGTCGCGGCAGGCTTGCAGCCGGCCGCGGAAGAAGTCGCGGTCGAGGATCGCTTCTTCCCAACGGATGATCCGGAGCGCGATTTTGCTCTTTTGGCTGTAAAAGGCCTGGGCTAAAAAGGAGCCGACCGATGACTCGATGCGGACGACCTCGCCGTTTTGAGCGGCCTCGGCCCCGGCCAGGATATCATCCCGAAAGATCCAGAGGTGGCCGCCCCGGAACCAACGGAGGCCCTTGGGAGAAAGTTTGATCGCGGCGGGCATGGGCAACTACCGGCCTGATTTTCTCCGCTTCTGTAGTGCCGCCACCACTTCTTCATGAATCCGGCCGTTGGACCCGAAAAAAATCTTCTCGTAGATGCTGATCGGCCGGCCCTGGAGGTCGGAGACTTTGCCGCCGGCTTCCTCCAAAATCAGGGCGCCGGCGGCCACGTCCCAGGGGTTGAGGTGGTGCTCCCAGAAGCCGTCGTAGCGGCCGCAGGCGGTGTAGCAGATATCAAGCGCGGCGCAGCCGTCGCGGCGGATGGCCTGGGGATAAGGCAGGAGCTTGATAAAGGCGTCCAGGCTCTGGCGCAGGCGCTCGCCCCGGTCGTAGGAAAAACCGGTGCAGAGCAGGGACTCTTCCAGCCGCGCGACCCGGCTCACCCGGATGCGCCGGCCGTTCAAGAACGCGCCTCGGCCCCGGATGGCAGTGAAGAGCTCCCGGTGCAGAGGATCGAGGACCACGCCGACCTCGATCCGGCCTTTGACCACCAGTCCGATGGAAACGCAGAAGAGGGGGTAGGTGTGGGCGTAGTTGGTGGTGCCGTCGAGCGGGTCAATCACCCAGAGGAAGTCGGAGGGCGCGGCCTGTTCCTGGCCGCGTTCCTCGGCGAGGAAGGCATGGTCCGGGAATTGGCGCCGGATCATCCCGATCACCGCTTCTTCGCAGAGCAGGTCCACCTGGGTGACCAGGTTGGCCACGCCCTTGAGCCGAAA
>Ga0154610_1016_pt5 | contig 11217 bp, 14 predicted proteins | sample Rifle2008BG13ft_FD_116039 | JGI IMG/M metagenome (GOLD analysis project Ga0154610, IMG submission 116039) | Deltaproteobacteria bacterium RBG_13_61_14 | reverse complement strand
AAAAGAGATAAAAAGAAAGCCCGGGAAGCCCTGGAACAAGCGATCCTGCTGAAACCGGACTTTCCGGATGCCCAGGCAGCTTTAGCCAAGACGCGTTGAAACCTGGAGACTGGTAGCGGAGATGATTGATTCAGCCGTCCTCGTCTTGAATCGCTCTTACCTGCCCATTCACGTGACCACGGTGCGGAGGGCCTTTACCCTGCTCTACCAGGGGGTGGCCAAGGCGGTCAATGAGCAATACCAGACCTTTAACTTCAACGACTGGTCTGAGCTTCGGCCCCACGCGGCCGAGGATTGCATCGGGGTGGTGGGGGGAGCGATCAAGATTCCCCGGGTGATCCTGCTCGTGGCTTACGACCGCCTGCCCAAGCGGCACGTCCGCTTCTCCCGCTATAACATTTTTATGCGCGACAAGAATACCTGTCAGTATTGCGGCCGGGTCTCTCCCCGCCGGGAGCTCAACCTCGACCACGTCATCCCCCGCTCCCGCGGGGGCTTGAGCACCTGGGAAAACATCGTCTGCTCCTGCCACCACTGCAACCGGAAAAAGGGCGGCCGCACCCCGGTCGAATCGGGGATGCGCCTGATCCGGCCGCCCCGCAAACCCCGCTGGACTCCCTACCTGGGGTTCCACTTCGAGGGCGTCCAATACCGCGAGTGGCAGCCCTTCCTTAACTTCGTGGACGTCTCCTACTGGAACACCGAACTGCTCGAATAGCGCCATGTCCCGCGGCATCCGCATCGCTCTGCTGCTGGCGGCGGTAGTGGTCGGCTACTGGGTTTATCGTTCGTGCACCCGGGAGGACGACGAGCAGCTCCGGGCCATTATCCAGGAGATGGCGGCCGCGGCCGAGGCGCGCGACACCTCCCGCTTCGTCAAGCATTTTTCCAGCCAGTACCAGGACAGCCACGGCAACGGCTATTTTTTCATCCTGCAAATGGTCAAGCGGATTTTCGAGGAAGTGGACGAGCTGGAGGTGAAGGTGGAGGACCTGAACGTGGTGGTGGCCGGTGACGAGGCGTTTGTGACCCTGTCGGTGATGACCGAAGCGCGCCGGCAGGGGCAGATCCTCCACCCCTTTGGCCGCGAAGATTACCCCGAGCAGCCGCGCCTCACTTTCAAGAAAGAACGGCTGGGCTGGAGGATTGTCCGGGTGGAGGGGGTGGAACGGGCCGGAGTGGAATAAGATTCGACCGGTCCTTTCCCGGTCAAGGAAGGTTGTCTCGCCCTTTGGATCCTTCCGAAGTTTTAGCGGGTTTGGCCACCGCAAGCAGGTAACGCCGCACGCTCTCTCTCACCTCCTCATCCTCAATCACCGCCACCGCCTCGTCAATCGCTTTCAGGACCCCCGCTTCCAGCAAAACCGGCCGACTGCCGCTCGAGGCCGGCGCCGGCTTTTCCGGCCGCTTGATCTCGCCCACCCGGAAGCGGATCTCCCGCACCACCCCGCGGCCCAGGCCGGAGTTGAGCTTTTGTTTGATCTCCTCCTTGAGAAACTGGAGCTGGTTCATCCAGGCCGGGTCGCTGACCGTGACCAGGAGACGGCCTTGCTGGATCGAGGCGGGCCGGGTATGGCCGGCCACGGTCTCGCCCACGCAGGCATCCCAGACCGCGAACACTCCTTGCTCGCGCAAGGGGCGCTTGAGGTTCAAGCGTTGGAAAAGATGGTCGAGGATCTCGCCCGCCTTTTCCACGGTTTCAGACCTCCTCGACCTTGTATTCAAAAGTGCCGAGTCCGTATTCCTGGGCCAGGCGGAGGTAGGGGAGGTCGCGGGGGATGAGTCCCTGGAGCTTGGGTTCGAGCCGGGCGAGCAGGGTCAGGCCGAAGGCATCCAGCGCCACCGGGTCCTCGCCGGCCAGCATCCAGCCCAACTTCTGAATCCGGCCGCCGTGGCGCATCTCGTTGGCGCCGACCAGGGTCTGCACCGCGTCCAGGATGAAAAGCCGGGGCCGGGCGAACACGGTGCATTCGGCGATGCCCTGGTGGAGAAGGTCGCGGCCGAAGTGGAGCCGGCCGCGCTCGGTGCGGGCGAGATAGCCGAATTGGTTTTTCACCGCCCCGGTCAGGCGGACGTTGACGTGGCTTTTCAGCACCGGCAGGGAGACGATGCAGTCCTGCTTCAGGGGGAGTGCGGAGAGTTTCAGCTCGAAACCGCGCGAGCTGGTCCAACCGGTGGCGGCGCGCTCGTAGAGGTCAGTGAGGTCGCGGCCCTTGCTCCGGCAAAGCCGGGCCAGGCCGTGGTCTTTGATGGCCTTGCCCGGCCGCAAGAGGTCCGCGGCCGCGGCGTCGGCCACCGTGACTTGCCGGTCGGCCAGGAGATCGAGCAGGGTCCCGAGGGTATCCGGGTGGGTGGTGGTGGGATAAGCCTCGGCCGAGACCACGTTGGGCTTGAGCAGCACCCGCAGGCCGGCGAGCTTGGGCGCGAAGATCTCGAAGACCTTCTTGATGAAGCCAACGCGATCCTTGGTTTGACTGACATAAACAGTTGCTGAATCCGGCATGTTGTTCCGTTTTCCGAGTTTAAGGTTCTCCGGCTTTAAGATCAAGCCGGGAGGATCATCACAAAGCTGATCTGTCTTCCGGTCCGGCCCTGGTCGCGGCGATGGGAGAAGAAGAGGTCGGCCCGGCACGAGGTGCACAGGTCCGCTTTTTCGAGGTGCTCAGGCGCGATCCCGGCCTTCCGCAGAACCCGGCAGTTGGCCTCGACCAGGTCGAGAAAACGCCGGCCTCCAGGCGCGGGTCGCATCAGCTCATCCGCCTCCTCGCCAAAGGACTCCTCCACCGCCCGGATCACCGGCCCGTCCACCGGGTAACAGCACGGGCCCACGCCCGGCCCGATCCCGGCCAGGATGTCTCGCGGCTCTGATCCGAACCGCTCCGTCATCGCCTCCACCGCGGCGGCGGCCGTGCGCAGGCAGGTGCCCCGCCAGCCGGCGTGGGCGATTCCCCACGCCCGCCGCTCCGGGTCAAACAGCACAATCGGCACGCAATCCGCGGTCAATACCGCCAGGGCCACGCCCGGCTGATCGGTGATCACGGCATCGCGCTCCACCTGCCACCAGGCTTTTTCGTCTTTCACCTTTCGATCCACCACCAGCACCTCGCGGCCGTGGACCTGGCGGACGCGGACCAGGGAGGGGATGCCAAAGGCGCGCCGGAAGCGCCGGTCGTTCTCGGCCACGGCTTCCGGCCGGTCCTGGGTGCGAATCCCCAGGTTGAGGCTCCGGAACTCGCCTTCGGAAACCCCGCCCTGGCGGCCGATAAAGCCGTGGACCGCGCCGGCTTGTTTCAAACCCGGCAGCGAGACGAACGCGATCCCCTGCTTTTCTTCGATCATGGGTCGGCTTGACTCAACGCCTTGAGCACCGCCTGGAGGTCGCTGGGCGGGTTGGAGGTAAATTCCAGGCGCTCGCCGGTCTTCGGATGGACAAAGCCGAGCCGATATGCGTGCAAGGCCTGCCGCTTGAGGTGCTTGAGCGTTGCGTGCTGGGCCGCGCTCAGCCCCCCGGGCAACTGCCGGCCCCGTCCGTAGAGGGGGTCTCCGACCAACGGATGCCCGGCTTCGCTCAGGTGCACCCGGATCTGGTGGGTGCGGCCGGTCTCCAAGCGGCACTCCAGCAGCGTGAGGCCGGGATAGCGCGCCTGGACCACAAAGTGGGTGACCGCCGTTTTCCCCTGACGGACCCGGCCGGTCATTTTCAGCCGGTGCCGGGGGTTGCGGCCGATCAAAGACTGAATGGTCCCGCGCTCCTTGTCCATGGTCCCGTGCACCAGGGCCAGGTAGGCCCGGGTGATGGTGTGCGCCTGGAACTGGCGGGCCAGGCCCTGGTGGGCGGCGTCGGTCTTGGCCGCGACCATGACCCCGGAGGTCAGCTTGTCCAGGCGATGGACAATGCCGGGCTTGATCTGGCCGCCGATGCCGGAAAGGTCTTGGCAATGAAAAAGCAGGGCATTGACCAGGGTCCCGCTCAGCCGGCCGGGGTAAGGGTGGACCAGCATCCCGGCCGGCTTGTCCAGCACCACCAGGTGCTCATCCTCATAAAGGATCGCCAGCGGAATCGGCTCCGGCTCCACCGTGGCCGGGGCCGGCTCCGGCAACTCCACCTCGATCCGGTCCTGCGAGCGGACCTTGCTCGCGGCCTTGGCCGGCCGGCCGTTGAGCCGCACCCGGCCCTGCTCGATCAGCCGCTTGAGTTGGGTGCGGCTTCCTAAGCCGGGTTGACCCGACAAGAAAACGTCCAGGCGGATGCCTTGCTCAGGCAATTGTCTCACGCGGATACTTCGTTTTTCCACAGAGGGTTTCAGCGCGGCCGGACCGGCGCTTACCATATCTTGGATCGGAATTTATGGGTGCTCTTGAACAGAACGTCCACCACCGCCAAATCAAAGAAGTGGGTGGACTGGAGAATCTCGGGTGCCACCCTCGATTCATACAACTCGCGGCCTTCCTGCAACTCTTCGGCCAGCACCTCGAACAGTGTGTCCTGCTCGATCCCTTCCCGGATCTTGTCCTGGTTGTATAAGCTGATATCTGAAACAATGGTCCGCGCCCAGCGCCGCGCCTTACCCTGGTCCGTGATCCGCTCCATCCGACCCGTTTCCAACCCCGGCTTCAGGCGGCCCGTCCCCGAAAGATGGTCCACACTTTCCGCTTGCGGGTCACCCGGCGCAATTTGTCCAGGTGCGACCGCGCCACTTTGCGCCCCGAGTCCACCAATTCTTCCGCCGGCCCGAAGTCCGCCCAATGGATGTGCCCCACCTCCGGCCGCAGCACCAGATCCGCTTCCTCCAACTGCATCTCCCGCAAAGCCGCGGTCAAAAGCAAGTTGGCGCGCAAGATCAGGTTGACGCCCCGTTGGTAGTCCTGCTGCCGTTCGGCATCGCGGGAGATATCCACCGCGATCACGGCGTCCGCTCCCAATCGGCGCGCCGGCCGCACCGGAATGGGAGAGGTCCAGTTGCCATCCACCAGCAGCCGGCCGCGGTCTTTGACCGGCGGGAAAAAGCCGGGGATGGCAGAGGAGGCCAGGACCGCCTGGCGCAACGAGCCTTTGGTCCAGACCACTTCCTTGCCGGAGATCACGTCCAGGCTGACCGCGGCGAAGGGCCGGGGCAGGTCCTGGATGCGGATGTCCGGCAGGGTCTGGTTGATCAGTTGGGAAAAGACCTCCTCGGAAATAATGGATTGACGCCGGAGCGAATAGGAATAAAGAAAGCCTTTGCGGATGGCCGCCGTAGCCGCGCTGAAGAAACCGGAGTTCTCCTCGTTATTCCGTCGTTCCCGGAGCCGCTCAAATGGCGCGCTCTGAAATGCCTTGCTGGCGAGAAACTGGCGCATGCGCTCGATCAAGCGGCTGGCGGAACCTTCCACCAGGTAGAGCCCACCTACCAGCGCGCCCATGCTGGTCCCGGTGATGACGTCCATCGGAATCTGGGCCTGCTCCAGGACCTCGAGCACCCCGATGTGTGCGAGCCCCCGCGCCGCGCCTCCGCCTAAGGCCACGCCCACCTGCAACATCTTCTTCATTTTTTCTTAATAGTATCATAATCGTGCATATCGTCAAGCGGTCGGGGCAGAAAGGAATAGGCATCCCTGAGTTCGCAAGGCTTGACTTGAACCGTAAAAGTTGAAACAATAAAAAATAAGATTTAGAGGAGGAGTGGCCGAGTGGCTTAAGGCGGCGGTCTTGAAAACCGCAGGGCGCAAGCCTCGTGGGTTCGAATCCTACCTCCTCCGCCAGAGCGGTTGACGGTTTGCGGTTGACAGGGCGGATGGAATGAGTGATTTCCCGCCGCCAACTGCCAACCACCAACCGCAAACCCAGGCCGCGGAGAGTTGGCCGAGTTGGCTGAAGGCGCACGATTGCTAATCGTGTGTGCGGTGTTGAGCTGCACCGAGGGTTCGAATCCCTCACTCTCCGCCATTTTTTTTTCGGAACCGGGAAAGAAAGTTCAAGCGCCAACCTCAGCGAGAAGAGAGACATAATGAAAAATATCGTTTTTATTGAGCCGCGTTCTCCCGACGATCACATTTTCTCCCGCTACGGTCTGCCCCGGTTGGGGATCTTGATCCTGGGGGCCATCCTGGAAAACGCCGGCTACTACGTCAAGGCCTTTGTGGAAGACGTGGGCGAGATTGATCTTCGGGAAGTGCTCAAGGCCGACCTGGTGGGGATCTCCACCATCACCTCGACCGCGCCCCGCGCCTATGAGATCGCCCAGCTCTTGAAAAAACGCGGAATGCCGGTGGTCATGGGCGGCCCGCATGTTACCTTCATGGCCGATGAGGCGCTGCACTATTCTGATTTTGTGTTGCGGGGCGAAGCCGAGGAAAGCATCCTGCCTTTTGTCCAGGCCCTGGAGAGCGGGCAGGACATCGGCCAGGTTCCGGGCCTTTCTTTCCGGATCGGCGACAAGTTTTTCCACAACCCGCCGGCCGCGGCCTGCAAGGATCTCGACCGCCTGCCTTTTCCGGACTTTTCTCTGCTCAAGGGCAAGCTTCCGGGCATCCGCCCGGTGCTCACCTCCCGCGGTTGCCCTTTCGATTGCACGTTTTGTTCGGTGACCAAGATCTTCGGCCGGGGCTATCGCTTCCGCTCCAAGGAGAGCGTGCTCCGGGAACTGCGCCAGGTGGAAGAGGGCGAGGTGGTGTTTTTCTACGACGACAACTTCACCGCTAACCCGGCGCGGACCAAGGACCTGCTCCGGATGATGATCGAGGAGCGGATCACGCCCCGCTGGACTGCCCAGGTCCGGATGGACGCGGCGCAGGACGAGGAGCTGCTGGAGCTGATGCGGGAGTCTAATTGTCATTACGTTTACATCGGGGTCGAGTCCATCAACCCCGATACCCTGCTCGAATATAATAAAAAGCTGACCCTGGCCAAGATCGAGGAAGGCATTCAAAAGTTTCATGAATACGGAATCCGCGTCCACGGCATGTTCGTGCTCGGCTCGGACCACGATGATGTGGAAACCATCCGCAACACGGCCAAGTTCGCCAAGAAGAACCGGATTGACACGATCCAGTTCATGATCCTGACCCCCATGCCCGGGACCCAACAATACCAGGACTACAAGGAACAGGGACGGCTGCTCACCACCGACTGGAGCCTTTACGACGGCCATCACGTGGTCCATGAACCCAAGCTGATGACGCCCTTCGAGCTGCAGGTAGAGACCTTGCGGGCCATGCGCGCCTTTTATTCCTATTGGGAAATCGTCAAGGTCATGTTCCGCTTCGACTTCCTGGCCGTGGTGCTCAAGGCCTACGGCCACCGCCTCCAGGTCCGCTGGCAGAAGCGCAACCGCTCATACTTCAAGCTGATCCGCCAGGCCACCGCCTCGGCCGGCCTGCGCCTGGATCTGGCGGCGCGCAAGACCGCGGAGGACCTCAAGGAGCGGCTCCGGCAGATCACGGCCAAGGAATCCCAAGAATCCAATTCCCGTCGCTCCAAGATTCCATGAGCAGGTTCTTCAGCCTCCTTTTCCTGGCCGCGCTGCCTCTCGGGTGTGCGGTCAAGATCATCCCGCCCGGGGCCGACAGCCAGGCACTGCTCCGGCCTATCGAGGACCGGCTCGCCGCCATCCGCGATCTGGCCTTCCTGGAGCCGGTGCCGGTAGAGCTGGTGTCGCCCAGCCAGGTGCGCGCGATCTTGAGCCAGGAGCTGGACAAAGAGATGCCGCCGGACCGGCTGGAGGCCGAACGCGAACTTTACCTGGCCCTGGACTTGATTTCCCCTGACCTCGATCTCCGGCAGACTATTCTCGACCTCTATTCCAAGGAAGTCGCTGCCTTCTATGTGCCGGACCGCAAGACTTTGACCGTGGTGACCCCCATCCGCAAGCCGCTCCTGGCCTTGCGCGGCCTGACTCCCGGAGGCAAGGAGCAACTCCGCGAGATTATCTTATCGCACGAACTGGTCCACGCCCTGGAAGACCAGAATTTTCACCTGGAACGGTTCAATTACCATCCGGGCGCCAACCAGGATTTTCTCCTCGCCGTCCAGGCGGTCTGCGAAGGCAGCGCCCTTCTCGCCGGCACTTTGTATTTATTGGAGGAAGCCGGTGTCCAGTCGCCCCAGGGCTTGGAATTTATTTTGAACCGGATTCAAAAGCAAAAGTTGAATATCGGAAATGGCCGCTACCCCGCCGTGCTGACCGAGCCGATGGCTTTTACCTACCAGGCCGGCCTGGGCTTTGTCTATGCGGTTTACCAGGCGCGGGGCTTCGCTGGCATCAACGCACTTTATCAGGAGACCGAGCTTTCCACCGAGCACATCCTCCACCCGGATAAATACCTGGCCGGCTCCGACCTGCCTGCGGCGCTCGAGCTGCCGGCCTTATCCGATCTCCTGGCGGGTTGGAAGCTTTTGGACCAGAACACGATGGGCGAGTTTGGAGCCGCTTTGATTCTGGAACAGCGTCTGGGTAAGGATGAGGCCAAGGTTGCGGCCGCCGGCTGGGCCGGCGACACCTACGCCCTTTTCAAAGATGGTCAAGGCCGCCTCCTCTTTCTCTGGTATTCAGCCTGGGATAACGAAAATGAAGCCGAGGAGTTCAAGCAGGCGCTTTCCCATTGGGCCGCGCGGGAGCCCGCTCCATCCCCCCTGGAAACCGCCGCCATTTATGCCGCCGACCGAAGAGTCCTGTCCATCTCCAGGCCCCAAACCCAGGATGCCGAAGCATTGGCCCGGCGATTCAATCTCTTGAATTAATCCCTTCGGCATCCCTTTCCATCGCTAAACCATCTATCCGAACTTCCCGGCGAGCAAAGGCAGGGAAAGGCTGGTCTTGCCGGGCTTGGCCTGGATCACATCAGGATCAAACCGATCAGGAACAGCGCCATGCCTGGAACCATGATCGGCGCCGCGGCCGGGGAAAGGGTCGGGCCGACGCCGTAATCCGCCAGTGAAGGGATCAGGCCGGCCGAGGTGAGCGCGCCCAGCGTGAAGGCCAGCAGCAGCCCGATCATCATCATTCCGAACCCGAGCTTTTTCCGGGGCGAGTCCGACCAGGACTCAGGCGGGCTGACCCAGCCGCGGCGCGCGAATGCTCCGGCCAGGAGAAGCGGCAGCCAGCCGAGCAGGCCGGCGGTGATGAAGTTGTTGAGTGTGATGCCGACTCCGCGCACCGCGAAGGCGGCGAGCCGCGGGCCTTCGAGGCCGAACCCGATCACCGTGCCGCACCCGGCGGCGCCGAGCAGGGCCAAGTAAAGGTAGCGGATGATCCAGCGGGTGGAAAGCTTGGGCCGGGGCGAGAACCCGGGGAGGCGCTGGGCGACCCGAAAAGGGAGATAGGCAAAGACCAGGTTGCCCAGGATCCCGAGCGGCGTGCCCAAGTCTATTTCATCGCGGAGGTCGAACAGGAAATTGCCCAGCGCCGCGGCGATTGCGCCGGCTCCCCCCCAGAAAAGCCCGAGCCCCGGCACCAGCGCCGTGGCCGGCCGGAAATTGGAAGGCAGGGGCGGGAAAAAATTGAACAGGTAGAGGCCGAGCGCGTAAGCGCCGGCGCCGGCCAGGATCTTGACCAGGGTGCCGGGTTTCATAATCTTATTTCTCCGCCTCTATCTTGCTGGAAAAATTTTCGGGTTGCAAGCGCCGGCGGCCCGCACCAGGCCCGGCGAATTTTTTTAAATGGCGCGGAAAAATTTCTTGACAATGCTCAGGTTCCTGCTATAGTTTCGCCGGGCCGAAAAGGCGGGAGAGATATTCCGGAAAGGAGGGGCGGGAATGATTCCCAAAGAGGTCTTTTTCACCAAGGGAATGGGCATTCACCGGGAAAAGCTGCAAAGCTTCGAGATGGCGCTCCGCCAGGCCGGTATTGCTAAATGCAACCTGGTTAATGTTTCGAGCATCCTCCCGCCGGGCTGCAAAATTATCAGCCGGGACCGGGGAATCGCCAAGCTCAAGGCCGGCCAGATCACCTACGCGGTGATCGCCCGCAACTCGACCAACGAGCCCAACCGCTTTGTCGCCTCTTCCATCGGGCTGGCCGTGCCCGCCGACCGTTCTTCTTACGGCTACCTCTCTGAGCACACTTCCTTCGGCGAGAACAACAAAAAAGCCAGCGATTACTCCGAAGACCTGGCCGCGACCATGCTCGCCACCACGCTGGGCATCCCCTTTGACCCGGACGTTGCCTGGGACGAGCGCAAGCAACTCTACCGGATGAGCAAGCGGCTGGTCGCTTCCCGCAGCATCACCCAGACCGCCCGCGGCCACAAGGGCGGCAAGTGGACCACGGTGCTGGCCGCCGCGGTCTTCATCGCGAAAGAAGCCGAGGAGGGATCCTGATCGCGGCCCCGGCTTCGCGCGCTCGTTCTCCCTGGCCCACCCGGCCTTTCTTTGACCTCGACCCGGGCTCAGCCCGCCTCGCCTTCGCCCGGACCGTCATTATTCCAGCGCCCTACGAGGGCACCGTCTCCTACGGCCGCGGCGCCGCGGCGGCGCCCCGCGCCATCCTGGAAGCCTCCTGGCAGGTCGAGCTTTTTGACCAGGAACTGGGCCGGGAACCCAAGCTCGCCCTGAGCTCGATCCCGCCGCTCTCTTTGCCTCGCGCACCGGCCCAGGCCCTGGCCCGGGTGGAGAAAGCGGTCTCCAAGATCCTCCGCCAGGGGAAGCGGCCGCTCTTGCTCGGCGGCGAACACTCGCTCTCCCTGGGCGCGCTCCGGCCGGCCCAACGCCTTTTTCCCCGGCTCACCGTGCTTCAGCTCGACGCCCATGCCGACCTCCGCGACCAGTGGGAAGGCACGCCCTTCTCCCACGCCTGCGTGATGCGGCGGGCGGCCGAGATGGGCCTCCACATCGTGCCGGTCGGCATCCGCAGTCTCTCGCTCGAAGAGTCCCAATGGATCAAGCGGCATCGGCAAAAAGTTTTCTGGGCAGAGGAGATCAGGGGCAAGGCCGGCTGGGTCCGCGAAGTGATCCGCCGGCTGGGCCCGGAGGTTTATCTGACCATAGACATTGACGTGCTCGATCCCTCGGAGATGCCTGCCACCGGCACGCCCGAGCCGGCCGGCCTTTCCTTCCACGACCTGCTCGCGCTCTTCCGGGCGCTCGCCGCTTCCCGCAAAAAAGTGGTCGGCCTGGACCTGGTCGAGCTGGCCCCGATCCCCCGGCTCCACGCCCCGGACTTCCTCTGCGCGCGCCTGCTCTATTTCCTGCTCGCCCGCCTGGACCCATGATTTACCAAGGGCTGGTGGTCTCCGGCACCG
>Ga0154610_1016_pt4 | contig 11539 bp, 10 predicted proteins | sample Rifle2008BG13ft_FD_116039 | JGI IMG/M metagenome (GOLD analysis project Ga0154610, IMG submission 116039) | Deltaproteobacteria bacterium RBG_13_61_14 | reverse complement strand
CGCCCCGGCCGAGGCCGCGAAGCAGGAAGGCGTGATCATCACCATTGACCGCATTTTCCAGACTTTCGATTTCTTTGCCGGCCGTTATGACCTGATCGTGGTGGAAAGCGCCGGCGGGCTTCTGGTCCCGATCAACGACAACTTCCTCTTCGCCGACCTGCTCCCCAATTTTGTCCTGCCCGTGCTCCTGGTCGCGCCCAACCGCCTGGGCGCGATCAACCATACTCTTCTCTCCCTGGAAGCGCTCCAGAGTCGCAAGGTGCCGGTCCTGGGCGTGGTCTTGAACCAGCTCTCCGCTGAGCCGGATGCCTCTGCCGCCGCCAATGCCGCGGCGATTCGGCAGCATGGTCAAGTGGAGTGGCTGGTAGAAATACCCTATTTCCAGGAAACGGAGCGGGAGGCTGGCTTGGCCGCCATCTTCCGCGACCATCGAGAAGATCTGGTGCGCCGGGTGGAAATGTTCTCGAAATACGCGGCCTTGAGTTACATCTCCTGATTTTTTCGCGGCTTGCCTTATTTTGCGGTTTATCATAAATTATTTATAGGTAGTTATAGGTACTTGATTCAGCCTGCCGGGAAGTAGATGGTTTGGGATGGGAAATGCCCGGAGAGGGGGTGTAGCATGAGCAAAATTAATTTGGCGGAGATTCTCAAGTTGCCGGTGGCGGAGCGCATTCTCCTGGTGGAGGACATCTGGGACAGCATTGCCGCGGTCCCGGAGGCGATTCCCTTGACCGAGGCCCAACGCGAAGAGCTGGACCGGAGGTTGGAAGCGTATCATCGGAACCCGGACGAAGGTTCTCCCTGGGAGGAAATCAAGGAGCGGGTGCGGGGATCATGAAATCCTCTGCGGCTATGAAGGGAGACAACCGGGGCAGCCCATCACCAAACCTAAAGAAATTTTATTACAATGGCTTATTATTTCTTTCTTTTACCACTCAGGCGTTATTGATTTTTCAGGCAGAATATATTCCAATGTATTATACAGATGGAGTTGGCTCTTGGCATTTCGATCCGATTTGGGCAACACCCGGCGCAAAGTTGCTCGTCCTCATTCTGCTGATGCTTATTCAAATTTTACTGATAGTATTTAGAAAAGAATTGAACCGGCGAGCATTGATTGTAAATTATATTGTTATTGCGATGATGGGGCTTTTAACGCTTACTTATTATCTTAAGGCTCCTGAACTCTTTCAACTAATGATTAAGTGATTTAATTGGGCCAGCCTGACAATTCTATTCGGTATAAACGCCAAATCAAACATTTCTTTACCGGAGAACGACATGGCCGCGAAGGAGACCGCGGCGCCAGTGGGGGAATCGAGAGTTTCTAGGATTCGAACTCGGCTCGGGGAATTTGGGATTGGCGAATGATTCCCTGGAGAGTGCCTCGTCGCAGCTCCTGGTGATCCGGGACCGGAACGGTGATCGTGGAAGCCGGCAATTGTTTCTGCATAACGATATGACTGCCGTGACGACGGACTTCGAAAAATCCGTGTTTTTGCAAAATGGCGCAGACTTCGCGGCCGGAAAGGACTTTGAGCTTAACCAACCGCGACCTCGAAGGGAGTCACATACACCTCGGAATGCAGACGCTCTTCGATTTCCTGGGGATTGGCGCATTCGAGAAACAACTGGACCGCCTCGCTGAGATTGGCCCTGGCTTCCTCCACCGTGCGGCCCTGGCTGACCACATCCAGCTCCGGGCATAAGGCCACATAGCCATCGCCCTCCTTTTCCACCACCGCGGTAAAAATTCGGCGCATCACGTGCCATCCTCCTTTTGGAACAAGTCCTGATCGTCCCCTTCCCGCATCTCCCAATTTACCTGATTATAGCTTATCGCGGCTTTCCAAATTTTTCAACTCTCGGCACCTTTTGAATTACGAACCCCGCCAATGGCGGGCTGAACCCTGAGCCGAAAACCGCGAATCGAATGTCCTCAGCGAAAGGCCATGGCCGCGAAGGAGACCGCGGAGCCGGTGGAGGGGTCATACCAGCAGGACCATTTGAGCAGCTCGCCTTTGGCCGGCTGGAACAGGGCCAGGGCCGCGTAGATCGCGGGCAGGCCGCAGATCCGGCGGCGGTCCTGAATGAGCGCGATCTTCTGAAAGAAGCTTTCCCCATCGCCTGACTGAAGGGGCTGAAGCATCTCTTCGTCATCCTGCCGGATTTCCGGCTCCCGGATTTGGGTGTATTGTTCCTGGTCGCCGTAGCGCGGGCCGAGGTGGGCCAAATCGCCTCCCACGATGAAGGCGGCCTTGCGGCCGGCGAGTGCGGAGCGTAAGGCCTCGATCCAGTCGCGGAAGCCGGGATCATCGGCCGGGCTTTCGTTGGTCTGGGCAAAGAGACTGAACGAGCCGGTCAGGATGGGCACGATCCGGAAATCGCGCCGGCCGGCGAGCGCGTGTTGCAGGAAGATGACCTGGAACTCGATGGAGTGTTCCTTGCGGTGGGGGAGGTCGTCACAGAGCGAGCGGTTGCGCACGCTCCGCCACACCTGCTGGACCAGGTCGCGGTCGGTCTTGGCAAGTCCGAGCGGGGTCTCGTAATCTTTTTCGGAGAGGACGAGCGGCTGCTGTGCCACGGCGTGGCCGGTGCCGAAGATGAGGAAGAGGTCGGCATCGGTGCCTTGGGCCAGGGCCTTGTAGGCATGGGCGTAGCAAGGGCCGTTGCTTTTGACGTCAATGTGCGGGGCCAGTATGCCCTTGAGCCCGGAGCCGGCGCGGGCCGGGTCAATCGGGCCCGGGCCGTCGGGAGGAGTGTAGTAGCCGTCGAGGATGCGGCGCAGTTCTTCCGGATCAGCCGGATAGGCCGTGCCGGCGTGAAACGCGGGCCGGAGAGGAGAAGCGTTCCAGCGTTCATAGATTTCGCGGAGGTGTTGCTGGAAGCGCTCGGAGTCCAGGAGCAGGTGCTGGTCCAGTTCTTCCGCCACCTTGCTGATCAGCTCGCTGTCTATCAGCTCGCCGGTCGAGCGCATGATCTCGGCCTGGATGTCGCGGAACGAATGCTGGCCGTCGAAAAAGCGGATCAGGGGCAACAGCTCGAGCGGGATCATCACCACCGCTTCGCTGATCTGCTCCGGGTCTTGCAACAGCAGCATTTTCCGGCCCTGGTGTTCGGTGGGGATGGCGGCGATCTCGCGGAGTTTGGGGAAGTCCATGGGGGAAAGTCCTTGCCTCAGTTTAAGGCGGGGACGGTGACCGCGCCTTGGGGGAACACGAGGACCTCGGCCCGGCGCCGGCCCAGGAGTTGGTCGGCCCGGGCGAGCAGGGCAGGGAGGTCATCGTAGAGCATCTGCCGGTATTTGCCCCGGGTGTCGCGGACCAGGTTGGGAGAATAGATCAGCAAGTGATAATCCTTGAGCATCTGCAAACTGTAATTGATAATGAAGCGTTCCTCCACCGGCACCGAGGCCGGCAGATGGTTGGCCAGCCAGTAGATCCCGCGTGAGCCCAGGCCCCGCAAGAGCAGCCGGAGCAAACCCATCGGCGGGAAAGTTGCGGGGAGTTTCACCTGCTCGAGGCCCAGCTCGCAGCGGAAGAAGCCGAGGATGACGCCTCCTTTTTTCACCGCGGCCGGCATGTTGGCCACGGCCTTCACGCCCTGGCGAAGGTCCAGGTCCATGGGATGGGAATTGGAGAGGATCACGTCGGCCGGCCGGGGAATGGGCACGCAATAGATTTGGCGCGCCGCGGCAAGGCCTTGCCGGTGGGCCGCGATCGGGTCGCCGGCCACCACCCGGGCCGCCTCGCCCTGCGGATTAAGCACGCTGTTGAGGATGAAAGTTTGACCGGGAAGCATCTGCGCCGCTTCTTCTATGTCCTGGCGCATGGGGTTGGCGTCCGGGTCGGTGCCGATCATGTGGTATTGGGCAGGGGAGGGCATGAGCAGATGATTGCGGCCGATGGTCTCGGCGCCGGCCACGCCGGGCAGGAGGTTCTTCAGCCCGCCGCCGAACCCGGCCTGCGGGTGCGGCTCGATGGTGCCGATCAGGATGCGGAGCTTGGCCTCGGCCACCACGCGGTTGAACCCGACCTCGGTGCCGAAGCGGGTCTTGCCCAGGCGGACCAGGCCGGTCGCATCGCGGCAGTCGTGGTTCTGGCACTGGATCCGGTCAAAGACTTGCGGGGTGACGCGGCTTCGCATTTCAGATTTGGTCATGGCCCGGTGAGTGCCCAGGGCAAAGACCAGGCGGATGCGCTCGGGATCAACCCCCGCGGCCAGCAAGCGCTGGACCAGCGGCGGCGCCAGGAGATGAGCCGGGGTCGGCCGGGAGATGTCGTCCACCACCAGGGCGACGGCGCCGGCAGCGGGAACCAGGGACTCGAGCGCAGGAAGGCCTTGGGGTTGATCCAGGGCTTGATGAATCGCGCGGGTCAGGTCGGCGAGCGCGGGCATTCCCGCGGGGCGGGCCTGGGCCAGGACTTGCCAGTGGGAAGGGAGATCGAGCACCAATTCACCGTCGCGGCCCCAGGGCATTTTCACCTGCATTGGTTTTTCAACATAACAGCTTTTGTTCGATGATTCAATGCAGAGCGCGATGATGCTTTCAATCTTGATCGAGCGGAAACTCGTCCGGCCCATCGGCGACCGGAGGGTTGGCCAGGAATTGTCGGCAGCGCTTTAGATAAACTTGCGAAGGCAAGTCCTCGCCCCGGAGCCGGATCGCCGCTTGAAATTGGGCCAGGGCCTGATCCCATTTCCGTTCGCGGTAAAGCGCCAATCCTTGAGCGAAGGCGGCCAGGGCCTCGCGGGTCTTCTCGTCCAGTTCGCCTTTCCGGGCCAGGAGTTCGTAAACCCGGACCGGCCGGTCCCGGCCGGCGGCCGTGAATCGGCCCAGCTCGCGGACCTCGATCGCGTCTTCCGCCGGCTGATAGGTGAACTCGGTGAGCAGGAGTGAGACGCCCCATCGCCGGCCGGCTTCCAGCAGGCGGGAGGCGAGGTCAGCGTTAGCGCCCAGGACGGTCCAGTGCAGGCGCTGGGCCGGACCGATGTTCCCCACCAGCATCGGGCCGGTATTCAGGCCGATGCGGGCGGCCAGGGCGGGCTTGCCTTCGGCTTCCCATTGGGCCCGGAGTTCCGCGTTTCGCTTTTGCATGGCCAGCGCGGCCAGGCAGGCGCGGCGGGCATGGTCGGGTTGATCGAGCGGCGCGCCGAAGCAAGCCTTGATCGCGTCACCTTCCAACTTTGCAATGGTGCCTTCGAACTCGAAGATCACCTCGCCCATGGCGGAGAGATACTCGTTAAGCTGAAGGATCAACTGCTGCGGGGCGAGCTTTTCGGGAAGCAGGGAGAGACCTTGGAGGTCGGAGCAGAGGACGGAGAGTTGGCGGATCTCACCGTCCAGGGAGATTGGATCGGGTTGGTGCGCGAGCTTGTCCATCACGGTTGGCGCCAGGTAAGGGCTGAGGGCGGCCTTGAGCGCTTCTTTTTGCCGGTATTCGCCGAGCGCCTGGATGGCCAGGATCCCGATGAAAGTCAGCCCCGCGGTGAGCAGGAGCGGGGTGACCACCAGCCAATAATTTTTATACGCAAAGAGATAATAGGCGAACAGGGCAAGCCCGGCCAGGGAGCCGAGCAGCACGAGCACGCCCCCGCGGGAGGAAGGGCGGAGAGCAACGAAGAGGACGGTCAGGAGGGTGCCCAGGACCAGGATCAGCCCTGCGACCCGGCGCGGGATCTGGGTGTGGAGAAAAGCCTGGTCGAGCAGGGTCTGGAGCGCGTGGGCGTGGATCTCCAGGCCCGAGGTGTCACCCGGCCGAGTCGAGTCCAGAGCGCTCTCGGCGGCGACGGAATCGGTCCGGCTGAAGGGGGTGAGGTAATTATCCTGGGAGGCGGGATGGGTGAAGCCGACCAGGACAATTTTTCCTTCCAGGTCCGGCTTGGCGCCCGGCTCCACTTCTTGGCTCAAGACCTGGCTGAAGCTCAAGCGCGGGAACGCGCCCGCCGGCCCGATGAAGTTGATTAAAAAAATTCCCTGCTGGAGGGGAATGCGAAGCTCGCGGCCCTGGCCCTTTAGACAGAACTGGTCCGGGCCAATGGAGCATTCCTGGGGCGGTTGGTCAGGCCAGAGCAGGGCCAGCGCCGCGGCCAGGGCCAGGGTCGGCACTTTTTCCTGGTCCAGGGGAACCTGGACCAGGAGGGGCAGGCGGCGGATGCGGCCGTCGGCATCGGGCAGCTCCTGGGTCGAGACCTCGCCGACAAGGGGATTGACCTTCCGGCGGCCCACGACCAGGAAATAATACTTCACTCTCGGCTCCAAGTTGGACACTTGTAGAAAGTGCCTGCCGGCAGGCACCGCGGCCAGGGGGACCACCCCTTCCGCCTCAGGGTCGGAGAAAGGCTGATGGGAGGCAAACACCCACCAACTCTCCGCTTCGGTGCCTGAGGGGCTCCAGAAAATGACCATGTTGCCTTCCTCGTCCGGAATACCCTGCTCGGTCCACCGGGCCACGGCGTCATTCACCATGACCGGGGCCTGGCGGAACATCTCCTCCGGCCGCACCCAATCGCCCTGGGAGATGAAACGGGGCAATATCACCCGGCCGGAGCGGACCAGGGCTTGCTGCAAAAGGTAGTCGCTGTCCTCCTCACCCGGAGGGGAAAGCCGGGAGAAGTCGAGGTCGTAAACGATCAGCTTGGCCCCGCGGCGGGTGAGGTTCTCGATCACCTGGGCGTGGTCGGCCCGGGAGATGGCGTTGATTTTTCCGCCCAGGGTTTGGGCCGTGGTCTCGTCAATGGTGATGAGCAAAAGGTCGGGCCGCGCGGGCAGGGGGCCGCGCCCTCGAAAGCGGAGGTCGTAGCTTCGAAGTTCAAGGGAGTCGAGAAGTCCGAACCAATAGGCCAGGGCCACGGCCACGGTCAAGAGCAGGCCGACAATTCCGGCCAGCATGGAAGGGGCGGTCTTGCTCGAGGGGGTAAGCACGGACATGGAAGTTACCTGGGCAGGAGCCGGACCTCTTGTTAACATTCGGGGTCTGACCCCTTTAAATTTAAGCCGCGATCACCAGCAGCACCTCGCCTTTGCAGACCGAAGCGCCCTTGGCAAAGGGAATTTTAGCGACGGTGCCGTCCGCCGGAGCTTCCAGGTTGTTCTGCATTTTCATGGATTCCTGGACCAGGACCACGTCGCCTTTCTTCACCTGGTCCCCCACTTTGACCTTATACTCGATGATCAGTCCCGCCATCGGCGCGCACAGCGGGGTTTCGTTACCGGATAGACTCGCCGCGGTGGCGGGTGGAGGCGCCGCGGATGCCGGTGCCGTCGGCGCGGCGGCGGGTGGAGGAGGCGAATGCTGGACGCGACTAGGGTTGTGGGAGATGGAAGCGATCCGGGGCTTGCCGCCGACTTCTTCCACTTCCACGTTGTAATAGGTGTTATCCACAAATACATGGAAAGCCCGCAGGCCCGGCCCTTTCGGCGGCGCGGGTTTTTCCTCCTTGGGCACCAGCTTTCCGTCTTTGAGGAGTTTCAGCATCTCGTCTTCGCGCTTCACCTCTTCCAAGGTCTTGGGCTTGACCGAGGGAGGCGGCGCTTCCAGTCCGTATTTCCAGCGCAGGAATTTCATGCCGGTGGTGGGGTAAAGCGCGTAAATGAGCACGTCGCCCAGATCGGCGGTGATGTCTTTCACCGCGGCTTTGGCTTTCTCTAGCTCCGGCTCCAGGATATCCCCGGGCCGGCCGGTGAAAGGTTTATCACCGCGCTCGTAGCCTTTGAGACAAAGTTTTTGCACTTCCTGGTCCATGGGCACCGGCGGCCGGCCGTAGAGGCCGTAGGCATAGTCTTTGACCTGGGCCGAGATCATCTGGTAGCGGCCGAAGAGCACGTTCTGCACGGCCTGGATGCCCACGATCTGGCTGGTGGGCGTGACCAGGGGCGGGTAGCCCAGATCCTTGCGGGTGCGAGGCAGTTCCGCGTAAACCTCCTGGATGCGGTCGAGGGCGCCGGCCTCTTTGAGCTGGGAGACCAGGTTGGAGAGCATGCCGCCCGGCACCTGGTGGAGGAGCACGTTAATATCAATAACCGACATCTGGGTGGGGTTCATAAAATCACGGTATTTGGGAGAAATAGATTCGAGATAATTGCCGAGCTTGAAGAGATGGCCGAGGTCCAGGCCCGGGTCGCGCTCGCTGCCTTCGAGGGCGACCAGGATGGGTTCGATGGCGGGTTGGGAGGAGCGGAGCGCGAAGGACGCCAGCGCGGTATCCACAACGTCCACCCCGGCTTCGATGGCTTTCAGATAGGTCATGGAACCCATGCCGCTGGTGTAGTGAGTGTGGAGTTGGATCGGGATGTGGACCGTCGCTTTCAGGGCTTGGATCAGCTCGTAGGCATCCAAGGGGGCGAGCAGACCGGCCATGTCCTTGATGCACAGGCTGTCCGCACCCATCTCCTCGATGACTTTGGCCTTGTTCAGGTAATAGTCGAGGTGATAGACCGGCCCGCCCATCCGGCGCTCGGTCAGGGAATAGCAGATGGCTCCCTGGATCTGCTTGCCGGCTTCCCGGATCGCGGCAAAGGAAGTCTCAAAATTGCGCTCGTCGTTGAGCGCATCGAAGACCCGGAAGATATCAATGCCGGTCTGTGCGGCTTTGAGGACAAAGGCGCGGACCACGTCGTCGGCATAGTTGCGGTAGCCGACCAGGTTCTGGCCCCGGAGCAGCATTTGCAGCGGGGTTTTCTTCAAGCCTTTTTTCAGAGCGGCCAGGCGTTGCCAGGGGTCCTCGTTCAGGTAACGGTGGGTGACATCGAAGGTGGCGCCGCCCCAGACTTCCAGGGCGTGAAAGCCCACCTCATCCATCTCTTGGAGGACGGGGAGCATGTCCTCGGTGCGCATGCGGGTCGCCCAGAGCGACTGGTGGCCGTCCCGCAGCGTGGTATCCATAATCTTGACGGGAATTCTCTTTTTCGGCGGGCCGGGTTTCACGGTTTTTTTCGCTTTGGTCATTTCCGTTACTCCTTGGGTTAGAGGCGTTCCCGCCCGGATGCGTTCTCAATTCTGTTGGACGCCGCTGACCAAACCGAATACTGCTTTAAAAACCACTCAAGGCAAAAAGGTTTCAATGCCGGAGCATCCGCAATTGACACCAGATCCTTTGGTTCATCAATTCCTGCCGGCCGAACTGAGACCAGAGACTGACCGGCGGCGCCGGCAGGACGGCGGGCGGATGCGCTTCTTGCTCCAGGCTGAGGTAGGACTCAATCGCCGTGGTGATGGCGGCCAATACGGGGCCCTCGTTCCCCTTGCTCTCCATGACTACCCCCTCCCGCCCTGCGAGTCGAGAGCGTAGTTCACGATTGGATTCGTGAGCGGCACGGCGCCCTCTCTAGAAAACCCCATTCGCATTCATCCCTTGCCGAGAGCGATGAAGGGCAGGGGGTCTGCTTGGAAGCGGCGAAGATCCGAGCGTGGAACGGACCTCCGCCTCTTCAACGAAGAGGCGGCAGCCTTGCGGCAAGGCGGTCTCCCTCCCTTTGCCGCCTTCCTGATCGGGGAGGGCGGATAAAATGCCCGGAAAAGATTTAAGGCGACAAGCGGCCGGCAGATTTAGTAACGCCGGCCGCCGCCACCACCGCCGCGGTCACCACCGCCAAAGCCGCCGCCGCCGCCACCGCGACGGGGTCCGCCTTCGGTGCGGGGACGAGCCACATTGACACTCAGGGTTCGACCCTTGAGATCCTTGCCGTTCATGCCCTGGATGGCTGCCTCGGCTTCGGCCTTGGCGGGCATCTCCACGAACCCAAAGCCCCGGGACTGGCCGCTGAATTTATCCTTGATGACCGTGGCGGAAGTGATTTCCCCAAAGCCTTCGAAAGCTCCCCGCAGCTCATCGTCCGTGACGTCCCGAGACAGGTTCCCTACGTAAATGTTCATTTCGCTATCCTTTCTCCCTTTTTTTCGTTGGCGACGGAACGCCGGATTCCGTCAAGCTCTTTCCTTCCCCTCATCAACGCGCCGGCCAGCAGACCCGGACTTCGGTCCCGGGCTTCTAGCCGAGGCGGCGCACGATCAGCCCTCGCGCCGGCTCGTAGGGCGAGACCGCCACCGTGACCTTGTCGCCCAGCAAAACCCGAATGCGAAACCGCCGCATCCGGCCGCTGAGGCGGGCCAAGATCTTGACATCGCCTTCACACTCGATCTGAAAAATTCCACCCGAGTGGACTTTGGTCACAGTGCCGTCCACCCGGATGTTGTCTGCATGGCTCATAGATACTTCTCCCCTGCTCCGATACTTGCCTTAGGACCGAAAACCTAGCTCGAGCAGGTCAGTCAATTTTTAGTTCAAAAAACTCTTTTTTCCTACAGATTCAGGAAGGGTTCTTGGGACGGATGAAAAGGCGGGCTGGGGGTTCGACCCAAAGAGCGATTCATAAACCTGTATGTTTCAAATTACTATACATCATCCGGCGGGAAAGTCAAAGTAAAAGTTGAAAGTCTGCCGGTTCCTGGCCGGGACGGAAAAAAGGGGGGATTCCGTCCCAGCTCAGCTTTTTCCAGCCGGAGCGGCTCCGGCGGTTTTTTCGCGATGGGCGAAGTAACTTTCAATCAATATTTTAGCCAGCGGCGCCGCGGCCGAGGACCCATGGCCGCCGTGCTCGACCAGGACCGCCACCGCGATCTCCGGGGCATCGGCCGGCGCCAGGGCCACGAACCAGGCATGGTCGCGGAACTCCGGCGGGACCTGGTCACTAGGGAGGTCCTGGAAACGGTCGAGGCGGGTAACCTGCGCGGTCCCGGTCTTGCCGGCGATCCGCACCTTATCGCTACGGGCGGACCAATAGGCGGTGCCGCGCGAATCGTTGACCGCGCCGGTGATGGCTTTGAGCATAAGTTCGCGGGTGGCCGGGGAGAGGGGGGTGGAGGATAGCCGTTCGGGCTCGAATTCTTTCACCACCTTGCCGTCCACGTTGAGCACCCGGCGGCCGAGTTGGGGGCGGAAGACGTTGCCGCCGTTGCCCAGGAAGGCGGGGATCAGGGCGGCCTGCAGGGGCGTGACCAGCACGTAGCCCTGGCCGATCGCGCAGGACAAGGTTTCGCCCGGGAACCACTCCACCCCCAAAGCCTTTTTCTTCCATTGGGTAGTGGGGATCAGGCCGGTTTTTTCTCCGAACAGCTCGATCTCGGTGGGCAAGCCCAATCCGAAGCGGTTGGCATACTTGGCGATGCGGTCAATGCCCAGGCGCTGGCCCACCTGGTAGAAAAAGATATCGCAGGATTGGACGATCGCTTGTTCCACGGTGAGCCGGCCGTGACCGTGTTTTTTCCAGCAGTGAAAAACATGGTTGCCGAAAGGATAATTGCCCGAGCAAGCCAACCGGGTGGAAGGAGTGATCACGCCCTCTTCCAGGCCGGCCGCGGCCAGGATGAGCTTGAAGACCGAACCGGGCGGGTATTGCCCGGCAATGGCGCGATTGAGCAGGGACTTCCGGGGATCGGACTTGAGCGCGGACCACACCGCCTGCGGAGTCTTACCGACGAAAGCATTCAGGTCATAGGTCGGCGCGCTGAAGAGCGCCAGCACTTCCCCGGTATGG
>Ga0154610_1114_pt4 | contig 11587 bp, 10 predicted proteins | sample Rifle2008BG13ft_FD_116039 | JGI IMG/M metagenome (GOLD analysis project Ga0154610, IMG submission 116039) | Deltaproteobacteria bacterium RBG_13_61_14 | reverse complement strand
AGCGTGTGCGGATCAATCGGCTTCTGGAAGACCCCGGCCAGTCCCAGATCGGAATAGTCCACGTGCCGGCTCAAGGAATCGCCGACCGAGCTGAGCATGAAAACCGGAGCGACGTTGCCCAGCGCTTTCAGGCTGGTGACAAAGCGCGTGCCGGCGTCCACCTCTTCCATCATCAGGTCCACGATCATCAGGTCCGGCTTTTCCGCTTTGTATTTCTTGAGTCCATCCTCCGCGGTCATGGCCTCGACCACCTTATGCCCGCCGGACTCCAAAGCAATCCGGAGAATGTCCAGGGTATCCTGGTCATCGTCCACACACAGGATGACGTGTTTGGGTTCTTTCATGTTTCCTCCTTACCGGACCTCGCGGCGAATTCACTCCCACCCGCGGACGTTAGGCAAGACCGTTGTCTCCACCAGGTTTGAAAAAAATTTACCGCCCCTTCCAGATTGGACCGGGCCCCGGGGCTGAGCGATTCCTGAAGCGGATCGAACTGGTAACCGCGAATTCCCAGCAGATAACCCTCCGGTTCTGCGCCAAAAAGCTCCTGCGCCATCGCCAGGACCGTCCGGGGATCGAGGTGATGACTGGTGAAGCCGAGCCCGGCTTGGGGCTTAATCGTCCGGAAAGAAAACGGCTCCGGCCCCCCGGCGTCGGCGTCGGCGAACACCACCACCGGATAGTGGGCGACCGCCTCGGCATCTTCCACCACGAGTTGGTAATTCGAATCCACGGTGACGCCGGCAAGGCCCAGTTTTTCCATGGCCTCGGCCAAGGCCGGGCCCAAACCGTCATCCCCCCGCCCGGGATTGCCGTATCCGATCAAAAGCACTCTGGCGCTCGGCTCACTCACCCCTGGCTTTCCTATCCAATAAATTACCTTCTAAATCGTAAAGTTCAACCAGCAACGGCATCTGACCGAGGGCATGGGTCGCGCAAGAGAGGCAGGGATCGTAAGCCCGAATCGCCACCTCGAGGTGATTGAGCAGGCCCTCGGTGATTTCCTTGCCGTCCAGGTATTCCTCCGCCACCTTCTGCACCGCCCGGTTCATCGGCTCGTTGTTGTGGGTAGTGGAAACGATCAGGTTCGCCATCACCACCTGATCGTCATCGTTCACCCGGTAGTGATGGAAGAGCGTGCCCCGCGGCGCTTCGACCAGGCCGATCCCCTCGGACCGGCGCTTGCCCTTGACCACCAGGTTCTCCCCTTGCAGGTCCGGGTCATGGAGCAACTCCTTGATTTTTTCCGCGGCGTGGACCAGCTCCACCATCCGCGCCCAGTGGTAGGCCATGGTGACATTGACCGGCTTGCCCTTGCCCAGCTTCATGAACTCCTTGCGCTCTTTTTCCGCGATGGGAGTATCAATGAACTTGCAGGTGTTGAGCCGGGCTAAAGGCCCCACCCGATACCAGCCCTTTTCCGGGCCGAGGGATTTGATAAACGGGAACTTCATATACGACCAGGGCCGGACTTCCTCGGCAAAGTAGTCCAAGTAGCTCGAATAGTCCACCTGGTCGAAAATTTTGTTCCCCTCCGCGTCCACCGCGCACAGATTCCCATGATAAAGGTCCAAGGCGCCGTCTTTGCGGACCAGGCTGAGGTGGTTGGAGGGGAACGAGCCGAACGAGGCTAATTGTTTCAGGTGCTCGGTGGTATAGTCCTTGGCGATTTTCAACGCCGACTGGGCCCAGTCCAGCATCTGGTCAATGTCGCGGAGAAACACGTCGCGTTCTTCAATACTCAAATTCTTGTTGATCCCGCCGGGAATGGCGCCGGTGCCGTGGATCTTTTTCCCGGCCGTGGCCTTGATGATTTCCTGGCCGTACTTGCGCATCATCACCCCTTGCACCGCCAGGTCCGGATATTTCTTGGCCACCCCAATCACGTTGCGGATCGCCGGGTCGGCGTCAAAGCCGAAGAGCAAGTCCGGCGAGACCAGGTGGAAGAAGTGCAGGGCATGGGACTGGAAGGTCTGGCCGTAGTGCATGAGCCGGCGCATCTTTTCCGCGGTGGACGAAAGGTTCTCCCCGCCCACGATCCGATCCACCGCCTTGGCCGCGGCCAAATGGTGGCTGACCGGGCAGATGCCGCACAAGCGCTGGACCAGCACCGGCATTTCCCAATAGGGCCGGCCCTGGACAAACCGCTCAAAGCCGCGGAACTCGACCACGTGCATCCGGGCCTGCCGCACATGCCCCTCGTCGTCCACCAGCAGGGTCACCTTGGCGTGACCTTCGATCCGGGTGACCGGCTCCAACGCGATTCTTTTCAGAGGGTTTTGCGATGCCACTTTGGTCTCCTTCTCGTCAGAGGGTATCCCCAGGGTCCGCTCAATCATACTTGATCAGCTCATACGGCAAATGGAGGGGCTTGCCGTTGAGCAGAGCGACCAGAGCCTCCCACAAGGTGTCGGCCGGCGGCGGGCACCCCGGCAGTTGGTAGTCAATTTTCACCACTTCGTGGGCCGGATAGACCCGGTCCAAGATCAGCGGGAGTTCCGGGTCATTGGGGATCTGCTGGCTCGGGTTGTGAACCGTGGGTCCCTTCTGGTAAGCCTCGGCCAGGCACTCCTGGACCGGAATTCCGTTGCGCATGGCCGGGAGGCCGCCCATGATCGCGCACTCGCCGATCGCGATCAAGAGGTCGCAGTGCCGGCGGAAGTCCTGGAGCACCTTGACATTCTCTTCATTGGCGCATCCGCCTTCGATCAGCCCGACCGCGCAGCGATCGGTGAACTTCTTGATGTCGTCCACCGGCGACTTGTCAAAGTCCACCAGTTGGATCAACTTGAGGATGCGATCGTCAATGTCGAGCAAGGACATATGACAACCGAAACAACCGGCCAGCGAGGCCGTGGCCACCTTGGGTTTGTCCATCGTCGGGGTCCTCACTTTCTGTTCGCGGCCCGGCGGGCCTTGGCTTCGATCTCCGACCCGATCGGCTGAAGGTCATATAATCGCCGGCCCACCGGAATCGCGTAGCCCACGCGCTTGCGCAAGAGCGCGCCCACTGGACAACTGTTCAGAGCCTCGTCGGTGAGATTCAGGTTGGTGTCGGCCAACCGCGCCTCGGCATTGACGCCCAACTTTTTCTGCGCGCCCCGGCCAAAGAATTGGAACACGCTTTTGCCATCCAGTTCTTGCGAGGCCCGGACGCAGCGGCCGCACTGGATGCACCGGTTTTGATCCAGGAAAACATCGGGATGAGAGGCGTCCACCGGGCGCCGGGGAAACAGATACGGGTATTGAGGCGCGGTGATGCCGAAGCGATAGGCCAGCGCCTGCAGTTCGCAGTTCCCGCTTTTTTCGCAGACCGGGCACATATGATTGCCCTCGACAAACATCATGTCAATCAGGTTGCGGCGATATCTGTTCAAGGGCTCGGTGTCGTGGAGCACGATCATTCCCTCGGTAATCGGCTGAGTGCAGGCGGCCACCGGACGGTTGTTGACCATCACCGTGCAGAGCCGGCAGGTGGCGCCCGGCTTGAGCTTCTTGACCCAACACAGCCGGGGAATGTAAAGGCCGGCGTCATCCGCCGCCTGGAGAATGGTCTGGCCCTTGCGGCCGGTGACCTCCACCTCATCAATGGTCAAAGTAATGGCGTCGCTCATTGGACTTCCCTTCCTCAATCCTGGAAATGGACCGGCTGACGTCCCTGGATGCGAACGGCTTCCTGCAACGCGGAGTCCAGATCAAAAGTCCGCTGCATTTTATCCAATGGTTTCTTCAGTCCCTTTTCATACACCCCCCGGAAGTTCTGCAAGGTGGTGAGCACCGGATTAGGCGAGGTCTGGCCCAGGCCGCACCGGCTCATGGTCTTCACGGTCTTGCCCAGCTCTTCCAGATAAGCCAGGTCTTCCGGCTCGCCTTTGCCGGCCAGGATTTTGTTCACGCGTTCCTTGAGCAGCACGTTGCCCACCCGGCAGGGCACGCACCAGCCGCAACTCTCCTCGATGAAAAAGTCCAGGAATTGGCCGGCGATCTCGATGATGTTCCGCCCCGGGCCAAAGACGATAATCGAACCGCCGGTGGCCAAATCTTCGTAGCAGATGATCCGGTTAAAGCCGGCCGGGCTCACACACTGGCCCGAAGGACCGCCCACCTGCACCCCGATCGCATCCTCGCCGCCCACCTCGACCAACAAGTCTTTTAAGGTAATGCCATAGGGCAGTTCGTAAATCCCGGGCCGATTGCAATCGCCGGAGACGCTGAACAGCTTGGTGCCGGAGGACGCCTGGGAGCCGATCTGGGCGAACCAGGGCGCCCCTTTTTCCAGGATGCGGGTGACGCAGCAGAAGGTTTCCACGTTATTGATGACGGTCGGCGCGCCCAGGTAGCCCTGCTGGGCCCGGAAGGGCGGCCGGTCCCGCGGCTCACCCCGCAGACCCTCGCAGGAATTGATCAGCGCGGTTTCCTCCCCGCATACGTAAGCGCCGGCGCCCATCTGAATCCGAATCGTGAAATGGAAGCCGGCCTTGCCCGCCAGGTTCTTGCCCAGCAGGCCCGCCTCCCGGCGCTCGGCCAGCACGTTCTCCAGGTAATTCTTCAGGTATTGGTATTCTCCCCGGAGATAGACGATGCCTTCCTCCGCGCCGATGGCGTAGCCGGCGATGGTCATCCCCTCGAACACCATGTGCGGACATTCGGTGAGCAGGACCCGGTCCTTGAAGGTCCCCGGCTCACCCTCATCGGCGTTGCAGAGCACAAAGCGGCGCTGTCCCTCGGCCTCCCGGGTGAAGTCCCATTTCATCCCGGTGGGGAATCCGGCGCCGCCGCGGCCGCGCAGCCGGGCGGTCTTGATATCGCGGATGACTTCGGCCGGGTTCATGGCCAAGGCGTTCTTCAAAGCCAAGAAGGGCTCCATCACCGAAAAGATCACCGGACCGTGCTTGCGGATGTTGTTGGTTACCATGGACTGGATGAGCCGGTCCGCGTTTTGGCCGGCCCCGAAGGTCTTCACCAGTTTGCGGGGGTCGGCCGTCTCGCGCAAGGTGTGAACGATCTCCTTGACCGTGTCGGTCGAGATGTGGGTGATCACCGTGCCGTTGATAATGGCGGCCGGGCCTTGGTCGCACATGCCCAGGCAGGAAGTGTGCTCGAGCGTGATTTTGCCGTCCGAGGTGGTCTGGCCGAAGCTGATGCCCAGTTCCTTTTTAAAGAGGTCCGCGACGTTATGGCCGCCGTTCATGTTGCAGGAGACGCCGTCGCACATCCGGATGATGGCCTTGCCGGTCGGCTGCTGATGAAGGAAGGCGTAGAAGCTGACGACGCCCTCGACTTCCGCCCGGGGCATGGAAAGTTCCCGGGCGGTGAGGTCAATCGCTTCGCTGGAGATCCAACCGAACTGGCCTTGGACCGCTTCCAGAATATCCATCAGGCGCGAGCGGTCGCGGCCGTATTCCCGACAGATATTCTTGATCCCGACTTTCAGATTATCACTCATGCACGACCTCCATTTGCGAAGGTTTAAAGCTTGTAGAGCTTGGATCCTGTCTTGATGTTAAGCCTTGGGTTGAAATTGTCAAGCTTTTTTTTATTTTTATGGTAATTTATTATGACCCATTTTTCGTTGATAATATAGCATTAATCTGATTAATTATTAAGGCAATTGGAAAAATAAAAAAATTCAAAAATATCATCTTATTATTGATCGGACTCTCTTTCCAGGCAATATTATTCATTAAACTCTAATCGCATTTTTTAAAATATAAATTATGATCCATTTGGAGTTGACAAATCATTCCTGATGTGCTATTGAACTGGCAACGACCGGAACGACCGGTTTGGAGGGTGTGCTTTTGGCTTCCCGGGGACGGAAACCATCCCGCGATCTCTCGCACGTGGCTTGCCCGAATCCGGCTTGTCCCGCCTTTGGCCAAGCCGGACATCCTTCTCTGGTGGCCAACGGCACCTACCCGACCAAGAGCGGACGAGGACAGCGGTTCAAGTGTAAAAGCTGCGGCCAGCCTTTTTGCCGTCGGAGCGGAACGATTTTTTATGACCGGCACGAGCCGGAAGCAAAAGTTCTCTCGGCCTTGAAGGTTCTCAGCAAGGGAATGTCCATCCGCAGGGTAGCGGAAATCCTGGAGGTGAAGCCGGACACCATTCGCCGGTGGCTGGTGGCCGCGGCGGACCGGTCAAAACTCGTGGACCAGCAGTTACTTCGGGAAAAAGGAGTGTCCCGGGCCGAGTTGAAAGCGCTCTGGACCTCGGTCAAGAGAAAGGCGCTGCGTCAACGCGGCGTCCTCTGGAGGAAGCGGTCCGGGTGGTGGCAGAGAACGTCTGGACTTTCCGCCTGAGGATGCCGGCCGGCCTCGGCGCCCAAAGTCAAGCGCGGATCGGGGATGGAACCCCAGGCCGTGACCAAGGGAGAGCGGCGGATTGTCAGCGCCCGGATTAGGCGCTATAGTTGGGTCCCAGGCGGCTCGATGCGCGCGCTCCACCCGGCTCTCTTTTCCTTGCGCATCAGCACTGGCTGCGCCTCGAGCGGGCGGCCTGGGGAGCGGGGCCTTGGCCCAGGGAACACGCCGCCCGGGACACATCCGGGTCGTCCCGTGGCTGAATCCATCCGCACCAGCCCGCCCCCTGGGTTTGGGGCCGGGCACGTGCGAAGGCCGTCCCGGGAGTCTCCATGAAAGAGTCGGACATCAAGGTCTACGCTTACCGCTGGGTGGTGCTGGCCGCCTTCATGTTCATCAACCTCACCATCCAGATCCTCTGGATCTGCTTCGCCCCAATCACCGGCCCGGCCGCCGAGTTTTTCCAGGTCTCGGACATGCAGATCGGAATGCTGGCGATGAGCTTCATGATCGTCTATATCCCGCTGGCCATCCCCGCCTCCTGGGTCATTGACCGCCTCGGCTTCAAGAACGGAGTGGGACTCGGCGCCGTCCTCCTCGGCGCTTTCGGCCTGCTCCGCGGCCTCTACGCTCCCACTTACCCCTGGGTGCTCGGCTTCACCCTCGGCATCGCCGTCGCCCAGCCCCTCCTGCTCAACGCCTTTACCACCCTGGCCGCGAAATGGTTCCCCCTGAACGAGCGCGCCTCCGTCTCCGGCCTGGCCACCGTGGCTAATTTTCTCGGCACCGCCATCGGGCTCATGCTCACCCCCTACCTGGTCACCCGTTACGGCATCCCGGGGATGCAATTGATCTACGGAGTCCTCGCCGCCCTCTCCGCCGCCGCCTTCCTGATCCTGGCCCGCGAAGCCGCGCCCACCTCCATGAGCCCGGCCGGCTTCCAGGAGCGCGCCCTCATGTTCGATGGGCTTAAAATGATCCTGCGCCAGGCGGACTTCTATCGGGTCATGGTGATCTTTTTTGTCGGGATGGGCGTGTTCAACGGCGTGGCCACCTGGATTGAGGCCATGGTCCGGCCCAAGGGCCTCTCCATCAGCCAGGCCGGAATGCTGGGCGGGCTGCTTCTCATCGGCGGGATCATCGGCGCCGCCATTATCCCCGCGCTTTCCGATCACTATCGCAAGCGCAAGCCCTTTATCCTGGCGGGAATGATCTGCGCCGTCCCCGGGCTTTGGGGTTTTACCTTCGGCCAAACCTACCTCTCCCTGCTGGTCTCCATCTTTGTCCTGGGCTTCTTCATGATGGGCATGGGCCCGATCGGTCTTCAGTATGCCGCGGAAATAACCTTCCCGGCGCCGGAAGGGACCTCCAATGGCTTGCTCATGTTGGCCAGCCAGCTCGCGGTCGTGTTCATCTACGGCATGGAGGCTTTGAACAATCTCCTGGGCTCTTTCCGGCCCGCCCTGCTCTTGGGGGTGGGGTTAATGGCGATCAGCTGCCTCTTGATCGCCCGGCTCCAGGAGTCTTCGCTCATTAAGAAGTAGATAGGAGGTGTATTGACAATTGAGGTTGGCATACAGGCCATGCGAGGTAGGGGCGGTTCGCGAACCGCCCCTACCTGGGCTGCGGATAGCAGATATTCTCATTTTGTATGCTAACGTCGTTTGTCAATACAAGTAGGTAGGAGACAGGGTGTAGCGGCAGACCTCCGTATCTGCCCATTCCTTCAACGTGATCGTAAACGTGAACGTGGACGAGTTAAGGCGTCAAGTGTCAGGTGTCAAGGTTTTTCAAAACCACCAACCGCGAACCACGAACCTGAACTTGAACTTTAACGCCGGTCCCGCGCCTCGCGGGATCAAGCACTGACCCCGATTACTTTATGTTCTAGGTAAAGTGATCTTAATCCAGCTCAATTTCGGCTTTGATTCCAATCCCGACCTAAGCTTTGGCCTCAATCTTCCCCTCCGCTGCGCTTGATAGTGGGTGGCGCACAATCCCTTGGCCACGACTATCTTTCCACAATCTTGAACGGAACAAACCAAGGGTTGCACCCGCGGCCGGCCCCGCTTCAGCTCACCCTCCGCCCCGCGCTGGAGCCGCCGCCGCCTCTGCTGATAATGGTTCGCGCAAATCCCCTTTGCCGACGCCCACTTCTCGCATCCGAGAATCGCGCAGCGCTTACCCTTGTTCTTGACTCGTTCCGGCTTCGGCGCGGCAACCCCTTTCGCGGCCTGGCCGCCGGCTTTGATCCGGGTTAGGTTTCCCCGCGGCTTCGGGGTTCGCGCTGCCGCCGGCGGAGCAGGCCGGCCGGTCCTCCGACGTTGAGTAACCGCCTTCCTCAATCCTCGGATATCTCCGAGAGTCCCGCTTAATAATTTCTCCAGACCCCGGAGAGCGCTTCCCTTCCCCATCTGCTCCTCCTTCTTTCCCATCATCCGCAGATTTCTTCAACACCAAGGGCACTGAGAACAAGAAAAGGATTTAACCGCCAGGGCACCAATTCCCGAAGAGGGAAAAAATACCAAAACCTGACCTGGTGCCTTGGTGTCTTTGTGGTAAAATATCTTGTTCTTGCCCCGCGTCCTCGCTGGCCCTGCGCCTCGAAACCCCTGACCCCATGCCGTTCACTTCAGATTTCACGCCAAGCCGCCAAGACGCAAAAAAATCAAACTGCCGGTCCAAGCCATTACGAAAGGGTTTGGGCTTTGCTTCTGGGCGGCCAAGCTCAGGCCGGAACGGGGGATGGGTCGCCAAGACCAAACCCAAGACGCTAAGAAGCTCTTTTCCCTTTCGCGCCTTGGCGCCTTGGCGTGAGATTCTTTCTTAACTGAACCGCATTGACCCCTGACCCCATTCTTGGGGCTTACGCCCCCATCAAAAGGTAAAAGAGCAAAAAGGATCAAAGCGTAACCTGTCCGACGTAGCCTTGGCGGAGTTGGATCAGTCCCCAACGCAACGGAAGCCCAGGTAGTAGAACTGGTTCGTCGGATTGCGGTTCATCCGGTACGCAACGCGCAGGGCGTAAGTATTGATGTTCCAACTACCGCCGCGCAAAACGCGATACGTACCTGACGCAGGTCCGGGAGGGTCGTTGGTGGGGCTCACGCTGTAGTAAGTACTGAGGTACCAGTCGTTGACCCATTCAAACACGTTGCCCGCCATGTCGTAGAGTCCATAGCCGTTCGCTGGATAATAAGCAACCTGCGAGGTGTCGTTGTCCCAGGGATCGCCCGAATCCATATAGTTGGCATTGCTCCCGCTGATCGTGTCGCCCCAGGGATAGCGCTGGCCCGAGAGTCCTCCGCGGGCAGCATACTCCCACTCCGCCTCCGTCGGGAGACGCTTGCCCGCCCAAGTGCAGTAAGCCGTTGCCTGGTTCCAGCTAACGTATATAACCGGGAAGTCATGATAGGTCGGGTTGCCGTAATATGAACCCCGGGAATAACTCGACGAATCGCCCGGCGCCGTGCACCCGCTGGCGCAAACGCACGCCGCGTACTCCGCGTTGGTCACCTCGTTGACGTCCATGTAAAAGTCCGAGGTGATGCAGACGTTATGGACCGGAAGCTCATCGCTGCCTCCCTCACTGAAGGCGTCGCCCATGTTGAAGCAGCCGGAGGGGATCAGGGCCATGCCTGGAGTGCACTGCTCATCGACAAAGCCATTACAGTTGTTGTCCAGGTAATCGCAGATTTCCTTCGCCCCGAGATATACATTGGCATTGTTGTCATTACAATCATCATGGGGATTGTTCGAGCTGGAGGGCTTGTAATGGCCGTCTCCATCTTCATCCTTGTTGTTCAGCCATTGATCAAGCAGGTTGACGTCAACGGCCATGGCATATGGCACGCTCGTGATCCTCGTCCGCGGCGTCATCTCATCGTCCAAGTCCACCTTCACCCCCAGCCACACGTCCGAGTGCTTCTGGAACACCGCGGCCAGCGTGCTCTCCGCGCCCGGCGTGATCGTGCCCGAGCCGATCAGCACATTATAAATCCCGCCTGTGACCACCACGTCCTCCTGGAGCACGGTCAAGTATAAGGGCGTGGCCCCGGACTGGACACCGTAGAAAGCGAACGTCAGGTCCACCGTCGCCCCGTCCGCCAGCGGCAGGCCCGCTGAATCCGTCAGCCGTCCCTGGTAATTGATAAGCTGCGGAACCGACTGCGCCCAGGCAATACCCAGACCGACAGCCAAACCAATAACAAAAACCAACGTCAATCCAATCTTGGTCCTCATGGCTTGACCCTCCTTTTCCTCTTATATCAAATCACAAAATAATCGTTTTGTAAAAAAGAGATTGGGGTCAGAGCTTTACACTTTACATATCTGCATAGCATAGTGGTCCCCGCGCCGCGCGGGGCGGGCGAGGACCGGAATGCCTGTCCCCCTGCCACTCCTGAAATATTCAACCCCTCTCCAATCAATTGAAATCTGCGGATGATCCGTTCAAGTTCAGGTTCATGGTTGGTGGTTCGCGGTTGGTGGTTTTCAAAAGCCTTGGCACCTGACACCCTGACACCATCCGCAAAGGTGAGCACGGATCATGCTTCGGTGAGGACAAATTGCGGCTAGGAGTGTCAGGCACGGACTTGGATAGTTAAAAAAGTAGGGGCGACCGGCCGGCCTACGGCCCTCCGCGGTCGTCCCTACCAACCCGTGACCATTGCAGGGTTAACAAGCCCTTTTCAGTTAATTCCCCTTAACGGGCTTAAAGGCCTTGAGGTCGGCCAGCTCGCCCTTGGTGGTATCGTTCCAGACCACTTCCACTTTCATGCCCGCCTTGAGCGCCTTTTCCTCCACCTTGTCCAGCGGCATGAAAACGGTAGAGTCGGCTCCCTCCAGCTGGATCGCGCCGATCAGCTTGGGCCCGGCCAGGTCCTTCCAATTGCCGGCGCCGTCCAGCTCCACATGCGCCGCGGTGTAACTCAAGAGCGTCCCTTTTCCGCTCAGCTCCACCATGTCCTTGTCCTCGATCCTGGCGCTGCACTTGCCGCAGCGGTTGCGCGGCGGGGTGTAGGTGTAGCCGCACCCCGGGCACTTGGAAGCCAAAAGTTTCTTCTTGGCCAGGGCCTGGATGAATTTCTCCATGGGAATCCCCACCGACCAGGCGTAGGCGGCGGTAAAGGGAATCCCGGTCACCCGAACGATTTCCGAAGCCTTGCTCATGGTTCGTTCCTCCTCACTTCGCCAGCGGCTCGACGCCTTCGAGGTCGCTCAAGGCGCCCTTGGTCTCCTTGGCAAAGACCGCCCGCACCCGCATGCCGATGAAGACCTGGTCC
>Ga0154610_1113_pt2 | contig 11724 bp, 9 predicted proteins | sample Rifle2008BG13ft_FD_116039 | JGI IMG/M metagenome (GOLD analysis project Ga0154610, IMG submission 116039) | Deltaproteobacteria bacterium RBG_13_61_14 | reverse complement strand
TAACGAGATCCCCAAAGGCTCGCTCGAGCTGAAGCCGCTCAACATTGACTGGACCTTCTTCTGCTCGAAGTGCCGGGGCATGGCCAGCAACCGCACCTGCCCGCACGGCAAGGAAGACCGGCTGCTCTTGAGCGGCACCCTGCTCCGCAAGATGCTCTCGGAGGGGGCGGAAGTCCCGGCCGACTTCAGCCGGCCCGAGGTGCTGGAAGTGCTCAAGGACTATTACGCCAATCTGGAAAAGAAAGTGGAAATCAAACTCCACCAGTTCGCCACCGGGGATGTGGAGAAGAAGTAAAGGAAATCAAGAATAGAGAGGGGGGCAGCAAAAGGAAAAGTCGGGAATAGGCTCAAAGGGAATGGAGGGTTAGGTAGCGGGCTGGATTCAGCCCCGAAATTGACGATGGAGACAGGAGGATTTATTCATGCCAAGCTTTGTGATTCCGGAGAAGTGCGACGGGTGTAAGGCGCTCGATAAGACCGCCTGCCAGCACATCTGCCCCAACGACCTCATGGTCCTGAACAAGGAAATCATGAAGGCGTTCAACCGGGAGCCGGAGATGTGCTGGGAATGCTACAACTGTGTCAAGATTTGCCCCACCCAGGCCGTGGAAGTCCGGGGCTATGCGGACTTCGTGCCTCTGGGCGCCAACGTGGTGCCCTTGCGGAGCTCGGACTCGATCATGTGGACGGTCAAATTCCGCAACGGCCAGCTCAAGCGGTTCAAGTTCCCGATCCGGACCACGGAAGAGGGCAAGGCCGTTCCCGATGGCGGCTGGAAGACCGGGACCGATGACCTCAAGAGCCCGCTGCTCTTCACCGAGCCGGACTCCTTGGGGATGTCGGGCGTGGCCAAGCTGTAATCGCTGAGGAGAACAGGTTTCAAACCTGTTCCCCGCAGATCTAAGGAGGAAGATCATGGCGAACTTTCAAACTGTTGAAGTAACAACCGACCTGCTCATCCTGGGCGGGGGCATGGCCGCGTGCGGGGCCGCGGTGGAAGCGGCCTATTGGGCCAAGAAGCACGGCCTCAAGGTGGTGGTGGTGGACAAGGCGGCCATGGACCGCTCCGGCGCCGTGGCTATGGGTCTTTCCGCCATCAACCAGTATGTGGGGCTGAAGGACGGCGAGAACACGCTCAAGGATTACATCAACTACGTGCGCAACGACCTCATGGGCATCACCCGGGAGGACCTGGTGGCCAACATCGCCCGGCACGTGGATTCCACCGTGCACCTTTTTGAGAAATGGGGCCTGCCCATCTGGAAAGACGAGGCCGGCAAGTATGTGCACGAAGGCCGCTGGCAGCTTATGATCAACGGCGAGTCCTACAAGGTGGTGGTGGCCGAGGCGGCCAAGAACCACATGTCCAGCCTGGGCGACAAGGGTCAGATTTTCGAGCGCGTCTTTGTGGTCGCTCCGCTGCTCGACGGCGATCGCGTTGCCGGCGCCGTCGGCTTCAGCGTGCGGGAAGAGAAGTTCTACGTGTTCAAGGCCAAGGCGGTGCTCGCGGCCATGGGCGGCGCGGTCCACGTGTTCAAGCCGCGCTCGACCGGGGAAGGCCTTGGCCGCGCCTGGTATCCGCCCTGGAACTCGGGCTCGAGCGCTTATTTCACCATCCGGGCGGGCGCGGAGATGACCTGCCAGGAAGTGCGCTTCATCCCGGTGAGGTTCAAGGACGGCTATGGCCCGGTGGGCGCATGGTTCCTGCTCTTCAAGTCCCGCGCCACCAATGCCATGGGCGAGGACTACATGCAGACCAACAAGGGCGAGCTGGAAAAATGGGGGCCCTACGGCAAGGTGAAGCCGGTGCCGGCTAACCTCCGCAACTGGCTGGGTATGCTCGATCTGATGGCCGGCAAGGGGCCCATCTACATGCGGACCGAGGAAGCGATCCAGAAGATTGCCTCGGCCGTCGTGGACGAGAAAGAGAGAAAGAAAAAACTCAAGGAGTTGGAATCCGAGGCGTGGGAAGACTTCCTGGACATGACCATTTCCCAGGCCATCCTCTGGGCCAGCACCAACGTGGAGCCGGAAGTCAAGTCCTCCGAGATCGCCGCGTCCGAGCCTTACTTCATCGGCTCGCACTCCGGCGCTTCCGGCGCCTGGGTGAGCGGGCCGGAAGACCTGCAGACCGAGGCGACCAAGAAGGCCGGCTACTTCTGGGGCTACGGCCACATGTCCACGGTCAAGGGCCTGTTCTGCGCCGGCGACGCCACGGGCGCTTCCAGCCACAAGTTCTCGTCCGGCTCCCATGCCGAGGGCCGGATCGCGGCCAAGGAAGCGATCCGCTTCATCGTCGAGAACAACACCCAGCCCAAGGTGGATAACGCCGAGGCGCAGAAACTGCAGTCCGAGATCACCAAACCGCTGGACACGTTCCAGGAAAACAAGGGCAAGTCCAGCGACCCCAACATCAACCCCGAATTCATCAAGCCCAAGATGTTCATGTTCCGGCTGCAGAAGATCATGGACGAATACGCCGGCGGCGTCTCGGCCCAGTTCTGCACCAACAAGGTCGGCCTGGAGCGGGCGCTGGAACTGCTCGCCTATCTCAAGGAAGACTCGACCAAGTTGGCGGCCGAAGACCTGCACGAGCTGATGCGGTGCTGGGAGAACGTGCAACGCATGTGGCAGGCGGAGGCGCACGTCCGCACCATCCTCTTCCGCGAAGAGACCCGGTGGCCGGGCTATTACCGGCGGGCCGACTTCCCGGAGATGAAGCAGGAGTGGCTTGCCTTTGCCAACTGCAAGTACGACCCCAAGGCCGATAAGTGGGAAATGCTGAAACGTCCGGTGGTCTCGATCGTGTAACCGGCGAAATCAGGCGGATTCCTCCCGGCGCCGGGCGCCGGGAGGAATCCCCTCTCAAAAAAGGATTGGTAGTTTTGTCCGACAGCTCTCCAACATGCCCGCACTGCGGTCAGACCATGTCCCAGTGGCAAAGTTCCCCCGAACTTTCTTGGGAAAGCGAATTTCTGTATGTGTGTTTTAACGACGAGTGTCCGTATTACGTGCGCGGCTGGGAATGGATGCAGAGCCAATACCAGGTCCGCGTGTCCTATCGCCACCGCCTCGACCCGAAGACCGGAAGGTCCGGGCCGCTCCCGGTCTGGTCGCCGGGCGCGCTCAAGGACCGGATTGTTCCGGACCACGACCGGAAAGAGTGAGCAACCATGAATTTTTCCGACCAACAGCGGTTGAAAGAAACCATCCTCCAGGAATATCCGCGCCTGGGACGGGACGATTCCTTCGCTTTTGCCTGCGGGCCCGGCGTTTCCTGCTTCACGGTCTGCTGCGCCGACGTCACCATTGCCCTCACCCCCTATGATGTCCTCCGCCTCAAGCGGGGGCTGGGGATCTCGTCCGAAGAATTCCTCACCCGCTACACCTTGATCCCCTTTGACCAGGAATCGCGCGTGCCGGTGGTGATCCTGCGCCTTCTCGAAAACGAAAAAAAGTCCTGCCCCTTTGTCGGTGCGCAGGGCTGCTCGGTCTATCCCGACCGGCCCTGGGCCTGCCGGATGTATCCGTTGGGCCTGGCCTCGCCGGCGAAGTCAGGGGAGCGGGTGCCGAACGAGCAAGAATTTTTCTTCTTGATGAAAGAAGAGCCCTGCGCCGGTCACGAACCCTCGACGGTGAGCTCGGGTCGAAACCGAGCCCAGCGCTCGGTGACCATCCGCCAGTGGCTTTCCGAGCAGGGCATTGACCAATACAACGCCCTGGGCGAGCTGTTCAAGGAAATCAGCCTCCATCCCCGGCTGCTTAAGGGCCAGAACCTGGACCCCGGCCAGATGGAGATGTTTTACCAGGCCTGCTACAACCTCGACAAGTTTCGTCAGTTTGTGTTTGAAAGCAGCTTCCTCAAACGCTTCCAGATCGAACCCGGCCTGGAAGCCAAGCTCCGGGACGATGACCTCGAACTCATGAAGTTCGGCTTCCGCTGGCTCTGCTTCGCCCTGTTCGGCGAGCCGATCATGGAGTTGAAAAAGGAAGCCCGGGAATGGGCCCAAACCCAGCTTCGGGGCATCGCGCCCCAGGAGAAACGGAGTGGCTAGCCCGTCCCGGCGGCGGCCGCTCCCAGAAGATGGAGTCATCCGATGAGTGCCGAGCAGAAAAACATCCTCGTCATCGGCGGCGGGATCAGCGGGATCACCGTGGCCCTGGAAGCCGCCGAGGCCGGCTACGAAGTCACCTTACTTGAAAAATCTCCCTCCCTGGGCGGGAGGGTTGCCCAATTGAACCTGTATTTCCCCAAGCTCTGCCCTCCCTTCTGCGGGCTGGAGATCAACTACCGCCGGCTGCGCAGCAACCCCAAGATCAAGATCCACACCCTGGCCGAGGTCACCCGGATCACGGGCGAGCCGAAAAATTATACCGCCACGGTGGAACTGAAGCCCCGCTTGGTCAACGAGAAATGCACGGCCTGCGACGCCTGCGTCGCGGCCTGCCCCAAGGAGCGGCCGAACCCCTTCAATTACGGCTTGGACCAGACCAAGGCCATTTACCTGCCCCACGAGATGGCCCTGCCCATGCGCTACGTGATTGACTCGGAGGTCTGCCCCGGCGTTTCCTGCGGCCAGTGCCTGTCCGCCTGCAAATATCAGGCGATAGACCTGATGATGAAGCCGCAGACTATCGAGCTGAAAGCCGGCGCCGTGGTCTATGCCACCGGCTGGAAGCCTTACCCGGCGGAGAAGATTGACAACTTGGGCTTTGGCAAGATCCCGAACGTCATCACCAACGTGATCATGGAGCGGCTGGCCGCGGCCAACGGCCCCACCCAGGGCAAAATCTTGCGGCCTTCGGACTTAAAGCCGGTTTCGAGCGTGGCCTTTGTCCAGTGCGCCGGCTCGCGGGACGAAAACCATCTGGCCTATTGCTCTTCGGTCTGCTGCCTCGCCTCGCTCAAGCAGGCGAGCTACGTGCGGTCCCAATATCCGGAAGCCAAGCTCTACATGTTTTACATTGACCTGCGCGCGCTCGGCCGGATGGAAGATTTCCTGGAAAAGATCAAGGCCGAGACCGGGCTTGAGCTGATCAAGGGCAAGGTGGCCAAGGTCAGCGAAGAGGCGGGCACCGGCCGGGTGACGGTGGAAGCGGAGGAAGTGTTGGCCGGCCGCAAGCGGCGGGAGACCGTGGACCTGGTGGTGCTGGCCACCGGCATGATGCCCGAATTGGGCGCCAACCCGCCCCTCCCGGCCGTCCGCGACGAGTTCGGGTTCCTGGTCGCCCGGAACGGCGGCCCGGGGGCCGCGGGCACGGCCAAGCGGCCCGCGGATGTGGCCAATTCCATCCAGGACGCGACCGGCGCGGCCTTGAAGGCGATTCAAACTCTTGTGTCACCGGTTTAAAACCGGTGGCACTCAGAGGAAAAGATGGAAAAGAAGATCGGCGTTTACTTGTGTGAGGGATGCGGGCTTTCCGAAGCCCTGGACCTGGTGAGCTTAAATAAGCTTGCCATGAAAGAGGGCAAGGCGGCCCTGTGCAAGAGCCATCCGGCGCTGTGCGGGCCGGAAGGCGCTGGCATGATCCGGGAGGACCTGGCCCAGGAAGGGATCAACACCGTGGTGATCGGGGCCTGCTCGCCCCGCTACAACTGGGAGGTCTTCTCCTTTCCGCCGGAAGTCATCCTGGAGCGGGTGAACCTGCGCGAGCAGGTGGCCTGGACCCAGGAGCCGAAGCACGAAGACACCCAGATGCTGGCTGACGATTACCTGCGCATGGGGCTGGTCAAGGCCAAGAAGACCGAGTTGCCCGAACCGCATCTCGAAGCCACGGACAAGACCATCCTGGTGGTGGGCGGCGGGATCACCGGGCTCAGCGCGGCCCTGGAAGCCGCGGATGCCGGCTACTCGGTGGTCCTGGTGGAAAAAGAAGCCCATTTGGGCGGGTTCTTGAACCGCCTGCACAAAAGTTATCCGCAAAAGCCGCCTTACCTGGAGCTGGAAGCGCCGCCGGTGGCGGAAAAAGTTCAGGCGGTTCAGAAACACTCGAGGATCAAGGTGCTCGCCTCGGCCCTGATCGAGGAAATCTCCGGCCAGCCCGGGCTCTTCGATGTCACCGTCGCCCGGAACGGCGCCAAGGAGTCGTTCCGCGCAGGCTCGATCATCATGGCTACGGGTTTCAAGCCTTACGACGCGAAGAAGCTCGGGCACCTGGGCTATGGTCAAAGCCCGAACGTGGTCAGCAGCGTGGAGGTGGAGGAAATGGCCAAGACCGGGGCCATCCGCCGGCCCTCGGATCACAAGCAGCCTCAGAGCGTGGTCTTTATCCAGTGCGCCGGCTCCCGCGACCCTGCCCACCTGCCTTACTGCTCGGGCATCTGCTGCATGAACACGCTCAAGCAGGCGGTATATCTCCGCGAGCAGAACCCGGAGGCGCTGTTTTATATCATCTACAAGGACATGCGCACCCCGGCGCAGTATGAGAACTTCTACAAGCAGGTGCAGGAACAAAGCCCCCGGACCTTTTTCACCAAGGGTGAAGTGGCCGCGGTCAAGCCGGCCGCGGGCGACAAGCTCCTGGTCGAGGCCGAGAACACGCTGGTGGGCGAGAAGATCGAGATCGAGGCGGACCTGGTGGTGCTGGCCACCGGCTTGGTCCCGGTCTCGGCCGACGGGCCGGCGATCCGGGCTTATGAGGACGCGGAGAAGGTGATTGCCAAGGGCGACGCCGGCGAAGTGCAACTGGCCGAGGCCAAGAAGAAAGTGGAGGAGCTTAAGCGCCACCAGGGCACGGCTATCCTTAACCTCACCTACCGCCAGGGCCCGGACCTGCCGGTGCTGAAATACGGATTCCCCGACTCGCACTATATTTGTTTCCCCTATGAGACCCAGCGCACCGGCATCTACGCGGCCGGGGCGATGCGCAGCCCCGCCGACAGCCGGGCGTGCATGGAAGACGCGGCCGGGGCCGCGATGAAGGCCATTCAGTGCGTGGAGCTTACCAGCCAGGGAAGAGCGGTGCACCCGCGCGCCGGCGACGCCTCTTTTCCCGAATTCTTCCTGCAACGCTGCACCCAGTGCAAGCGCTGCACCGAGGAGTGCCCCTTCGGGACGCTGGATGAGGACGAGAAGGGCACGCCCAAGCCCAATCCCAACCGCTGTCGGCGCTGCGGGGTGTGCATGGGGGCCTGCCCGGAGCGGATCGTGTCCTTTGCCAACTACAGCGTGGACATGATCGGGTCCATGATCAAGGCGATCGAAGTGCCCGAGGAAGACGAGGAGAAGCCGCGGGTGCTGGCGCTGATCTGCGAGAACGACGCCTACCCGACGGTGGACATGGCCGCGCTGCACCGGCTGAAGCTCAACCCCTACATCCGGTTCATTCCCTTGCGCTGCCTGGGGTCCATCAACCTGGTCTGGATCGCGGACGCGCTCGCGCGCGGGATTGACGGGATCCTGCTCATCGGCTGCAAATACGGGGACGACTACCAGTGCCACTACATCAAGGGTTCCGAGCTGGCCAACCGGCGCATGGAGAACATCAAGGAGACCCTGACCAAGCTGGTGCTGGAGTCGGAGCGGGTGCGGGTGGAACAGCTTGCGATCAATGAATACGATAAATTGCCGGCCCTGTTTACCGAGTTCATGGAAACCATCAAGAGAGTGGGGCCGAACCCTTATAAAGGGATGTAAGGAGGCCTTGTTCATGGCCGAGCTAATACGGATCAGGCCGGATGCGGACTACATCTCCCGGGTCATGGGCCAGGGGGGCGAGAGCCTCAAGAAATGCTTCCAGTGCGCCACCTGCTCGGTGGTCTGCACCCTCTCGCCCGACGCGCGCCCCTTTCCCCGCCAGGAAATGATCTGGGCCCAGTGGGGGCTTAAGGACCAATTGCTCCGGGACCCCAACCTCTGGCTCTGCCACCAGTGCACGGACTGCTCCACCTATTGTCCGCGCGGCAGCCGGCCGGGCGACGTCCTGGCCGCGCTCCGGGCGCTCACCATCCAGGAGGTTTCTTTTCCCCGATTCATGGGCCGGCTGCTGGCCCGGCCGGTATTCCTGCCGTTAGTCTTCATCATCCCGGCCGTGCTCCTTTACCTGACGCTGCTCGTCACCGGCAAGCCCTTTTATCCGTTGGGGGAGGTCGAGTTCAGCAAAATGTTCTCGCACCTGACGCTGAACCTCTTTTTCCCGTTTTTTACCGGCTTAGCGGCGCTCGCGTTCCTGGTCGGCGGGCTCCGCTTATGGCGGAACCTGAGCGGCCAGCCGCTGCGCCTGGGAAATTTAGACCTGGGGCGCTTGATCTTGAGCGCGGTGGAGGCCATCCAGGATATTCTGCTTCATCGCAAGTTCAAGGACTGCGGGGCCAACCGGCTGCGCTATTTCGCCCACCTGGGCGTGCTCTACGGGTTCATCGGGCTTTTGATCACCACCGCGGTGGCGGTGGGCATCATCGTGGTCCACCTGGTCGCGCCCGAGGTGGCTGAGGGCAGCTTCCTCTTGGCCTACCCGCTGCCGCTCACCCACCCGGTCAAAATTTTCGGCAACTTGAGCGCCGCGGCCTTGCTTTTCGGCTGCGGCCTCATGGTCTATAATCGGATGACGACCGAGGACACGACCATGAAGACCGGTTACTTTGACTGGTTCTTCCTGCTCGTGCTGACCACGGTGGCGCTCACCGGGGTGCTGGCCGAGACCATGCGCTTCGTGGATGCGCCCGAGGTCGCTTACCCGGTTTATTTCGTGCACCTGGTCACGATCTTTGCGCTCCTGATCTATTCGCCCTATTCGAAGTTTGCCCATTTCTTCTACCGGACCGAGGCGATGGTCTATGCCCGGTACGCGGAGAAAGGAGAGTCGGTGGCGGGCGAGGCCGTGGCCGTGCCGGCGTCATGATCGCGCAGGGAAGGAAAGGTTTGAGGGATTGTGGTCGGCAGCCTGAAAAAACTCTTCAGCCGAAAGGGAAAAGTCAGCAAGCGCCGGCTGGCGCGGGAAAAGTTTGATCGGTTCATGCACTTGCTCGCGGAGGATCATGTGGCGTTGCGGTTGATTGCCGAGTTCAAGGATATGTCCAGCGGGGATTACCTGTTCGAAATGGAGTATTTAAGGCTCAATGCCGAGGCTTTGGCCTCGGCCGTCAACAACCTTCTCTTGGACCTGGAAGGGATCTCGGGCCGGAAGAAGCCGGTCCTGCGCGCTAAGTTCGAGGAGATTTACCAGAAGGTGGCGGCCGAGCTTAAGCGCAAAAAAGAAATCCCGGCGGATGAATTCACCATCCCCCTGGCCAGCCTCGGCCGGGAGCGGGCCGACAGCGTGGGCGGCAAGATGGCGCAGCTGGGCGAGATGAAAAACCGGCTGGGGCTCAAGGTGCCCGAGGGCTTTGCGATCAGCGCCCATGCCTACCAGGTCTTCCTGGAGCGCCAGGGGTTGCAGGACGAGATCCGTCTGCTCCTGGCCCAGGTGGATACCAACGATTACGAGGGCACCGAGGAGCTTAGCCGTCGCATCCAGGAGCGGATCCGGCAAGCCCCGCTGCCGGAAGGAATCGAGCGCGCGATTGCCGGCGCCTGCTCGGAGTTGCTCCGCGGCGGGGTGGAGCGGCTGGCGGTGCGTTCGAGCGCGGTGGGAGAGGGGAGCGAGTTCAGTTTTGCCGGGCAATATGCCACCTGTTTGAACGTGCCCTGCGCGGAAGTGCCGCGCTATTACAAAGAGATCGTGGCCAGCAAGTTCTCCCCGCGGGCGTTGTTTTACCTGGTCAACCGGGGTTTTCAAGAGGACGAGACGGCCATGGCCGTGGGCTGCGTGGCCATGGTCCAGGCCAAGGCCAGCGGGGTCTTGCAGACCGTGGACCCGAATGCGCTTCAGTCGGAGGAGATGATCATCAGCTCGGTGTGGGGCCTGGGCGAATATCTGGTCAAGGGCACGGCGACCTTTGACTGGTTCCGGGTTTCCAAGAGCGCCGGGATCATCACCGAGTCCCGGGTGCCGCACAAGGAGTTGATGGTGACCCTGGCCTCGAAGGAGGGGACCGTGGAAGCGCCGGTCCCGGTGTCGCTTCAGGACGCGCCTTCCTTGACTGCCGAGCAGGTCCAGGAGCTTGTGCAGGTGGCCCGGACCGTGGAGCAATATTACCAGATGCCGCAGGTGATGGAGTGGGTGAAGGATCAGGACGACCAGATCCTGGTTTTGCAAACCGGCCCGCTTCGGATCACCCGCCGGCCCGAGGCCGCGGTGGCGGTGGACCCCTCCCGCCACCAGTTGCTCCTCAGCCAGGGTTCCACCGCGGCGCCGGGCGTGGGCGCCGGCCCGGTGTTTATTCTCGAAAAAGAGTCGGACCTGGCCCGGGTGCCCAACGGGGCAGTCCTGGTGGCAAGGAATTCCTCTCCCAAGCTCGTGATCGCCATGAACAAGGTGCGGGCCCTGGTGACCGACGTGGGCAGCCCCACCGGGCACATGGCCACCCTGGCCCGGGAATTCCAGGTGCCGGCCCTGGTCAATACCCTGGTGGCGACCCAGGTGCTGCGGCCGGGCCAGGAGGTGACGGTGGATGCCACCCGCCGCCGCGTTTACGCGGGTCGGGTGGAAGAGCTCCTGGAGCGGGGCCGGGGTCGGCCGGGCATTTTCCAGAACACGCCGGTGTTTTCGGTGCTGGAGCGGATTCAGCCCTGGATTACGCCGCTGAAGCTGATCTCTGCCGACCAGCCCGATTTCCGGCCCGAGTCGTGTCAGAGCTTCCACGACCTCACCCGCTACCTCCACCAGGCGGCCATGAACGAGATGTTCAAGATCGCGGAGGAGGCGGCGCGGGAGGCCGGGGAGGCCATCCGGCTGCAGAGCGACATCCCGCTGGACGTGCATATCCTGGACCTGGGCGGGGGATTGAAACCGACCGAAAAGGGAGAGGCGATCACGCCCGAGCACATCGTTTCCCTGCCCATGCGCGCCTTTTGGCAAGGGATGAAGAGCATCCCCTGGCCAAAGCCGCGGCCCGCGGCCGGCGGGTTCCTCTCCGTGCTCACCCACACCCTGTCCGAGCCGGAGCTGCAGCGGCGGCTGGCGGAACGGACGCTGGCGGTGCTGACCGAGAGCTACATGAACTTCAGCGTGCGCCTGGGGTATCACCTTTCCAACGTCGAGGGCCTGTGCACGGGAAACCGGAATGATAACTACATCCGCTTTTATTTCGCGGGCGGGGCCGCTTCCCAGGACCGGCGCGACCGCCGGATGTGGATGCTGTCCGCCATTTTGGAGCGGCACGGGTTTTCGGTCCGGCGCCGGCAGGACTTGATCGAGGCCCTGGCCGAGAAATGCGGCTGGGAGGAGATGGAGCAGCAGCTTCAGATGCTGGGCCGGCTCACGGTCTATACCAAGCAGATGGACATGATCCTGTCGGATGACCGGGCCGCCCAATGGTTCCTGGAGGAATTTATGAAAGGGAGCAAACTGAGCGGATCCGACAACGGGTGAATGGCCGAGAAGCTGTTTCCTTCCTTTCGGTAAGTTGAGGAGAAAGAAAACATGGCGGAATTACTCCATGTGATTACGTATGCGTCGCTGGCCACCCTGGTGGTGTCCGTGGCGGCGCGGGCCGTCAAGTTTTACCGCTTGCCCGTGCACCTGCGCTGGGAGCTGTATCCGGTGGCGCATGACCTTGAGCGGGTCGGCCACGGCGGGTCCTACCTGGAGCAGCTCAACTGGTGGACCAAGCCCCGGCACACCTCCCTGCTCGGGGAGCTCCTGGTGATGGTGCCGGAGATGCTCCTGCTTAAGGCGCTCTGG
>Ga0154610_1062_pt3 | contig 11874 bp, 9 predicted proteins | sample Rifle2008BG13ft_FD_116039 | JGI IMG/M metagenome (GOLD analysis project Ga0154610, IMG submission 116039) | Deltaproteobacteria bacterium RBG_13_61_14 | reverse complement strand
TCTGGCTGACCAAGTTCTCCGATTTGACGCTCAATCTGGATGATGTTTTAGAATTGTTCCTCGGACTTTCGACCGGGATCCCGGTGCCGAATATCAATCCGCACTGGTATGTAGCGATAGCCATGGAACCCGGAGACGTGGGATGGAGCGTTACCTTCAGGCCGGTCAAATACCTCAGCCTGGGTTATGTGCGGAAGCCGGGCTCCTGGGTCCGATACAAAATCCCGGTGATTATTACCTCCGAAAGTCTCCTGGATGACGACATACGTCTTTATGTCCTTGGGGATTTTTGGAATACTCCGGATAAGGAGCAATGGGGGGCCGCGGTCCATTTGCCTTTGCCCAAAAGCAAGCTCACCCTTTCCTATACTCAGGACCAGCAGTTCTGGCATCGCATGCACGAAGAAACCCTGAAACAATATCTTCGGTGGACCCAGCCCGATGTCGCTAGTTTGATCCAGCTTATTGGGGGGGGGCCAACCGCGGACTGGAAAAATGTCTCCCTTGACCGGTATGGGATGGAATATGTCCTGGAAGCGGGGTGGCTTCCGACCAAGTTCCTGAAGGAACGTAATCCCAAAATCGCCCTGCGGGGCGGCTATTTTCACTGGGACTCTCCCTTGTCCGACCAAAAGATGGGGGATGATTTCGACAGCGACGCGGATGTCTATTCGGGAGGCTTGGGTTTCAATCTGGACCGGAAAGGCCGCAAACCCCTGAAGGACCCATCCACCCGCCGTCAGTTTTCGGTGGATGTCCATTTTCAATATTTTGATATCGAGGATCGCGACTACAAGCTGGAATACAACGAGTGGGGCAATGTTCGCGGATCTTCTTCGGTCTACTATTATCATACCGAGGGCGAGATCCTTAACACGGGTATTCAACTGACGTGGTGGTATTAATCGTTTCAGAAAAGGGATGGAACGCGAGGAGGGCACTCCATGAAGCTTAGGATGCAAATGAGGTATTTCCGGGACGGGGAGCTTTGGGCAAAGGCTTTGATTTTATGTGGCATGGCGGTTTTGGCCGTCTGGGGGTGTACGCCCGCGGACCGGCCCACCGAGGCCAAGGACATGCCGCCTCAAGACACGGTATATGCCAAGTTCATAGAGTACCAGGTGGGCGATGGGAAAGTCTACACCCTGGATGCCAAGACCATCCCCTACATTTTGGGTGAAGAATTCTTGCCCTCCCGTTTTCCTGATCTCCGACTCGATTATAACTACCTTCACCTCGGCGACGGCTCGGATAATCCCAATCAATACTTTTTCTACCGGGATCTTAATGTGTTGGACGATGCCCGCAAACAACGGGGAGCCTCCGATCATCCGGAAGCCCTGGTGGTGGACGACCAACTCAAACTGTATTTCACGAACCAACCGTTTGCCATTTTGCCTTCCTACCTCCCCCCTCCCAACTCATCGCCCCAAGAGGATTACAATGTGGACTCAATCCCGGACACCACCTCTGATCCTCCGGTTTATATGGATTTGAACAGCTATATGGTCCCGGGCTTTCAACAGGGTTGCAGCATCGGTGGGGGGGTTTGTCCCCCTGGTGATGGTTGTTACTACTCCATGGATGGGAATACCACCGATGTGGATGTTTTGGCTTTTATCGTCCCCCGCGAAAACACCATAGTCCATTTCCGCACCGCAGGGTATCAATATTTTATGGCCCGATATCTCTCGCTGCTGTTGACCTTGTTCGACCAGGACGGGACCACGGTTCTGGCTCAAAGCCACGCCGGTTTTGATATGAATACTTTTGAAGACGCGGAGATCGCCTACTTTTTCACCCGTCCGGGCACTTATTTCCTGAAGCTCGAGGATCTCAACGCCGGACAGTTTCCGACCAACTGCACAGATGCTAAATACAAAAAAAACTCCCAAATTTTTCTGTCCAGCGAGTCCATCACCACCCCCTACCCGGACACCACCCCCCTCCCGGAGCGGGCTTTTATCCGGAGAGGAGACTTGCAACCCGCCCGCAGCGGGAACTCCACCCTCAACGGCGGGAAAACCTTCGAGCCCGATGATAAGAAAACGCCCATTCAAGATGTCTTTCCGGATTGCGACGGCATCGCCGGCACCGGCGACGAAGGCGACTGGGGGGTGAACGAGAAGTGCGGGGACTTTGTGGGGGACAACGGCGTCCAAGACGGTAATATGCAATATTGGGAGATTGATGACAAAGAGAACCTGGACGACGGGGAATATTGGACCGCGAAGGATACCAACGTGCGTTCCTTTGGGCAGGAAGCGCCTTCGCTGATTGTGGCGCCGGGAGGAACAAAGCTGTGGATGTGGATCAATGCCGGGGATGCCATTTACCAGTTGGAAAGCCTGGACGGGCTGGAAGGTCTGAACTGGGATCTCTCCAACCTGTTTCAGCACCGCCCGGCGATTCAGGCCGGAGACAACCCGGATCCCGACAGCCCGGTGGTCGCCAGCGGGGTTTACGGCTATTGCGAGACTCAGGCGGATAACAGCGACTTGCAGTTGGTGGACCGGTGCACGGTGAAGGGGACGCCGGTCGGTTGCAGGGGCTATCCCCGCACGGTCGCGGTCACCTTTGGGGAAGACAGCGTGCTGGATACGCCGCCCCAATCCGATGTCCTGGACCCGGGGCGCAATCTCATCACTTCCGGGCCGGACGGGATCATCAACACCTTCTTTGTCCCCAGCCACCTGCATTACGGGGCGCCGTTTCATCTCGTGGAGGTGACGGTCCCTGCCGGCGGACCGGCCAACCCTGACGTCATGTGCGCGGATTCAGTGTCCGGCGCCAACGACGACAATGCCTACCTGCTGGGCGACGACGTCTGGGCGCCGGCATTGACCGTGACCCCCGCGGAATACTGGCGCAACCATAACTGCGTGTTCTTTCAACTCGGCGACAATTTCAACCGCTGCGCGATGGGGATTCCCGATACCGTCGCGGTTCGGCCGGGCGCCGACGGCCGCCTCGATACCATCGTGCAGATTTTAAAGGATCAAGGGGATGACCAACTTTGCCATGCCGGGCCCAAGGCGGGCATTTGTCCGGGCCCGGATGGAACCTTCAGTTGGGCAGACCTTTACCTCCCGTTGCGGGGAGATGATGAGCTTTGCATCCAAAGCGATCCGGTGTTAGGGACCGAGGAAGTGGGGATCTGTCCCGGCCCGGATGGTGTTCTCGAAACGGTGGTGATTGATACTTTTATCAACATCACGGAAGTCAGCACCGTCGGGGTCGCGTGCCCCCCAACCTGCCCCCCCCTGCCCCCGGAACAAGACGGCGATGTCTGCTGCTCGTGCGTGGATCCCTCCGAAGTGGATCTTTATTGTCCGGTTTCGGGGTGTGCCGCCATTTGTCCGGGCGATGACTATCAGCTCCAATCTCTATATACGTTGTATTTTTCCGATATCTCCGCCTATAAAAGTCCGGCGTTAGGCTTCCTGCCCGTTGTTTTCGGCAAGGCCGACCTCTTTACCGACTTTGACGACGAGATGTGCGTGATCGGGAATCAGATCGCCATCTGTCCCGGCCAGAACGGCTATTTCCAGTCTTATGCGCTCAGCCGGCGCTTTGTGGTGGAAGAATACGATGACTACGAAGACCTTCTGAGAAACTATTCGGGCGCGCCGAACGATTGCTATTATCTGGAAGTCCAAAAGAAGCAAGACTCTTTCGGCGAGACCGTGGAAAAAATCTTTACTCTGTATCGGAACGAGGGAGTGATGTTTGATGACGAGGTCCACTGGGATCCGGTCCTGCAGGAATATTACATCAGCACCGGCGCCAATGGGATCAATCAAACCTGCTCGGTCTCGGTGGACAAGCAATTGATTCCGCACTTGCGCGGATTAGCCGATCAGCCGATTATCCTTCCCGGACCGAACCGGGCTCTGGACACCATCGCTTTGGCCGATGAACTGGAGGTGATCCCCATAACTAATGACCGCCCCCTCCGCAAAATCAATACCGGGCCCGACGGGATCAGCAATAGTTTCGCACTGGGGGATGACCAGGTGCAGGTCTTCCTGGGAACGGGCAAGCCCGACTGGCCTTGTGTGCTGGCCGGAGGAGACGGGATCGCAGATACCCGGGCCCAGGGTAACGATACGCAGCTTTTCCGGTCCGACGAGGTCACCGGCTTTGACGCCTATCAGGTCGGTTATCCGGATGTCGTGCGCGATGGAGACCGGCTCTATCTGTTTTACACCGGCCTGGGCTGGGCTCAGATTCCTCCCAGTTGGCGCCCGGACCGGGGTTCGTTGGCGAAGATCGGGGAATGCGACCGGTCCGGGATGGACCACCTCTGGGGAAAAAAAGAGGTGGTTTATGAAGCTAAGTGGCAAACTTCCCCGCCCTATATTTCCACAACCATCTATGAGCGGACCCTGGTGAACGATGTCGGCGCTCCGCGTTATGGCTTCCGCCATGCTCTCGACAACAACCAGGGAGTCCTGCTGGCCACCCGGATCGGCGTCGCCACCTCCACGATTCAACGAATTCAAGCGGATCCCACCGATTGGGACAAGCACCCCAAGCCCGTGATTGACTTGGGAAAGTATTGCGCCAAATCCGTCGAGATGCCCATTGATTTAGACTTAGCCTTGCCCTCCGCCCAAAATTCCCCGAATTACAATGGCGCCTTTAGTTCCGACACTTATATCTACCACGAACAAAGTGACGGCCAGCCTATCTTCGTTATGCTCTTTTCGGGCTTGTCCTCGGCCTCCACTCAAGAGTCAACCGACAGACCTCCGGGGGACATAGAACTGGTGCAGGAGGAGTTCAATTACAACGTCGGCTTGGCCAGGTCGTTAGACGCCAGGCAGTGGGATGTGGCCTATGATCTCGGCAATTTGGTGATCAACCTGCAAAACGCCGTGGATAGTATGGTGAGCGGGGGAGTTCCGGAAGATAAATATCGGAACCCCACCCTGGCCAAGGGGCAGGGAGACAGTTACGAGATGTTCTTCACCCGTTTTGAAACGCTCATCGGCGATGTGAAGGGAATGAGTGGGGCATGGTTCGGCCCGGATGCGCGGGCCTGGATTGGCGTTGCCGTTCGCAAGGGCCAGGTGCCGGCCGGCGCTTGCTTTGACGTGGCCGGCTCAGCCTCGCTTCAGGAGCAGAACCAGCGCGGGATGATCCTCAGCGTCATCGTCATCGCCATTCCGCTCCTGATCGGGATCGGGTGGCGCCTGTTCCGAAAAGAAACTTTCTCTCCCTGAAGCAACCCGGGGCGCCGGCCGGAGAAGGGGTCACTTGATCCTTGGGCCGGCGCCTTTTTCCGGCCATGCAACCCCTCGACTACGACCACTTCCGCGCCGCCCTCTCCCCCCCCCAGGAGCGGCTCCCGGCCGCCCTCGTCCATCTGGATGCTCTGGAGGCCAATCTCGAATGGATCCTGGCGCCGGTCCGGGCGAGCGGCAAGACCCTCCGGATCGCCTCCAAATCGTTGCGCGTGCCCTCCCTCCTGCGTTACCTTATGGAAAGAAGCCGCGGCCTCGCGCAAGGGGTCATGTGTTTTACCGTCGCCGAGGCCGCCTTCCTGGCGGAACAGGGCTTTGACGACCTCTTGGTCGCTTACCCCACCGTTCAAGACTCGGATCTAAATAGCCTGGCCCAAAACTGACCGGGCAGGGCGCCCGGGTTTGCCTGGTGGTGGACTCCGAAGTCCATTTGCAAGCGCTTTCCCGGGTCGGCCGGGAGCGAGGAGTGATCCTGCGGGCCGCGGTGGAACTGGACGTGAGTTACCGTCGTGGCCGGGGCAGGGTCCATGTCGGGGCCCGGCGCTCGCCGGTCCGCGACGCCCGGCGGGTGCTGGAGTTGATCCGGCAGGCGGAAAAGCTCGGCGGAGTCCGGGTGGTAGGTCTCAAGGGTTACGAGGCCCAGATTGCCGGCGTGCCGGATCGCGATCCTTTCACCAGCCTGATGAACCCGGTCGCCCGCGCGGTGAAATGGTTCTCCCGGCCGGACGTGGCGCGAAAACGCGAGCAAGTGGCGGAACGGCTGCGGCGGGAAGGGATCCAGTTCGAGTTCTTCAACGGCGGAGGCACCGGCAGCCTGGACTCGACCCCCCGGGAGTCCGCGGTCACCGAGGTCACCGCCGGCTCCGGGTTTTACTGCTCGCACCTCTTTAGCTATTTCCGCTCCCTGCGCCTGCACCCCGCCGCCTTTTTCGCCCTGCAGGTGGTGCGCGTCTCTGACCCCGGTCTGGTTACCTGCCTGGGCGGCGGCTACGTGGCCAGTGGCCCCTCCAGCCCGGACAAGCTGCCCATCCCCCATTCCCCTCCGGGTCTGCAGTTGCTCAGCCTGGAAGGCGCCGGCGAGGTCCAGACCCCGTTGCGCCTTTCTCCGGGCGCGCCTCGCCTCCAACCGGGCGATCCCGTCATTTTTCGTCATGCCAAGGCCGGCGAACTGATGGAACGATTTAACGAGGCGCTCTTGATCCGAGAGGGAAGGGTGAAGGATCGGGTCCCCACTTACCGGGGCTTGGGCCGGTGCTTTCTCTAAAGCAAAGCTGCCACCCCAATAAAAAAAATTGAGGCACGGATTTTCTTCCGTGCCTCATAACCGGGCGTAAACTTTTCCTTGTTCTATTTGCCGGCCGGGATCACACAGATAAATTGGAAGGCCTGGGAACCGGTATTGCGAAACTGGTGGTCTTCCCCTCCCGCAATGAAGACCGCGTCTCCCGGCCGCAGGGGCCGCTCCCCTTCCGCGCTCACCAGGCTCCCTTCCCCCGCCAGAACAAAAACCTCGTGTTCCCATTCGTGATTGTGGCGCGGCGTGTGGCCGCCCGGATCTACCTCAAACACCCGCATGACAAAGTTCCTGGCTCCTTCCCGGGGGCCGGCCACAATCCGGATGTGGACCCCGCGCAACTCCGGATCCGAAATCGGCTCTTCCGGAACCTTTCTCCAGGCCTGAACCTTCATGGCCCCTCCTCTAAAGCTTAGGCCGCCGGTGCCTTCACCGCCTCCTGAAACGCCTCCACCATTTCATCACCGATATCCACCAGGTAGATCGTTTCCAGGTGCTTGCCCCAATGAGCCCGGACCGCCTCCACCATGGCCCGGGCCGCTTCGGTCGGCGGAACCTTGCCCACGCCGGTACCCATGCCGGGCAGGGCCAGGGTTTTGAATTCTTTCTTCTCCGCCAGCTTCAGCGCCGCGGCCGTGGCCCGAAAGACTTTCTCCCGGTCGGTGCGCTGGGTCGGCTGTTCCATGGTCGGCGCATGGATCACCGCCTTGGCCTTGAGCCGGCCGGCGCTGGTCAACACCGCCTCCCCCACCGGGATCGGCGCCTGGGCCTTGGCCTCCTTCTCAATGGCCTCCCCCCCGGCCCGCTTGATCGCCTTGGCCACCCCGCCGCCCATCTCCCCCCGGGAATTGGCGGCCACGACCAGGGCGTCCACTTCCAGAGCGCTGATGTCACCCTTATGCACGATGAGTTTCATCAGATCCTCGTTCCTCCTCTCATTTGGAATAATGAGGGTCCGAATTCCCTCGACTCTCACGCACCGTCTCGACCAGGTGTTCGCTGAGCACTTCTTCCAAGACGTAATACTTTGCGTTCAGGGCCTCGGCTAATTTCTTGCTCCGGCCGAAACTGCCCAACCGCTTCTCTTCCGCGTCCACCACCACCGCCCGGATCGTCCTTTCCTGCCGGAAGAGATCGCAGATCTGGTAAATCTCCCGGTAGATCTCGCCGAACTGGGGACCGTCGTAAAACTTGTCCCGGAACAGCCCCACGTTGGCGCGGCCGTCCGTGACCACCACCAACAGCGGCAGGATATTCGGGTCTTGCCGCATCTGGTTCTTGAGCAGTTGATAGGCGGTGAGCAAGCCCTCGCCCAAGGGGGTCTTCCCGCCGGTGGGCAGTTCCTCCAACAGCCTTTTCGCGATCTCGATCGAGTTGGTCGGCGGCAAGAGCACCTCGGCTTCAATCCCCTTGAAGGCGATCAACCCCACCTTGTCCCGTTTCTGGTAGGCCTCGAGCAGAAGCGCCAGGATCGCGCCCTTGGTCTCGCTCATCAGGCGGGTGCCCATGCTCCCGCTGGCGTCCACCAGGAAGAGGAGCAGGTTCGAGGTCTTTTTCTGCCGGACCTTTTCCCGGATGTCCGACTCCTCGATCTTGACCGCCAACCGACTCGCCGGCCGCCGGCGCTGAAACGGGGCCGCCGCCCGCAAGGTGGCGTCAAAGGCCAGGTCGTTGTTCCGGCGCACCTCGGTGGCGCGCACGTATCGGCCGGTCTTGTTGTCGGTGGTGGTGGTGGTCCGCCGGCCGCTCGACCGCCGCTTCAAGCTGTCCCGGGCGAAACGGATATCGTAGGTGGGAATGGACACGAGCCGGCCGATCTCGAACAGGCGATCCTCAAAGGCCTGCTGCTCTCCGCCGGCCGTTTGATCGGCATTCCCGGGTTGGGGCACGGGTTGCCCCGGCTGCTCCTCGCCCTCGCGGGGCTGACCCTCGCTGGGCGATCCCGTCGCAGAAGGGTCTTTGCCCTCGCCTCCTGCTTCCTGGCCGCTTTCACTGCCGGGCTGCTCCGGCGCTGGGCTTTCGCCCGGCTGGGTCTGCTCCTGGGTGGATTGGTCCCCGTTCCGGGCCGCTTCCTCCGGCGAGCGCGCCCGGTGCGGCAGCACCAGCTCCGCGGCTTCGATCAGGTCGTCCCCCATCACCCATTCCCGGCCGGCAAAAGCGGCCAGGGTGCGGGCGGTCTTTTCCATCATGATGTCGGCCCGGTGACCGGCCACGTGATGGGCCGCGGCGATCAGGGAAATCTCCCGGAACAGGTCCTCCCCGATCTGCACCCGAGGCAAGCGTCTTTCCGCTTCTTGGATCCGGGCCTGCAGCCGGTCCTCCACCGCCGACCACTTTTTCCGAAAACTCCGGGCATCCAGGTCGAACGCCTCGCGCCGGCGGGCGATTTGCATGCGCACTGCCGGCATGAAGATCCCTTCGATGTTCACCGAGAGGCCGAAGCGGTCGAGCAGTTGCGGCCGGATATCGCCTTCCTCCGGGTTCATGGTGGCGATCAGGATGTAGCGCGCCGGGTGGATGAAGCTCACGCTCTCCCGCTCCACCAGGTTGATGCCGGTGACCGCGGTGTCGAGCAGGATATCCACCAGGTGGTCCTCGAGCAGGTTGACCTCGTCAATATAAATGATGCCCCGGTTGGCTTCGGCCAGGAGCCCGGGCTGAAACCGCTTGGTGCCGGTCAAAAGCGCGTGCTCGAAGTCCAGGCTTCCGACCAGACGGTCCTCGGTGGTGTTGAGGGGAAGCTCCACCACCCGGACCGGCGCCGTCTCCTTCGGCAGCATTTCCCCGGCGCGGAGCCGTTCCCGGCAGCGGAAACACATCCAGAGCGGGTCGTGGGGGTCGCAGTGAAAGGGGCAGTCCGCCACTAGTTCCAGGGCCGGCAGCAGGGCCGCCAGCCCGCGGACCGCGGTGGACTTGGCGGTCCCCTTGTCGCCCCGGATCAACACGCCGCAGAGCTGGCGGTTGACGGCGTTGAGGACCAGGGCCTTCTTCATCAGCTCCTGTCCCACCAGGGCGGTAAAAGGATAAACCGGGGGCCGGTAGCGGGGCGCGCCCGAGCGCGAAGGGTGTAAGGCTTGCGCTTTCAAGGTCGCGAACTTCAGTAGCGGGACGAGGCCCGGCTGCTCATCCGTTCCGCAATCATCTCTTCGATCCGTTTCGGGTCAATCACCATTTCCTCGAAGGGACGCTTGCGCATCCGGTGGGACAACGCCAGGTCCACGCACTCGTCCACGTCACTCGGCTCGACCACGGTCCGGCTGTGAAAGGCCGCGATGGTCTTGGCCGCTTTCATCATCACCAGGTCCGAGCGATGGCCGTCCACAGAAAGGGCGATGGCAATGTTGGCGATGCGGATCAGGATCTCATCCGCGATCACCACCTGGGGAAAAATCCGGCGGGCGGCCAGAATTCGCTCGGCCAACTGATGTTCCTGCGCCTGCCATTCCATGGAAAAGGCGCCGCTGTCCAGTTCATATCCGCTCCAGCGTTTGACGATCTCCACCCGCTGGGCCTGGTTGGTGATGCCGGAGATGTGCACGCACAGTCCGAAGCGGTCGAGGAGCTGGGGCCGGAGCTCCCCCTCTTCCGGGTTCATGGTGCCGACCAGGATGAACTCGGCCGGGTGGGTGTAGCTCACGCCTTCCCGCTCCACGGTGTTGACGCCCATGGCCGCGGAGTCGAGCAGCACGTCCACGATATGGTCGTCGAGCAGGTTGACCTCATCCACATACAGGATCCCGCGGTTGGCATCGGCCAGCACGCCCGGCTCGAAGCGTTTCTCGCCTTTCTGGATGGCGTGCTCCAGGTCGAGGGTGCCCACCACCCGGTCTTCGGTGGCATTGATCGGCAGGTCCACCACCCGCATCTTTTCCCGGAGCGGATGGAGGTGGCCCTGTTCCGCCAGGGTCTCTTGGCACCGGGGACAGAGCTTCTCCAGCGCCTGGGGGTCGCAGCGGAAGGGGCAGTCCTTCACCACCTCGATTTCCGGGAGCAGGGCGGCCAGCGCCCGCACCGCGGTGGACTTGGCCGTGCCTTTCTCGCCCCGGATCAACACGCCCGAGAGGCGGGGGTTGATCGCATTGAGGATCAGGGCCAGTTTCATTTTGTCCTGGCCGACGATCGCGCTGAAAGGGAATACCGCTCGTTCTTTCATGTCGGGTTACCTGAATTACAACCTGTCTGGATCTTTTCTTGGTGAAAAATCTTTGGTGCCATTCACTCTTCACTGTGCACTGCGCACTGTGCACTCTTCAGTTTCACTTAAAGGCGGTCATGGCAAAGAAGGCTTTGATCTTCTCGTTGGTCTCCCGCAGTCGCAGGGAAAGGGTGCGCACGAAGGTCATCAACAGTTTGTAAGCCAAGTCTTTGTCCTTGATTAACAGCCGCTCAAAGTCGGTTCGGTCAATCACCAGGAATTCGGCCGCTTTGTTGACAATGGCATGGGCGGAACGGGGCTGGTCGTCAATCAGGCTCATTTCGCCGAAGTAGGAGCCTTTTTTCAATACCACCAGGGCTTCTTCTCCGATCCCGGGGATGATCTTGCTGATCCGGACTTCGCCCTTCAAGATCAAATAGAACTTATCGCCTTTATCCCCTTCCTCGAAAATCACATGGCCGGAATCAAAGCTCTCTTTAGCGGAAATCCCGGTAATCTTGCCCAGCTCTTCTTTGGTTAGTTCCTGGAATAAATCGGTTTGACGCAGCAGCTCCAGATCCATCCCTTCTCCTTCTGACTTCGACTCCGAGACGAGTGCCCACCGCTCTTTTCCTCTGCTCTAATACTAGCAGAAAAACGGTGATAAAACAATCGGCTGGGCCGGCCGGCAGCCCTCAAGTTCCGGTCGCGGCCCGCTGATACACCACCCGGCCTTCCAAGAGCGTCATTTGCACCGCGCCCTCCGGATCCAAAAGGCATAGGTCGGCCATCTTGCCCGGCTCCAGGCTGCCCCATTGCGCTTCCCTTCCCAAAAGCCGCGCCGGATTGAGCGAGGCCATCCGCACCGCGGTCGGTAAATCCACCCCGGTAAATTCCACCAGGTTGTGCACGGCCCGGATCAGGGTCAGCCGACTTCCGGCCAGCCGGCCGTCCGGCAGCACGTTGGGCTCAATGGAATCGCTCTCGTCCAGGGTGACCCGGTCGGTGATCAGGAGCAAACGCTCCGGCCGGCGCGCGCGCAGGATCAGCCGGACAATATCGGGCGCGAGGTGAGCGCCGTCGCAGATAAAGTCGGCGGTGACGGATTCGAGCACCAGTCCGGCCGCGGCCACGCCCGGGGTGCGGTGGTGCACCCCGCTCATGCCGTTGAAGAGGTGGGTCAGGTGGCAAACGCC
>Ga0154610_1079_pt1 | contig 11896 bp, 9 predicted proteins | sample Rifle2008BG13ft_FD_116039 | JGI IMG/M metagenome (GOLD analysis project Ga0154610, IMG submission 116039) | Deltaproteobacteria bacterium RBG_13_61_14 | reverse complement strand
AAAAGCCCGGCCTTGTTTGAGGTTGGTGACTAGAGTGTCCGCCAACGCCTGATGGTCAGGTTGTTGGGAAATTTTTTCCACCGGTGCCTGAACAAAGTTGCGAACCCGGTGGGGAGGCTGATCCAGGTAGTGGCTGTCGGTATTGTAGAGCAGCGGGTAGCGGTAGCCCTGGTTGAGGAGCGCATACCATTGGCGGAGTGTTTTTTGACCGCCCAGGCCACTATCTACGATATAAAGCTCGATCCCGTCAAAATCATCCCGCCAATAGGGCAGGCCTTCTTCCAAGACGTGCCCTTGTTCGTCTAACAAATTGAAGTAGTAACCCGAGAGATTGTAATTCTTTTGCAGCCAGGGATGATTGACCTGCAGATACACCGGATGTCCCGAGAGTTGCTGGTGCAAGTTGACCTGATAGAAGAAATGGAAGGGGGTGATATTTGCGTAAACCAAATCCACGGCCGGGGTGGTCTGGGAACCCGTCAGGTCGGCGATGGGGCAATAAGGTTGGCAGCCAGGCTGGGCCGGATCGCAAAAGGGATCGCAGGGAAAAGTGACCGGATCCACCCGATAGGAATACTGGGGAATCACATTGAAATGGCCCCAGTAAGGCCAGGGCCAAGAGATGGGGTAGGATAACGACAGCGCGGTCGAGATCTCGTCCGAGGGAAGGCAAAAAATCGTGTGGCGCAAGCCCATCAGGTCCAGGGTCGCTTCGAAATAACGATACCGGTTATGGGCGGAATGTGCCCAGACTTCCAGACCCAGGGCCAGGTTCATCAAGACCCTGGCCTTTTGCGGCATTGCTTCAGTTTCCGAAGCATGCTGATGAAAGTCCGCAGCCAGATAGTCGCGGGAGTTGATGACGCGGCCTAACCGCAGCAGGAGATGGCCGGCGGGAACGCCGTCAAGCGTGTAGCTGCCATCGCTCGCCACGACCAGTGAAGCATCCTGGCGGTTGTATTCCAAGCCGTGATCGCCAGTCAACAAGTACTCGCCGGGTTGCAGGCAGGGCTGCGGCCCGTCATCACAGTCCGTCCGCACAAAAAAATGCAGGTACCCGGTTCCGTCCATAGTATAGACCGAGTCGTTGGCATACATCTGGTTCTGGTCCCGTTCCTCCAAAGGAAATTCGGGGAGTGCACTGTCCCAGAGGGGTAGGTAGGCATAGAGAGGTGTGAAAAGCTTCGGCAACGGATCGAACTTAATCACCGCGGGACCCGGCGCCGAGAGGCTCGTGCCGGGAAGCGTTCCTGGCTCGACCAGCCAAACCTCGAAAGGAATGGAAAGCGTCTGAGCCTGGCTGAGTAGGCTCCAAGTCAGGGCCATCCCCAACAGGAGGATCAAGCTACGTATTTTTCCCATGACTAGGGCTCCAAAATTAAAATTCCCATCCCGTTGGCACGGAATGAGGCTTCCTCCAAGGACAAGGTGAAATAATCGCCCTTCAACCAGGCCTGAGTGGTATTGCCCAGCCGGCCGCCGTCCGGGTTCTCGCTGTTGCCGGTGGTGGCGTTCCAGATAATTTCCCGGGGATGGCTGAAGTCCACCAGGTAATGGGTGCTGGGCCCGGCCATCATGTCCGCGAAGCCGGTCTTGGGATCGAACATGCTTCCGCTGGCCCGCACCGTCTCCGGAGCGCCGGGCAGCTCGAAGGTGCCGATCAGGTAGGTAACCCGGGGAATGGTGATCACCCCCAGGGTAGTGGACAGGGTGAGGTGGTGCAGTTCGCCCCACCGCCACTGGGCTGGGTCTTGGCCCAGCTTCTTCTCCAGGTAGCGCATCGCCTGATCCATGGCGCGGCGCACGATCTCAGGGCGGGTTTCTTTGGCCTTGGTCGCGCGGTCGTCAAACCACTTGCTGCTCGGGTCCTCGAGGATCCGCTCCAGCGCCGGCGAGAGCATCCCGGCCTGGGCCAGGTTTTCGGCCAAGCGCTGGGGCAGGTCATCGCCGAACACGGCCAGAGGAAATTTTTCGAGGAACATCTCGAAGAGGCAGGGGCCGGCCGCATCCACCGTCGCGCGATAATCCTCTTGTTGCCACTGCGCCAGCACCGCGGCCGCCTGCTGAAGCCGCGGCTCCGGGGCGCCTTCCAGATCGGCGAGAAGGATCGGCACCCAGTGCTGGGCCTCCCACACCTTGACGTCATACTGGATGGTTTTCATGTCCGCGAGATCCAGCCGGGGCTTCTGCTCCAAGAGTTCGGTGATCCGGGACGAGCGGGAAGGCCCCACGTAATCCGAGGTGATGTAATAAGGATACCCGGGCAACTCCACCCGGTTATTGGCCGTGGCGACATAACCCTTCTTCGGATTGAGCAGCCGCGGCAACTCCTCGAAGGGGATATAGCCCTGCCAGTCGTTCTTCGAGTCCCAGCCTTCGCGCGCCCGCACCCCCGAGTTATCCGGCCGGATCGGGATCCGGCCGGTGGCCTGGTAGCCGATGAAACCATTGGCGTCGGCGAAGACATGGTTCCAGGCCATGGGGCCCTGGGCCATGTCCTCGGCCCCGGCCAAAAACTCCTGGGCGTTTTGAGCCTGGGCCATGACCTGGTAGCCGTGGAAGAAGCGGGGAAGGTCGGTATCAATGAACTTGAACACCAGGACTTCGTCCGCCGCGGAGTCCACTTTCCAGCCCGGAACCCCGCTGTCCATGACCACGCCGTGCCGGGTGGTGCGCAAGGTAAATTTGAGCGGCCTCCCGACCAAGCGTTTGACCACTTCCTCCTGCTTCGCAAACGGCACCCACTGGCCGTCGGCCAGGTAAAGGTCCGGGTTCTCCGGGTTCACCTTTTCCCGGAAAATGTCCACGTGGTCGGCCATCACGTTGGTCAGCGCCCAGGCGACGTTTCCGTTGTCCGCGGCGCCGAAGCAGGGGAAGCCCGGGAACATCATGCCGGCAACATCATAGCCGCCGCCCCGGAGGTGGACGTGATACCAGAAGGTGGGCACCAGGAAGGTGGGCACGTGCGGGTCATTGGCCAGGAGCGGCCGGCCGCTCTCGCTCTTCTGGCCGGAGACCACCCAGTTGTTGCTGCCCAGCCGCGGTCCGTTCGGGACCTCCAGCCGGCTCTGCCCGCCGGAGAAATTGCGGTCATCGGTGATGATCGGCCCGCCCGCCGGGTAAAAGGGAACAAAGATTTCCCAGTCCTCGGCCGGAAGCAATCGCCGCAAGCGCTCCAGGTAATATTCCGAAATGATGGACCCCGCGGCCTGGGACATGCCCATCATCTCCGCCAGGGCCAGCGAGTCCTCCGGCCGCCAGGCCGCCGGCTTCTGCCGCAGCATCCGGTAGAAAATCAAGGTCTCCCCCGCGTCCTCCAAAAAACGGTTGATGCCCCGGGCAAAGGACTCGAGCAAGGCCCGCTCCTCCGGGGCCATGGCGGCCAGGCCCTGCTCGGCGCGCTGGCGGAAGCGGAAGGTTCGGAGCGTCAGGTCCACGCGGGACACGCTCAGACCCTGGATCTTGATGGGCACGCCCAGAAGCTCGGCCAGATCGCCCCGGGCGAGGCGCCGCAGGATATCAATCTCGGTGAAGCGGTCCTGGGCCATGGCATAACCCAGCCCGAAGAAGAGGTCATCGGCGTTGTCGGCCAGGATATGAGGCACGCCCTGCTGGTCGCGGACGATCTCTACCGGCGCCGTCACCGGGTAACCGCTGCGGCTGCCGGAGAGGGGATCAAAGCGGGCGACTTTGCCGGCGCAGCCCCAAACCCCTGATAAGCAGATAGTTAGGACGAGAAAAAGATAGATTTTCATGGCCGCTCATTTTCTCCGGGATTCAAGATTTGGATTGCAAGGAAAGGACTCAACCTTCGCGTCAACCGTTAACCGTCAAGGGGGACCGGTCTCCCGGAAACCGATAGACCCAATTATAGCAAAGCGGCAAATCGTCGCAAGTAAATTACCTTCGTTCCCGCGGGCGAGGGAGCAAGGCATCAGGGGCCGGATCAAACCGGCCGGAACTGGTGCAGCACCAGACCGGGAGTCAGTTCCAGGAATTCCATTTGGACGCTTTGGCCGATCCGCAGGGTTTCGAATTTTCCGTCAATCCGGGTGAGCAGCCGGATGCCGCCCGGAAGCTCCACGATCCCAATCACGTCCGGCTTGCCGAAGCGCACCGAGCGCTCCTGCTGGGTAAAGGCGTAGAGCCTGCCTTGCCGGGGCAGGTCCACCCATTCCACGTCGGGCTGGAAGCAGGCCGGGCAGAAGTCGCGCGGAGGAAAGGTCAAGTGGCCGCAGCCGCGGCAGCGGGTGGAGGCGAAGCGGCGCTCCTTTAAAAGCTCATAAAACTTCCGGCTGCATTGGTGGCCGTAAATCTGGAGCCCGTCCTGCGTGCCCTGGTCCAACATACTCTTCAGGTCCGCCATGGCTCGCTCCTATTGCTCCAGGATCAGCACGAAGCCGCCGTTGACCATGCCGTGCTCCGAATGCACCAAGCCCACTTCGTAGGGAGTGGCGCGGGATTCGATCCCGCGCTCCTTCGGAAAATGCCCGCTCAGTTGCCAGACAATTTCGCACAGCTCCATCATCGGCGTGGCTGCGGCCGGGTGGCCCAGGCTCAAGCGGCCGCCGCTGGGGTTCATCCAGACCTGACCCTCCTTGGCGGTGCGGCCTTCGGCTACCGCCCTGGCCGCCTGGCCCTTGGAGAAAAAGCCCAGATCCTCGTAGAGCATGAGCTCGGTCGCGGCAAACACGCCATAGACCTCGGCCACGTCCACCTCCGAGGGCTTCCGCCCGGCGTCGGCAAAGGCCTCGGCCCCGGCCTTGACCGTGGCCTCGAAAGTGGTGATGCTGGCCCGGTCGTCCAGGAAATGCGAGGGATGGTGGTATTCGCCAAAACCCGTAATGAATACCGGCGGCTGAGCCCGGCCCTGGGCCGCGTCCTTGCGGCAGAGCACCACCGCCGCGGCGCCCGAGGCAAAGGGCGAGCATTCGAGCAGGTGGATGGGCGGGCTCAGGATCGGCGAGGCCAGCACCTGCTCGACCGTGATCGGATCGCGGTATTCGGCCAGCGGGTTTGGCTCCGCGTTCCGCCGGAGCCGCACCGCCGCCTCGGCCACCGCCTCGGCCGAGACCTGGTATTCGTGCATGTAGCGCTGGCTGGAGAGCGCATAGAGCGGGATCGGCGCTCCGATCCCATAAGGCCCCAGGTAAGGCCCGTAAAGCCCGATCTGGCGGGCGACGTAGGTGGGCAGGTTTTTAAAAAGGTCGTCACCCGCGGGCATGGCCCGCTGGTCGAGCGCCGCGGCCACGGCCACCCGCACCCGGCCGGTAAGCAGGTCCTGGATCGCGGCCTTGAGCGCGGCCAGCGAAGAGGAACCGCCGCACTCGACCATGACCAGGCCCCGGGTGGGGACGCCCAGGTGGGCCGCCAGGTCGCAGGCGAACATGAAATTCCAGGGCCGGGCAAAGCCGGGCGGGGTCACGTAGAGGCCTTCGACCTCGGTCGGCCCGATCCCGGCCTCGGAAAGAGCCTGAAGGATCACGCGGGTAAAGGTGTCCGTGATTGGACGTTCCAGATCCTTGCGGACCGGGGTCATGGCCGCGCCTAAGATGGCCACCTCTCGCTGGCCGCGCATCATCATAGATCACTATATCCCAGAGGATTTTGAAAAGTAAAGTAGGTGCTTAAGCGCCGATGATCGACAAAATGTTGCCGATGTTAACATTTGGGGTCAGACCCCAAATGTTAACAAGGTGTTGCCTCGGTGGGCGGGCTATGGTAATTTGACAGCCAGGATGAAGGTCGAGGGGATCAACCAGATCGGGGTGGTGGTGCGGGATGTGGAAGCCGCGGCTCGATTTCTGCATGAGCAATTGGGCATCGGACCTTTTGGCATCCTGGAGTTGAATAAGGCCACGGCCCGCTACCGGGATCAGGACATCCGCTACCGCCTCAAGGTCGGTCTTTGCGGCCTGGGGCCGATCGCGATCGAGCTGATCCAGGTGGTCGAGGGCCACCCGATTCTCAAGGATTATCTGCCGGCCTCGGGCCAAGGCGTGCATCACCTGGGCATTTACGTGGATGACCTGGACGCCGCGGTCGCCGAGTGGCAAGCCCAGGGCCATCGGCTGCTCCAGCGCGGGAGCTTCATGCCCGGGGGCGGCAGCGCCTACCTGGATACCCCGGACCCGGCCGGGATCCTGATCGAACTGATCCAATTCCCCAAGGGCAAATCGTGAGCCAGCAAGCGGTCGCCATCGTGACCGGCGCCAGCCGCGGCCTGGGCCAGGCGCTGGCCCGAGCGTTAGCCGGCAAAGGATTTCGGGTTTACGGCGGCGGGCGGTCCTGGTCCTCGGAATCTCCGCAAGAAAATTTTAGCCAGTTGGACCTGGACGTGGATGATGACCGCTCGGTGAACGAGGCGGTGGGGAAAGTCCTGGAAGAGGAGGGCCGGGTTGACCTTTTGGTCAACAACGCCGGGGTGAGCGTGGCCGGTCCGGTGGAAGAGGTGCCGGTGATGGCGGCGCGCCGGCTGTTCGAGACCAACTACTTCGGCGTGACCCGGATGGTCCAGGCCGTGCTCCCGGCCATGCGCCGGGCCGGCCGGGGCACCATCGTCAACATCGGCTCGGCCGCGGGCAGGATCGGGATCCCGTTCCAGGGCCATTACGCGGCTTCCAAGTTTGCCCTGGAGGGGCTTTCCGAGGCGCTACGGATGGAACTCCTGCCCCTGGGCATCCGGGTGCTCTTGATCGAGCCGGGCGACGTGCGCACCACCATCTGGGAGCGCCGCACCCACTTCGAGGCAAAAGGGTCGCCTTATCTCCCGGCCTTGCAGCGGTTTTTGAAAGTCAAGGAGCGCGAGATGGGCGAGCGGGCGAGCCCGCCCGAGGAAGTGGCCGCACAGATCTTGCGGATCATCGCAAGCCCGACCGGCCGACTGCGGCACCCGGTGGGCCGGGGCTCTTGGCTGGCCCTGCTCGGGCGTCGGCTTTTGCCGGATCGTTGGTTTTTCCAGGTAGTCGAGAACAATTATCGGATCAAAAGGAGTGAACCATGAAGCTTTACGATTTCACCAAGTCCTATCAGTGGTTCGAGCGGGCCGAGAAAGTCATCCCCAACGGCATCCAGGGACCGCGCACCCCCCGGTTTTCCGCGTTCGGGTCGGTCCCGGCCTTTTATTCCAAGACGCTCGGCTCGCACGTCTGGGATGTGGACGGCAACGAATACATCGAGTATCTGTGCGGCTTTGGCGCGGTGGCGTTGGGCTACAACGACCCGGTGGTGGAAAAGGCGGCCGCGGCCCAGGCCCAAAAGGCCAACAGCACCAGTTTTCCCAGCCCGGTGATGGTGGAGCTGGCCGAGAGGCTGGTGAGCCTGATCCCCCAGGCCGACTGGGTGGTCTATGGCAAGAACGGCTCGGACGTGACCACCTGGGCCACCCAGGTCGCACGCGAGGCCACCGGCCGCAATATCATCATCAAGGCCAAGCACGCTTACCACGGCTTCCACGCCTGGTGCCAGCCCTCGGTGGGCGTGCCGCCGGAATACCAGACCTACGTGCTGGAAGTGGATTACAACGACCTCAAAGCCCTGGAGCAGGCCGTGGCGGAAAACCCGGGCCAGGTGGCCGGGATCATGCTCTGCCCCATCCGGCACGACACCTTCAAGGACCTGGAAGTGCCCCCGCGCTCCTATTTCGAGGGGGTGCGCCAGCTCTGCGACCGGGAGGGCATCGTGCTCATGTTCGATGATGTCCGCTGCGGCTTCCGGATGCACCTCTCCGGCTCGGCCATGGTCGTGGGCGGCGACCCGGACATCGTCTGCTTCGGCAAGTCCCTGGGCAACGGCCATGCCCTCTCCGTGGCGGTGGGTAAAGAGAAGCTGCGGCCGACCGCGAACAAGGTCTATTTCTCGGGCACCCATTTCCAGGCGGCGGTGCCCATGGCCGCGGCGATCGCCTGCCTCAAGGAGATGGAGGCGCGGGACGCGGTCGAGCACATGAACTCCATTCACGCGCTCCTGAAAAAGGGCATGGAGCAGCGGGGCAAAAGCGCGGGCTTGCAACTGGCTTTCAGCGGGACCGGGGGCCTGTTCTTCATGACCTTCAAGCCCGACCCGACCTTCGAGAAAGCGCGGTTCTTCTGCGGCGAGATGGCCAAGCGCGGCGTGATCTGGCACCCGCACCACAACATGTTCCTGGGCGCGGCCCACACCGAGGAGGACGTCCAGAAGAGCCTGGACGCGGCCGAGGCGAGCTTGAAGTTGACCAAAGAAAAATTCGGTTCGTGAAGCTGTAGGGGCGCGATTTATCGCGCCCAAGCGGGGGTGGGCGCGATAAATCGCGCCCCTACCACGCGATGAAAAAACATTTTTATGCACTTTTGATTGGGTGCTGGGGCCTGGCCCTGGGCCTGACCACGACCGGCCGGGCCCAGGAGAGTTTGCCGGCCAATCTGGTCCTGGCCGGGATGGCGCCGGAACGGGCCGAGCGGATCTCCGGCTACGTCCGGGACAAGATGGAGGAGTTGCACAGCCCGGGCCTGGCCGTGGGGGTGGTGGAAGGCTCGACCCTGGTCTTGGCCGGCTATTTCGGCTGGGCGGACCTCGAGGCGAAGAAGCCGGTGGACGAGACCACCTTGTTCCGGATCGGGTCCATCTCCAAGACCTTCACCGCAATCGGCCTGATGCAGCAATGGGAGCAAGGCCGGTTCCAGCTCGATGACGACATCAACCGCTACCTGCCCCAGCCGCTGATCTTCCCGCCCCACCCGGAGACCCAGCCGGTTACCTTCCGCCACCTGCTCACCCACACCTCGGGCGGAGGCGAGTTTCTCGCTTACCAGCAGGTGTTGATGAAAGGCCAGGGTGTGACGGTGGCGGGCGAGGACTACCTGCCGCTCGAGCATTACCTGGACCTGGGGTTGAAAACCAAGATTGATCCGGGCGTGAAATGGGCCTATTGCAATTACGGCTTTGCTTTCCTGGGCCTGGCCCTGGAGCAGATCTCGGGCGAGCCGTTCCACCGCTACCAGCAAAAACACGTGTTCGCGCCCCTGGGCATGGCCCTTTCTTTCTTCCATCACGACCAGGCGGTCCTGGCGCAAACCGCCACCGGCTACAAGTTCCGCGAGGGCCGCTACCAGGTGGATTCTCCCAAAATGATCGGGATCACCCCGGCCGGAAACCTCTTCACCAGCCTCAACGACATGGCGCTCTATGTGATCGCGCTTTTGAATGGAGGCGCCGATCCAACCGGCCGCATCATCCAGCCCGAGACATTAGCCATGATGACGGCCACCCAATACACCCTGGACGAGCGCCAGGCCGGCTGGGGCCTCGGCTTTCAGGTGTATGGAAATAATTTATGGGGCTTTCGGGTGATCGGCCATGCCGGTTCGATCCCGTTCGGGTTCACCGCCCAGATGCTGCTGGTGCCGGAGGATCGGGTGGGCGTGCTGGTGTTCTCCAACTCCGAGACTTATTCGCCGGGAGTGATCGGCTGGGGCGTGCTCAAGCTGGTCCTGGACATCCGGGAAGAACCTTTGCCCGAAGTGGAGCCGGACCGGGCGGCGTGGCCCAAGCTTTGCGGCTACTATGGTCCGGAGCATCGGGAATTCAAGACCAGCACCCGGCTCTACATGAGCAACATAGGGACCTTTCGGGTGGCCGAGCAGGGCGATCACCTGGTCTTGATCTCCACCTGGCAGGGCAAGAAAAAGGCGAAAGTTTTACACCAGCTCTCTGCGGATGATCCTTACTTTTACTGGATCGAAGACGAGAAAAGCGAGCTCCCGCGCTGGGTGGCCTTTCAGAAGGGTGAATCAGGTAAGATCTATCTGGTGCCGGGGGGGGTAAATGAATATCTCCGGCTTGGTCCCGGCCGCACGTTGAAAGCCCGGCTCATGAAGGGGCCGGGAAGAGTCCTGGCCCGGGTGAATCCTTTTTAAAAAGTCAACAGTGCACGGTGCACAGTGCACAGTGCACAGTCATCCCATGGAACGTGAACGGATTCTTCAGTAGGCAGTAGCCAGTAGTCGGTAGTCAGGTCAAGAAAAAAATCATCCACAGATTACGCAGATTTCACAGATTTTCAGAAAATCTCAAGTTTATAAATCTGGAAGGGGGACAGACATTCTTGTCTGTCATCCATTTGAATCACTGTGCACTGTGCACTGTTCACTGTCCACTGCTGGAGGTGTCAAGTGTCAGGTAGCCGCGACCGCGCTTCGGTCGCGGGTAGGGGCGCGATTGATCGCGCCCAATAGTGGCACGGCATGCCCCTGCCCAAGATACCGGGCGCAATGAATTGCGCCCCTACCCAGGCCAGAATTGGGCGGAGCTTGAAAAAATTGAGGCGTGGCCAGTCTTGCCGATCAGGACCTTACCCAAAAAATCGTAGCTTCTTTTGCTAACTCATCGCCCGGTCATGTTTTTTGACATTTCCGAAGTGGAACGGGCAAATTTTGGGTAAACTTTTTGCGAGATGAAAAAGGGGCCATCCTCTGTTAGGATCAGAAGAAAAACCCCAATCTTATTCTCATGATCCAGAGGAGGCCCCTAACCATGTTAGCACAAACGGCGGTAAAAATCCGGGATCAGATGGCCCGATTTTCGGGTAAACTTTCCCAGGGCTTGTGCAAGCCGGCCCAGCGGTTCGTGGAGGAGATGATCTATGGGATTCAGGCGGCGCAAAGCGTGCAACTGAGCACGATTGGACGTTCGCTGGGAGAAGAGATTCCCCTGCTCAAGACGGTGAAGCGGCTGAGCGAGGACCTGTTCCGGCGGGAGCTTCGCCCGGTGTTGCAGGCGGCGCTGTTGCGGGAGGGGGCGAAGCAGATCCAGGAGGACAGTCTGCTGGTGCTTGACCTTTCCGACCTGGTCAAGCCCTACGCGGAGAAGATGGAGCACTTGGCCTGGGTTCGAGACGGGAGCACGGGAGAATTGGGCAAGGGCTACTGGCTGTGCCAGGTGATCGGGGTGGAGAACCGGGTCGAGGAGGAAGAGACCGCGATCACCCCGCTTTACGGGGAGTTGTATTCTCAGGCGGCCCCGGACTTTGTCAGCGAGAACCACGAGATTTTATCGGCGGTGGAAAAGGTCAGCGCGGCCACGGAGAAGCGGGGAATCTGGATCATTGACCGGGGCGGTGATCGGGGGGAGTTGTATGCGGAGTTGGCGCCGCCGGAGCGAGGCCGTCGCTTCATCATCCGCCAGGTGGGGAACCGGGAGGTGTGCTGGGGCCGGCGGAAGCTGTCCACGGTGGAGATTGCCCGGCGTTGTGCTTTGCCCTATGCGACCACGGTGGTCCGGGAAGATCACGGCCAGGAGAAGGTCGATCACCTGGAATTCGGATTGACGGCGGTGCGTCTGCCCGAACATCCGGAGGTTCCGCTGTGGTTAGTGGTGGTCAAGGGCTTCGGCGAGGAGCTGCTGATGCTTCTGGTCAATTTTCCGCTTCGGAAGAATCGGAGGCTGTTGTGGTGGGTGATTTCGGCGTATCTCACCCGCTGGCGAATTGAGGAAACGATCCGTTTCGTGAAGCAGAGCTATGAGCTGGAGGATATTCGAGTTTTGAGATACGAGCGGCTTCGGAACCTGATGGTGCTGGTGGTGGCGGCGATGTTTTTCGCGGCGGCGGTCCTGGGCCGCAAGACAAAACTCAAGGTCTTGGTGAGCCATGCGCTGGCCTCAGCCAAAAGGCTCTACGGCATCCCGGACTTCTGTTACTACGCCGTCGCCGACGGTCTCCGAGCCATCTTCAGCCGCCACCCCCGGCGCTCGCGCTCGCCTTTGACCCATCACGCTCAAGCCTCCCCCCTGCTCCCGCTGTTTGATACCTGAATTTTTTGGGTAAAGTCCTGCTTCCCTAATCTCCGGGTAAAAAGATTTTAGGGGTAAAAGAAATCGCTCTACTCCGCACGGAATCGAGAGCGGAGGCTTGGCATGGCGA
>Ga0154610_1068_pt9 | contig 12061 bp, 8 predicted proteins | sample Rifle2008BG13ft_FD_116039 | JGI IMG/M metagenome (GOLD analysis project Ga0154610, IMG submission 116039) | Deltaproteobacteria bacterium RBG_13_61_14 | reverse complement strand
GATCGAAGCGGGCGCCGAAGAATCGAGAGTAGCGCCTCGGATGTCCACCATCAGCCGGATCGGGTCTCCCAGGATAAAGGCCGCGGCCTGGATTTTTCGGGTCCCCTGGAGGGTAACCTGGTCCGCGGTGGCCTGCACATTCTGGATGGCGAGGGGCGCGGTTTGCGCTAAAGCCAGCGTTGCGGTCCCGCCAATCGCGACGAGCACCATCGCCAGCCAGAGCCTTGCCCCGATCAGCTCCCTTCTCGTTTTCCCTGCCATCGTGCTGTTCCTTTCTCGAGTTCCTCCCGCTCCGCTTACTTGGACAGGATCTTAAATTCTACCCTCCGGTTCATCTGCCGGCCCTCGTCCGTGGCATTGGAGGCGACCGGCAGGTTCTCACCATAGCCGAAGCTGATGAGACGGCCGGGATCAATACCGCCCGTCTGGATCAGGTAATCATGGACCGCCTTGGCCCGGTTGCGGGAGAGGACAATGTTGTATGGGTCGGAACCCTTGGAGTCGGTATGTCCCCGGACCTCGATGCGCATGTTGGGGTTCTGGCGGAGCAGGGCGATCAGGTTGTTCAAGTCACCCTTGGACTCGGGACGCAAAGTCGCCTTGTCGAAATCGAAGAAAATGTTGTTGAGGGTCACAATGACTTTTTCTTCCAGCCGGTTGAGCAGGATATTCTTCTCGATCACCTGGTAAGGGGCTTTCCGGGCGATGTCAAAGCGCTCGGAGTGGAACACGTAGCCGGTGGCAAAGGCGCTGAGCGAGTAATTCTTGCCGGAGGGCAGCACCACCTGGTAAGAGCCATTGGGCCGGGTCTTCATCACCGCCACTTCCTGGTCGGTCTCGATGTAAGCCATGCGCACAATGGCATTGGGGATGGGAGTGCAGGTCTTGATATCGTAAATGGGGATGCCGCGCACGGGATCCTCGACCGGCGGCGCGCAGGTTTTGATATCCGCCACCACGCCCTTGACAATGGTCACGCCCGGCCGGCGCAGGACCAGGGGAATGGGCACCGCGTAAAGGTCTTCCTGGCCCATGGTGTCCCCGCGGTTGGAAGAGAAATAGGCGAGGTCGCCGGCCCCGGGAATGGTGAAATACATGTCATTGTAAGGAGTGTTGATCATGGGGCCGAGGTTGACCGGATCGCTCCAGCCGGTGGGAGTCTTCTGGGTGCGGAAGATGTCCGAGCCGCCGAAGCCGCCGTGGCCGTCGGAGCTGAAATAGAGGTCTTCGTCGTTGGTGTGGATAAAGGCGATGAACTCATTCTGCGGGGTGTTGATGGTGGGCCCCAGGTTCAGGGGTTCGCTAAAGCCCTGGTCGGTGAGGTTGGTCATCCAGATGTCCCAGCCTCCCAAACCCGTGGGCCGGGTGGAGACAAAGTAGAGGGTGCGGCCGTTGAAGGAAAGCGAGGCATTGGCATCGTTGTATTTGCTGTTGACCGGCGCGCCCAGGTTTTCGGCCTCGCCCCATTTGCCGTCCGGCAGCAGGTGAGACACGTAAATATCGCACTGGCCCAACCCCTCTTTGCGGTTGCAGGCCGTGAAATAGATGGTCTGCTCATCCACGGAGAAAGTGTCCGGACCTTCATTTAACTGGGTATTGAGCGGCTGTCCCAGATTCTCCGGCGGACCCCATTGACCGTCCGGCCCTTTGCGGCTGACCCAGGCATCCTGGCCGCCGAAGCCGCCTTCCCGGTCCGAGGCAAAGTAGAGGGAGTTACCGTCCGCGGAAATAAACGGGGCGAAATCCGAATACTTGGAGTTGCCTGCCGGTCCCAGGTTGAAGGCTCCTTCCGGAAGCTCCTGGCTGAATCCAAGGCTGGCGATCATCAGCCCCACGCAAAGAACCCCCCCGACTTTTACACGTGCTCCCATTCCTGTCCCTCCTCGTTCGTCACCGTTTCTGATCCTGGACGGATTCCGCCGAATTCCGCCTGGTTCGGCCTCCCCCGGCTAAGCGGCTTTTGCAAAACTTGGCTTCTTCCACCGGAGGATTCTGGCTGGATGTGCCTAGTCTGGACACTCTAGCCACGAAGATACCCTTCACTTCTGGAAGTCGTCTTTTCCGCCGACCCCAGCTTCCATGAAAAATTCAGCAAGGTTAGCTCTTTATATCATTTGCTTAAGCTATTGTCAAGCTTTTCTTAAATTTCTAAATTAATCCGGGAGGGGGAAAGAGCCGCCTGGCTCAAAGATCTTTAACTTTGGGGTCATGGTCCAGCGCCACCCTTCTCTTCGGAGCCAGTAAGGCAAGCTAAAACCTGCCACAGAAACAAACTCAATCCATTCCAACCGGACGCTCAATGCCAGGAAGCTGTTCTTACTCCCCTGGTGTCAAGTTGACCCATCTTGCTAATGCCGTTGATCCTGAAAAGATAAATAGAGGCGGCTTCATTTTTCAGGGTTCAGCCCGACCCACTTCCATTTGCTTCATCCATTCCAAATTACTTTAGATCATCACTGTAACTATTTGATTATACAGAATAATAAATAGCATCTTTAAACGGCCGGCTTGGGCACCTCCCTTGCTCATCCAGGGGGCATGCGCTTGGTCATGGGAGGTGTAACATGAAACTGTGCGGGGTAACCATCCTGGTGGTGGCAATGGCCCTGGCCTTTTCGGTGAAGGCAGAAGAGCCGGCCGGGACTTGGCAGTTGGTGGAAAGCAAGTATTTCCGGATTTACTATCAAGATGCTCCGGACCTGGTCCGCTTGACCTACCGTCTAACCAGGGGTAAACATAAAGAAAGCGCCCAGCGGATAAAAAAAAGCCGGACGGTGCCGCCGGAAGAGTTGAAGATCTACGATGAGCTTTACGAGGATACGATGAGGCTCTTGGGCATGCGCAGCTCGGAGCGCCTGGCCATCCGGATTTATCCGGACTACGAGGCGCTGGCCCGCGAATACGAGCGGCTGGCTCGAAAGAAGGATCCGGTCCTCGCGTTTTATAACCAGCGCAACGACTCAATTTGCGTGGATGCCTCGGCTACCCGCAGCGTGATCGGGCATGAGATGGCGCATGCGCTGACCGACAAACTCTTTATGCCGGATCCGCCTCTGGAGGTCCAGGAGCTCTTGGCCGGCTACGTTCAAACCCGGATTTGAGGCCAATCGAACACCCGTCCGGGCAAGGGCCAAGTTCCGAAAAGGGCTTAAAAAAATTTAAAAAAAAGACTTGACAAAGGGGGGAAATTTGGTAGTCTGGATAGTGAGGCAATCGCAAGCCGGATCTATTATTGTAAATTGCGATGAGGATTAAGATACTTATTTCGTTGCATCAACCGCTGCACAATCGAGGACTAATTTTTCGATCCTTTCTCCCGGGATGACAGGAGGAATTGGAATGAAACGGTTTTGTGCAATTGGGATAGGGGCAGTGGCAGGGATGCTGATATTGGCAGGGGGAACCCTGCTGGCCCAAAACCTTTGCGAGCGGGTGGATATGAAGCCGGTGCTCACCCTGGAGCAGGTCCAGCAAAATGAACTGGTCGAGTTCATGACGGAGTTGCTCGGGTTGAAACAAAGGCCGGACTGGCCCACGGACGTTTCGGGCATGACGCCGGAAGAATACTACCAGATGGAAGTGAAGATGCTGGTGGACAACGGCCTGCCCCCCATGTTCCTGGAGATCGAGCCGGACCGGATCGTCAACCGGCGCTACTTTGCCTCGCTCATGTTCCAGATCGCCCTGCAAGTGGACGAAAACGTCCAGGCCGACTGCGCCAACGCGGTCACCGAGACCGACCAGCTCCAATGCCTGGTGGATCATGATTACATCTACTCGGCCGAAGGCAAGATCTACCGGGATGAGATTCTCTCGGTCCTTTGCAACAAGCAAGACATCATCGCACAGATTGTGGCCCCGCCTCCGCCTATGCTGGCCCCGGCCGTGATCGTTCCGGAAGTCTTTGGCGAGGCGGTGCTGGAAGTGCCGGGAAGCCTGATCTAAAAGTTCCCGAGCCACCTGTAGCGGTTGGCTTTACGCTTTCGGGTAACTAAGGGGATTGAAGCCGCTTTTCATTTTTTTTTAGCGGCAAGGGATTAACCAATGAGGGAGGGCAACCAGGTGGGTCGCAGAAAGGGGCTTTTGCTGTTTCGCGGGCACCGGTCCAGAGTCTCGTTCCTGATTATAATCCTCGGCGCCCTGACGCCGATTTCCAATCAAGCCGCGAGTTTAAAATTGAATCCCCAGCTTTACCTCAGCTACAACTACAACAGCAACGTCTACGCGGTGGATCCCACACAATTTGACCCAACAATGGTTCAGTATCTCAATGCCCTGGTCGGCCTGGAGACCACCTACAAGACCAGCCACTTCGAACTCGGCACCAAAGGCAGCCTCGGCACCACCTATTACCTGGATGCCAGCACCAATGGGCACATCGCCACTGCAAAAGACCTCGGGAACCTCGGTTACCTCCGCGCTGCCGCCGGGGTCTGGGCGACTTACACCGGCCGCATACTCTCAGTGGACATCACCGATGACATCCTCCGCACCCGCAGCCTCTCCGACCTCTATGGGCCCCAGACCGACGTCATCTCGGAAATCTACTTGTTCACCGATAACCTGGCCGCGATCCAATTTCGCTACCATCCCAGTCCCAAAACCCGGGTCCTCCTGAAATACTCTTACGAATATCTCCTTTTCACCAAGGCGGACAACGACATCTTCACGGTCACCGTCACGCCGGTTACGACGGGTATTCTCCTGCCCCCTGATTCTTATGAGCATCGCGGCTTCCTCCGGGGAGAATACGACCTCAACCCCCGCAACACGGTCTCCCTGGATACCCAGGCCGGCGAGCGCATCTTCCTCCGCCGCGAAGTGAACGACGTGGATTTTCCCTATCTGGACTACAATTTCTTGCAGGGGCTGTTGGGCTACCAGCACCGTTTCAATGAGCGGGCCGAGGCTGAAATCTCCGCCGGCGGCCATCTCCGCCAGTATTTCTACGAGGAATCCGATTACCCGCCGTCTTTCTTCGGAGGCCGTCACGGCCTGGCCAGCGGCCATGCCGACATCAACCCCCGCAATTCCAATCCCGTCGCTCGAGCCAGCTTCTCTTATACCATCCCCAAAAAAATTGAACTTTCCCTGCGGGGCGAATACGCCGCCAGCACTTACGGCCAAAGTATCTTCTATGATTACGTCAGCGGAAAACTGCAACTCAAGTATTTTCTCACCCGAAAAATTTATGCCGAACTGAACGGAAGTTACAACTACGACGCGTTCGACCTCGAACGGAATGTGGCGTATCGGGACGTTTGGCGGCACGATCGCTCCGATCATATTTACGTGGGCCAAGCCGGCCTTTACTGGGATGTGATTCTGAAAAACGAAGAAGCGTGGCTGAAAGTAGGAGCGGGATATATGCACCAGAGACGTGACTCCAACATAGATAAGGAAAAAGACTACTGGGACCCGGCGTTCTTCCGGTCCTTGGATACCGATGTTGATCATGCCTACGCGGAGGTTAGTTTCCTGCCCATGATCCTGGTCGGCCGCTGAGTTTGAACTCTCAGTGAGTGTCGATTCCGATGGCTAAGTCCTTAAAAGGGGTGTTTCTGCTTCTTGCCCTGCTGGCAGCCAGTTCCGGGTTGGCCCAGGACGACTATATCGTGGGTGAGCGCGACGTCCTCAATATCCAGGTGATGGGCGAGCCGGACATGACCGCGACCTTAACGGTCTCGGCCAACGGCACCATCACCTATTGGTATCTGGGCGAAATCCCGGTGGCCGGGCTCAGCGTCCAGCAGGTCAAGGAAAAGATCCACGACCTGCTCGCCGACGGCTACCTGGTCAGCCCGGTGGTTGGCGTTAAGGTCAGCGAATACCGGGCCAAGGAAGTGGAAATCCAGGGCTCCGTAAATAGGCCGGGAACCTATCCGCTCACCACCAACACCATTAACCTGATCAAGCTGATCGCCCTGGCCGGCGGCGTGAATGCCGAGCGAGTGGGATCTTACGCCTACATCGTCCGCGGTTCCGCCCAAAAGATCAGTTCTTCCATCAAAGAAACCGATTTAGCGACCATGGAGAACCGCGTCACCGTGGATTTGGGCAAACTGCTCAATCAGGGCGACGTCAGCGAGGATAAACCCATTTACGGCGGCGATTTTGTCCTCATCTCTTCCCGCGACATCGAGGACGTCAAGCGCAATTTCATTTGGGTGGAGGGCGAGGTCCCGCGTCCCGGCAAGTTCCCTTACCAGGAAGGGCTGACCGCACTCGCCGTGGTCATCCAGTCCGGCGGCTGGACCGACCTCGGCTCTCCCAACCGCGCCACCATCTCCCGAACCGGCCCGGATGGCAAAACCGACGTGCTCCGCGCCAAGCTCAAAGATATCCGCGCCGGCAAACGGCCCGATATCCCGCTCAAACCCGGCGATCGCATCACCGTCCCGCAAAGCATCCTCTAATCCCAGGACTCGGGGAGCGGATAGCCGAGCCGATCGTCTCCTTGGCCTGGGCTTGACCCGCACCTTCTTTAGTCCATGCCTACCACCAGCTTTCGCCCTCCCTTGGCCTGGCCTGCCCTCTGGCTCCCCATCGCACCGAGGGCAAGCCCGACCTGAAGCTGAAGACCGATTAAGGCTTCACGTGGTTAAAAAAATTGGCTCCTCACAAAAATTTGTGGCTAAACAGGCAACTTGTACCAAGCTAAAAGTAAGCCTTTTCAAGGAGATATAGGGGTTCCTCGTTTCCGAGGCGGTGGGACACCAGAGCCATGCCCGAGAAAATCCATTCTTGGCTCGAGATCAAGCTTCGTTTCGACCCACAAATCCTTGAGAGGAGCCAAAAAATTATTTGTAACAAGGAGACAGCGCGATTGCGGAAAATAAGGTAAGACGTTTAGTCCCGAACGATCTCGGATAAACTCTCCGCGGTTCCCGTTTTTTCCTCTTCGCCCACCCGCCGGCTGACCCACTCATACCGGCCATCCGCCAGGCGCTCCACCACCAGGTGCCGGGGCTTTTCCCATTTCAGGACCTCTTTCCCGTCCACCTTCACCTCCGCCAACATGCACCCGCACAGCCGTTCCACTTCCCCGGCCCCGCTCAGCTTGATCCCGAACAGATCCTCGCACCTTGCCTCCACTCGATGCCCGTCCGCCATCAAATCCACCCCGAGCGGACTCCCCGGTCCCTCTTCTCCCGGGTTGGCCACCAGCACCGAACCATCCAGCAGCCGGCACCCGTTCCGCACCGGGTTGGGCTGGATCCCGAAGCTTTTCAGCATCTCGATCACATCCTCCGGGCCGGGATCATCGGGCGAGAAAAAATCCGCCCGATCAATGATCTTCCCGAATCTTTCCTTGACTTCCCGGCCGTAAAAGTCCCGGGTGGCTCGGCCCACCACCATCAGCTTGACTCCTCGCTCCAGGCAGTTCTCCAGGAAGTGCCAGGTCGTCTCGCGGCTGAATTCGGGAAAGGCCACGATCACGGCCCGGTAAGTCTGGACACCATAGCGGGGCCGGCCCTCGCGATCCAGGCCCAGCGAGCCGCCCTCCACCTCGTAGCTCGGCACCAGGTCGCAGAGGATACCCGCCTCCCAGAGCTCCTGGGCCAGCCGGTAACTCTCAGCCATCGGGCCGCAATACAAATCCCGGACCCCGTCTCTCATCACCGCGGTCAGAGGATGGCTGACCGCGGGATAGCCCATCAGCACCAGGACCGGGCAGTCGGGCTGGGCCCGCTGGAAATAGTTCAGGAACTGGATCCGTTCCAGGACCGCGGAAACCTGCTCCAGACCGCCTTCGCAACGGAGCTCCAGAACCACTCCCTGCGGGTCCGGGCACTCATAGCCCAGCGCTACCAGCCGGCCGCCGTAACGGGCATTCTGCCAGGTCTCCCGGAAATAGCTCTCGATCCTCCGCTCGCCCAGGCTGGACCACAGGTGGTAAAAGACCGTGCCCCCCCACTTGTGCGCCAGGGCGGTGCGCAGGGCAAGCAGGGTCTGCTCGCTGCTCTGGGCAAAGTCGCGTTTGGCCTGCCACCAATCGAGGCCGTTCCGCCAGACTTCCATGACGTGGTGCCGGGCCGTTACCGCGGAGCCGGTCGGGTGCCCGCCGATGAAAGTCCTCGGTCCCCAAAGCTCTTTGCCCTTGTCGTAAAACCACTCCTCCAGACCGGCATGGACCTGGCGGATCAGTTCCAGGTAGCGGTTCGGCACCTCCACCTCCAGAGACTCGCTGCCCGCGGGCGGCGCCGGCTGGAAGATGAGATCATGGACCAGGTCCCGGCCGGTCCGCTCCTGATAAGCCTGGGTCAGATGCTGCGAATACCAGTGCAAGCGATCGGCTTGCTCGGGACGGGGATGGGCCGGGAATCCCCATTCTTCGAGGGAAATGCCGTCCAGCTTAAGGCTTCGGCAGGCATCCAGCAGCTTGGAAAAAAAATCGCGGAAACTGGCGCCGAACAGGTCCGGGCAACGAAACAAGCTGGCCGCGGCCACGACCAGGCTGCGACGGGCATGATCCGAGGGCACCCGCACGTCCACCCGGATCCGCGGCTCGCGCTCCGGCGAGAGGGTGGCGAACTCCGCGGTGAGGTCGCACAGCGTCCCTGCGACCGGCCGGCCGGCCGCGTCGGTGTCAAAGGCATAAACCCGGGTCTCGTGGTGGTCAAAGGGGAAAGAGAGGCCGCCCGGCTCGCCCAGCTCGAACGGCGTGGATTCCCAGCTCGCCCGGCCGTCCGCCCCGAGCGGAAAGCGCCTGATTTCAATCAGACCCAACATCTCCCGGGGGTTTTCCTGGAAAAAGTCGGCCGCGGCCGGCCGCGGGTCCAGGTTCAACATCACGCCGCGGCTGCGATGGTGCGCAAGCTCGATGACCTCGGCCAGGCGCCGGCGCAGTTCATCATCGAACAGGGTCTTGCCGGTCCCGGCCGGGTCAATCTGGATCAGGTCGAACCCGCTCCGCCGGAGGATGTCCTCCATCTTTTCCCGGTGCCCGGAACCGCTCAGCGCGTCCGGTCCCCATTTCCAGGAGAGGATGCGGGGGAAGCCGCGATCTTTCAGTGCGATCGTCTCGCTCATCGTTTATCCCGGTTGGTCACGCTCCAGTCAGCTTACCCGTTTTCTCAAGCGGATTCAATAGCTCTCCATGCTCACGGCGACCGCTGGGCCATGGATCGGTCCGGGCGGCGAGAAGATCGAAACCGCCGGTGTCAGGAAGTAAGCACTGGCGGCCGGATTGATGAAAGCAAGGGTTTATGATAACTTGGGAAAAGACCGAACGCGCCCGGATGGCGGAAAGGCAGACGCAGGGGACTTAAAATCCCCTGGGGGTATCCCCCATGTGGGTTCGAATCCCTCTCCGGGCACCAACTTTCCCGAAAACAAACTCCGGTTGATGGTCGGGCACGTATTGACTTCGCATCCGGGTTCAGCCATGGTCCCCCTGCTCCCGCCTCCCCGATTGCTTGCAATCGTAAAACCGACAAGATACAATGGCATTCAGTCCTTCCCTGATGTTCTCCATGATCAAGCCAAACCGAAAGGAGTCGGCGATGGCGGAACCAGCGTTATACGAAAAATTGGCGGAGAAGATTTTCTGCAAGGGGTCCAAGCTGATCCCGCGGCTTTTCCAGATGGTGGCGGATGAGCAGGAGGCCGCGCTCATGCTCGCCCTGCCGGCTACCGCGGCGGAGGCGGCGCAGAAGCTTGGCCGCGACGCCCCGGAGGCGGAGCAAGCGCTGGAGACGCTGTTCCAGAAGGGCGTGGTCTTCAAATCGAAAAAACCCGAAGGCACCAAATACCGGATGTGCCGGGACCTGGCCCAGTTCCACGACGCCAGCATCCTCTGGTCCGAGGCCACCCGGGAGTTCCACGACCTCTGGCAGCGCTACATGGAGGAAGAGTGGCCGGGCTACGCCCGTTTCGTGACCAAGGTCCTGAAGAAGCCCTTCACCCGGGTGATCCCGGTGGAGAAAGCGGTGGAGGGCCGGGGGCAGATCCTGGCGCACGAGGACGTGCGGCAGATGATCGAGAGCGCGAGCCGGGTGGCGGTGACACGCTGCACCTGCCGGGTGATTGCGCACAAGTGCGATCACCCGGTGGAGGTCTGCCTGCAGATCAACCGGGCCGCGGACTACACGGTGGAGCGGGGTTCGGGCCGGGAGATCACGAAGCAGGAAGCTCTGGCCATTGCCCGGTCCGCGGAGGAATCGGGCCTGATTCACGTGACCATGAACAAGGCGGAGGTCAGCCATTTCATCTGCAACTGCTGTCCCTGCTGCTGCCAGACCTTCCCGCTTTTAATCAGCCAAGGGCTTCAGCTCAACGACCCCAGCCGCTACCGGGCCTCGATTCAGGCCGATGACTGCACCGGCTGCGGGATCTGCCTGGACCGCTGTTATTTTTCGGCCATCTCCTTGAAGGGTCACAACGGCGGCGAAGTGGCAGTGGTCAATCCGGACAAGTGCATGGGCTGCGGGCTTTGCTCGATTAAATGCGAGACGGAAGCGATCTCCCTGATCGAGGTGCGCGAGCCTTCGTTTATTCCGGCTTGAGCCGGAAGGGAAGCGCTAGCTGAAAATTCGAGATGTCCTTCGATGTGATCGTGGTCGGCGGGGGCGTGAACGGGACCGGCATTGTCCGGGACCTGGCTCTGCGCGGGATTAAGACCCTGCTGGTGGAAAAGCGCGACCTGGGCTCGGGCGCGACCGGCGCCTGCTCGGGCATGATCCACGGCGGACTCCGCTATCTGCTCTACGACATCGAAACGACCAAGCACTCCTGCCTGGACTCGGGCTATATCCAAAAGCTGGCGCCCCACCTCCTCTTCCGCATCCCCTTCCTCATGCCCCTCCCCCACCCGCTCACTGCGCCTTTCTTCGAGACCTACTTTGAAGTGTATGACCAATACGCGCCGCTCAAGCGCGGCCTGCCCCATACCCGTTTGAACCGCGAGCAAGTCCTCTCCCTGGTCCCCAACCTCTCCGACAAGGTGCAGGGCGCCATCACCACCGATGAATGGGGCATTGACCCGCAACGGCTGTGCGCGGCCAATGCCAAGAGCGCGGAGGAGCACGGAGCACTCATCCGCACCTATTGCCAAGTCACCGGGTTTCTCAAGGACGGGCAAGGGAACATCCTGGGCGTCAAGATCAAAAACCGCGACGGGAGCCGGGAGGAGATCCAGGCCCGGCTGGTCATGCACGCGACCGGGCCGTGGCTGATGCGCACCGGCGCCCTGGCCGGGGTGCAGGTCAAGATCCGGCCGGGCAAAGGGGTGCACCTCACCTTCGACCGCCGGCTCACCAACCTCAGCGTGATCCTGCAAATGATTGACGGCCGGCAAAGCTTCATTATGCCCCACGAAAACACCTCGGTGCTCGGCACCACTGATGACGATTACTACGGCGACCCCGACGACCTGCGGGTAACCGAAGATGAGGTGGAATATCTCCTGCAAGGGGCGGAGCGATTCCTTCCGGACGTCCGCAAAGCTCGCGTCATCCGCGCCTGGGCCGGGATTCGGCCCACTCTTTATACCTGGGGGAAGAACGAGGACGCGCTCTCCCGCGACCACCTGGTCTATGACCATGAAAAACTGGAGGGCGTGGCCGGGATCGTGTCCATTGCCGGGGGCAAGCTTGCCAGCTACCGGTTGATGAGCGAGGAAGCCGCGGACCTGATCGCGAAGAAATTGGGCGTGGCCGCCTCCTGCCAGACCCACCTGGTCCCGCTGCCCGGCGGCGAAGAAATCCTGGACCCGGCCCAGGTGGCCAGGGAATACGGCATCCCGAATTATGCCGCGGACCGGCTGGTCTTCCGCCATGGCGCCCGCGTCCGCCAGGTGCTGGAGCCGACCCGGGAAAATCCCCGGCTGAAGCGGGTGGTCTGCCGCTGCGAGCCGGTCCTGGCTGCGGAGATCGTTTATTGCATCCGCCACGAGTGGGCCATAACCCTGACCGACCTCCGCAACCGCACCCGCCTGGGCGCCGGGCCTTGCCAGGGCTTCCGCTGCGCCGCCCGGGCCATTCCCCTCCTGGCCGAAGAGCTCGGGCTTTCCGGGGAACAAGCCCTGATTGAACTGGTCGCTTTCCTGCAAAGGCGCTGG
>Ga0154610_1090_pt9 | contig 12291 bp, 9 predicted proteins | sample Rifle2008BG13ft_FD_116039 | JGI IMG/M metagenome (GOLD analysis project Ga0154610, IMG submission 116039) | Deltaproteobacteria bacterium RBG_13_61_14 | reverse complement strand
GGTCTTTACCGGACCGGGATTTCGAAGACATCCCTTCCGAAATAGTTTCATCTTACTGATCTTGGTGGTGTTGGTTTGGGAGTTCTCCCCGAGCCCGCTCGTCAACTTCATGGCCGATAACCCATTGTTCAAGCAGGAGATTTATGGCGCTTTAAAATCGGTCTTGACAAGTCAATATCAAGGGGCTAAAATCCCCACTAGTCGGCTTACTAAAGAGTTCTTTAAAGAGTTCTTTGACAATTGGAATAGCCTGAAGAAGGCGAAGAAGCTGTTTGGGCCAAGGCAAGCTCAAGCCGCGGTGTTGCTGAAGGATACTCTTTACTTCCATACGGACCAGCTTGGAAGCACGAGGTTAGTAACCAGGGCAGATGGAACCATTTACCAATACACTAACTATCTCCCCTTTGGAAAGATGCTGGAAGGATGGGTAAGCAGCGATCCGATCCTGCCGCTTCCAGATTATGGCTATGCCCTTTGGAAGAACTCTTATACGGGTCAAGAGGTGGATCGCACCACCGGTTTGTATTTTTATCAATCTAGATTTTATGACCCGGATTTGGGCAGGTTCATCCAAGCCGACACTGTAGTTCCCAGCGCGACTGACTCCCAATCCTTTAACCGCTTCAGCTATGTGAATAACAACCCCTTCAAGTTCACGGATCCTACTGGTCACTGGATGGACATTGGAATGAGCATTGATTTTGCATCTACTTTTACGGACATTGCGAGTTCATTTGAAGGTGTATTTAGCTCCGGTAGCTTTTTAGGAGGCGTAGGGGGATTTCTAACCGGGGTGCTGGCGGGACTTGCCTTTGGCGGCCTACTCGGGATGGCTATCGGTGGAGTAGTGGGAGCAGTGGCCGGAGGCATGGCCGGGCATCAGGTTTCCGCACCCGCGGCGACAAGTGCATCTCCGAGCAATTCGCCGTCTTCCTTAGCTCCTGTCGTTATTCAAGCGGCGCAGGGAGATAAATCAGCTCTTTCGAGCATTGTAACTTCTTCAGCAACAGGCAATACAAATTTACCCAAGGTTGGATCTGATAAGCCAAGAGGCCTTTTCGGTGGTTTCCGCACAATAGAGCAAGCGAATAATTATATTAAGACCGAATGGGCAGCCAAACATCCTGACATTGCAAGATATCTTAAGGAACATAATGTAGGAATAGAGCTTATATCACGTAAAGAGGCACGTCTCCCAGTGCCTTATTCTAATTCTTTTAATAGTAGTGGTCCTTATAGTATTAAAATTCCATTTCATCGTTTTTTATTTACCAAAGGTGAAATTAATTATGATATTCAATATGAGTTGGGCAATTGGATTTATAAATTTGATATTCGTCCTAGCTATTTTTCAGACCTCAATATTCCTGCCATTGAGCATTGGGTTATATCTCACCGTATTGCCTATATTACTTCTTTTGAGGGCATGAATGTTATGAATAGAATTAATAGTGAGGGGTTTATAACAAGTATTAGCAACAAAGCATTATCTCCATATGATTTGTATTGTATATCAGAGTATCAAAAATGGAATCCCAGGGAAGACGCCCTTTTCCAAATGACGGAGAGGGGCTATAAGTGAGGTGAAATAATGAAGATGTTAATCCTGATAGGACTTTTAGCGCTTTGTAATGATAATATTCAGGCTAATACTGCTTGCAAAGAACAAGAACTTATGCAAGCGCCACTAGATACCTATAGTCTATCTATTGCATTTTATTCAGCAAATAATTATAAAAAAATTAGTCATGAACAAATCATCAAAATAGATATTGATAAGCTAAGCGAAACAATGATAATTATCAAATACGATCAAAAATACAATATCAAAAAAAGAAAATTGAAAAATAAAATAAAAAAAAATGACTGCAATAATTATTTTATATTTATTAAGAATCTTCTTGATAATAATATTATGATTCTAACGTCGCCTAAAATGACGGTGATTGGCGGCAATGCTATTGCAATAGAAATTCGGAATAATAAACAATCAAATGCTATAGGGTTGCAACCCGGAGATATGAATGAGAGTATCGAAGTCATTTATAATTTAATAGTTGATTTTTTAAAAATATATCATATCCGACCAATCAGTTGACTAAGTAGTTCTTTGACAATTGGAAGGTGCTGAAGAAAGCCGCCAAACAGGGAAAGCTATGGGGCCCCAGACAGGCGCAAGCTGCGGTGCTGGTCAAGGACACCCTCTACTTCCACACCGATCAGCTTGGTTCAACCCGGTTAACGACAAGGGCGGATGGGACGGTTTACCAATACCTGAACTACCTGCCGTTTGGCAAAATCCTGGAAGGTTTAGCGAATCGGCGAATCGGGGTCAGAGCTTCACTTTACACTTAACGAGAAGCTTAGATTGGGTTCAGATCTAAACATAAAACATTACATTATTGCATGGCGAAGATCGGTGCTTTCGGTTCGTAGTTCGTGGTTTTGTGGTTGACGGACCCACCCTCGCCGGAGCGAGGGATGGGCTACAAGGATGGTTAAAGGCTGACGAGCAGGAGAGACTCCGCCGACCTGCCTATGCCCGCCGGAGCTGGCTTCGCGCAGGCGGGAGCGCTATGTCCTCCGCGAAGGCGGAATGTCTGTGCCCCAGTTTAGCAGTAGGCAGGGAAAAACAAAAATCCTTCGCGCTCATTCGTGTCTTTTCGTGGATAAATCCTTTCTTCCTCTTCATTTGCGTTTATCTGCGTCCATCTGCGGTTTCTAATTCTTCTTTGGTTGCGGCTCGCCGCGCTGGGAAATCTACTCAGAAAATACTTTTAACCGCAGATGAACGCGGATGGACGCGGATCAGGTAGGGGTTTAATTATTTTTCGATTGGCGTTGATCTGCGTGCATCTGCGGTGAAGATTTTCATGTTTCCTGGGTGCTGCAACGCGGCATGAATGACTGCGGATGCCGTTCTTATCCGGTCAGACGCAGGACTTCGCCCACCTTCACCGTCCTCCGCGACCTGGCCGCTTCAATCGCGGCGCAGGTGATTTCCACCGACTTGTGGCCGTCGAGGCCGTCGGCGTGGAATTCCGCGCCTTCGAGCACGTGGGCGCTAAAGGCCTCGATCTCGCGGGCGTAGGGGTTCTGGAGCGCGATCTCGGCCTCGCGGGTGCCCTGGCGGTCGGTGAGGAAGAGCCGGCCCTGGGGCGGGAGCATGGTCATGGCGCCCTCGGCGTGGAGCCTTAGCTTGGAGCCGTAAACGAGCACGTCGTTGCGGCTGTGGGGGATCTCGCTGCCGCAGACCACCGCGGCCTGGGTCCCGTCCCGAAAAGTCATCAGCAAACTGAACAAGGTATTGAGGCTGCGGTTGTCCGTGCCGCCCCGGGCCATGGCCGCCACTTCCACCACCTCCTGGCCCTTGAGCCAAGAGAGCGTGTCCAGGCCATGGACGCCCATGCCCATCAGGCTGGCCGGACCGGCAAAGAGCGGGTTGCTCCACCAGTTGTCCCGCCAGGGGAAGTCCATGGCGAATTGGGCCGAGCAGAAGACAATGTCGCCGACCTCACCGGCCGCGATCATCTCCCGCGCGGCCTGAAGCACGGGATGGTGGCGCAGGTGAAAGCCGATGCCGAGCTTGACCTGGTTCTTCTTCGCGGCCTCCACCAGCTTGTGCGCGCCGTCCACCGAGAGCGCCATCGGCTTTTCCAGGAGCAAGTGCTTTTTCGCCTGGATGGAGAGCACGCCGTGGGGAACATGCAAGTGGTTGGGGGTCGCGATATATACCACCTGCACGTCCGGGTCGGCCGCCAGATCCTCCACCCGGGCGTAGGCCTTGACCCCAGGATGCTCGGCCGCCAGCTCTTCCGCCTTTTCCTGGCTGGAGCCGCAGATGGCTTTGACCCGGGCGCTCTTGGCTTCGGCCAAGGAGGACAACATGTTGGCGCGCACGTGATAGCCGGTGCCGATGATACCCCATCCCAGTTCCATGGCGTTACTCCTTCTCGCTGCTCATACAATTGCTCAGGCTGAAGTGGTAAATTAGCAAATGAATGGCCCTGCCGTCAAGAAGACCTGGAGGCCGGCATGGGAACAAGAAATGGACGGAGCAGTCCCTCAGTTAGAATCAGGGAGGTTGTCCTTGGCCTTGCCCAGTGGTAGGATAGGCGCGTGATCAAGATCCTGGTGATAATTCCAACGTTCAACGAGGTCGAGAACATCGGCCCGCTGACCGAGAAGCTGCTGCGCCACCCGCTGGACCTGGAGGTGCTGGTGGTGGACGACAACTCGCCGGACGGCACCGGCGCGCGGGTCCAGTCCCTGGCCGGCCAGGACCCCCGCATCCACTTGATCGAGCGGTCGGGCAAGCTGGGGATGGGCTCGGCCCATCGCGAGGGCCTGCGCTTTGGCCTGGCCCACGGCTACGACCGGGTCATGATCATGGACGGGGATTTTTCCCATGACCCGGCCCTGGTGCCGGAGATGATCCGCGCCTCGGAAACCGCGGACTTTGTGGCCGGCTCTCGCTATGTGCCGGGCGGCAGCACGCCGGACTGGCCCTGGCACCGCCGCTTCTTGAGCCGCGGGTCGAATGTTCTCTCCCGCCTGGTCCTGGGCCGCCAGCTTCACGACTGGACCTCGTCCTACCGCTGCTTCCGGCGGGAGGCGTTGGCCGCGCTGCCCCTTGACCGGTTCCAGTCCGACGGCTACGCGTTTGTGGAGGAACTGGCCTTTGCCGTGGTGCGCCGAGGTTTCCGGGTGGCGGAGGTGCCCATCACCTTTCTCGACCGGTCCCGGGGCCAGAGCAAGATCAACCGCCACGAGGTCGGGAAAGCAGTGTGGAACCTGCTCCGGCTCGGGCTCCGCCGGCTCTTCCTTAAATCGTGAGTTGGCTTACACGCGACCGATCCGCGGTGATCGGGCTTTTGCTCCTGGCCGGCGCGCTCTATCTCCCTCGCCTCAACGGCGATTGGTATTACCTCTACGGGGAAGAGGCCACCAGCCTCACCCTGGTGATGTCGCTCGGCGCCGGCTAGGGTTATTCCGAGATCTCGCTGCCCGGCGCGCCGCCGCACGTGCGCGAGCCGTTCCTGTTTTTCTTCCTGGTCTCGCTGCTTGACCGCGTCTTCGGGCTCAACCTCTGGGTCTATAAAGGCTTCGTAGTCCTGTCCGCGCTCCTGCTCGGTCCCGCGGCTTTCCTGCTCTTTCGAAGGCTGGCCCCGCCCCAGGTGGCGCTGGCGGCGGCCCTGCTCGTCCCGGCCGTGCCCAGCCTGGTGGATCATGCGGCCCAGTTCCGACCCGATCTCCCAGCCGCCACCCTCTACGTCGCGTCCTTGCTGATCTTGGAAAAATACCGGGAGGATCAATCCAGCTTCACTCGCACCGCGCTGGCCGGGGCGGCCCTCTTGCTGGCGGCTTATCTGGTCCGGTCCACCGCGCTCGCCATCGCGCTGGCCTGGCCGCTGGCGCTCGCCCTTCAGCCGGGAACGGGTTCTCGCCAAAGGCTCCACCTGAAGAAAGCGCTCATCATCCTGGTGCCCTTCGCCCTGGGTTTCGGGCTCTGGGAATACCGCAACTACTCGGCCGCGGTGCGGTTCCTCGAGCCCACCCTCCGAGCCTATCCGGAGAACTTCGAATTGGTTTACCAGGAGTCCCGAAGTCCCGCGGCTATCTTTCGGGTGAAAAAAGCTTTTTAAAGACAAGAACCAGGAAAGCCAGCGACCACGAGAGCAGCATCGGCCAGAGGGACATGTGCACCATGGGCGGGTTGTAACGGAACAGGATATCGTGTTCGCCGGGCGGGAGCGGCAGTCCCCGAAAGGCCACATCCACCGGATAAATCCGGACCTCTTTCCCATCCACCCGCGCTTCCCATCCCGGATAATAGAGATCGGTGAGGACCAACCATCCCGCGCCCTGAGCCCGCACCTTGACCCGCGCCCTGCCGAAATCATGCTCGACCAGTTCCACTTCCGCCGGCCCCGGCTCGGACTCGGGCTCCGGCCAAGGCGGCCGGGCGTGGACCAGGACCAGTTGCCCGGGATCGAAGCCTTCGCCGGTTAAGCGGTCCAATACCTCCTCGTCGCTCGAGAGCCATTCGGCGCGCCTGGCCCAGAAGGCCCGGGGCAAAACGGTCTGGTTTTCATAGATGCGCAAATCGCGATCGTAAACCTCCTTCAGATTCCTCCAAGTGTCGGCCTGCCATAACCCCGGCTCTCCCCAGACCGCGAAATCGCTCTCGCGGTTGTCGCGCGGACCCGGCAAGGAGCCAAAGACAATCTCCCGGCTCCCGAGCGGGAGGTGGGCATCCATCCGGATCCAGTTCCGCTCGGCCGCTTTCTGTTGAGGGTTGAGGAACCGGCCGAAGACCAGGCGCGAGCCGGCCGGGCCGGGTAGAGCCGCGATCAACCAGGCGCCGTCGGCTTTGGGATTCTCCCGTGCCCGGGGCAGGATGCCGACTTCCCAGACCAGGGTCCGGCTCGCGGCCGCGGGCAGAATGAGTTCGGCCCGTGAAGGCGCGTGGGTGAGAAGGGCCGAGCGGCGGACTCCGCCGAGCGTTGCCTCGAGGGCGGCGAGATAGTGAGTCCCTCCTTGGGGCATAAGCCCGCGGGCTAAAGGGTCGGCCAAGGCCAGGGCCAGGCGGTCGCGGGCTTCTTGGGTAAGCAGGTAGCGCACGTTGATCAGGTCCAGCAGACGGGGCGGGAGCTCATGGAGATCGAGGCTCAGGTAAAACCGCCCCTTCTCGAAATAATGGTCCAGAATGGCGCGTTCGGAATTCAGTCCGGCGATCGCGGCGATAAACTTAAGGTAGCGCCGGAAATAGAGGGGAGTTGAATCCCGGACGTCTTCTAAATGAAACAGCCCGGCCAGGTTGGGGTGGAGCGACTCGGGTTCCACGCCCAAGAGGCGAAAACAGCCCGGTTGGGACTGAAGCCAGGCGGCGGCCGGCGGCTCGGCCACGGAGAACGCCCGCGGGCCATAGAGCGGGGTGATCAAGTAAAAATAAAGAATTCCTTCACCCGCCGCGATCGCGAGCAAAGCCAGGCCGAAAAGCGACCGCCCGGAAGTGATTCTGAACCCGAAGCGGGCGGCGGAAAGAAAAAGTCCGGCGAGGGCGAGGACCAGGCCGGCGCCGAGCAGGAATCGGAGCGGCAAGGGAGAAGCGGCCAGGAAGTGGCGGTAGCCGATGAAATGCCAGAGGACCCAAGCCAGGAGCACGGCCAGAATCGCGGTGGTTCGACGGGGAATGGGCGCGGGGGAAGCCAGGAACAGGTGAAGTCCCATTCCGGCGGCCAGGGCCGCGGGGAGCGCGACCAGGGATTGGGCGTAACGGAAATTTTGGAATTCGCGGAGCACGGGCAGCCCTTGGAGGAGGTTGAAGGGAGGGATTCCGAAGACCAGCCCCAGGCTAAAGGGCAAAGCCAGGATAAAGAAGAGGCCCACCCGGGGAAGACGGCCGGGATGAAGGATGGCGATCAGGGCCAGGGCGGAGACGATGATCCCCAGGTAACCGGGCACGAAGTTGAGCAGCGCGAGTCGGGCGTCGTGGGTGGAGGGCAGGGGGGAGAGCCAATAATCGAAGATGGGTGTAACCAAGGCCACCAGGTTGGCAAGGGGAATGCGCAGTTGGCCGATCCCGGGCAGGCGCAGTTTCCAGACCTGCCCGCTCAATTCCACGGCGGCAAAGCCATGGGCGGCCCCGAACCAGCTGAGGGACCAAAGAAAGAGATAGAGGCCAAGGCCAAAGCCCAGGATCAGCAGGGGTCGGGAAGAGCGGCGGGCGGCAAGCGCGGCCAGGAACAGGCTGAAAGCGCCGCCGAGCAGGATTGCATAAACAAATGACATCGGGTTGCCGCTGGCCCACATTTGGATGATGAAGAAAAGGGCGGCGAAGACCCGCCCGAGGGACTGCCGGCGGGCCAGGAGGAGTAAGCTCCAGAGCAGAGCGGGGAAAAAGACCTCGAGGTTGAGGTGCTGAAAATTGAGAAAGATGCGGAAGTAGCCGCAGAGCATGTAGGCCATGCCGGCGAAAAGCGCGGGGAGAAAACGGAGGGGCAGGCTGCGGGCGAGGAGGAAGGTGAAGACCCCGGCCAGGAGCAGCCGAACCAGGAGGTAGGCTTCCCAGGCCCAGGGGGCGTGGCAGAGATAGACGGGGAGCTTGAGGATAAGGAAGTAGGTGAGATAGATGGGGATGAAGTGCTGGGTGCCGAACCCGCGGGTGGGGTCCCAGAGTCCGCCCAGTTGCCCGGCCTGGAGGGTGCGGATCGCCACCAGGTCGCCCGGATACTGGAGGTAGACCGGGGTCGGGTCCCAGATCACCTCGGTCAGGAAGGAATAGCCGGAAAGCCACTTGGGGACAAAGACCGTGCCCAGCAGGACCAGGTAGAGCAAGCCGGCGGCGAGCACTTGCCGGCCGGAGCGGTTTGCGCTGGAACGGAAGGGCTTCATGCTTCAGGAGATCATAGTATCACAGCTCTAGGAATCAGCCCAAGCCCGGAGCCGGGAAGCCTTGTTGAAACGGGAAGCCTGAAATATAATGAAATCAATGCCCCGGATCTTTCTCGGCTCGGTTTTCAGGGCTTTCGGCAGAGATGGCCGGTCCCGCCGGCGCGATTCCAGGCTCGAACTGGCGCGGGTCTTGGGCGCGTTGACAAAGGGGCAGGGTCATGTTACTCCTGGAAAAGATGTTTCCGAAGCCGCCGGGCGCCGGGGGATCTGTTCGGCAAGGAATTTCGGATTGTCTTACCCGGGAGTTAGGCCGAAGGGATCCGGAGCATCCGATGCAAAGAACGAAGGTCAATTTTATCGTTGATGCGGTGGCGTTTGTGGCCTTGGTGTTGCTCACGGCCACCGGCGTTCTGATTCGTTACGTCCTTCCAGCCGGTTCCGGGCGCTTCAGCGCGCTTTGGGGGATGGACCGCCACGGGTGGGGCCAGCTTCACTATTGGTTCTCCGTCGTCCTGATGGCGGCTTTCGGATTCCATCTTTTTCTGCATTGGCGTTGGGTGGTCAACGTCGTTAAGGGTCGCCCTCGCGCCGGGTCGGGCCCGCGGCTGGCTCTGGCGGTGGTCGGAGTGACGGCGCTTGTCGGTCTGGCCGCGGCTCCGTTCTTTGGACGAGTGGAGCAGACGGGGGAGCCGCCGCGCCGGATGCGGGTTACCGCGCCCGGCGAAACTCCGGTTCCGCCGATTGACGGAACCATGACCCTGAAGCAAGTTGAGCAACTAACCGGAGTGCCCGCGGCGGTCATCCTGCGAGAACTCGGTCTGCCGCCCCAATTGCCCGGGGACGCGCGTCTCGGCCGATTGAGCAAGGACCACGGTTTTGAACTGCATGAGGTGCGCGAAATCGTGCGGCGGCGCCTGGAGGAACGATGACGCGGTCTGAACCGGGCGGGCGGGTGCCGTTGCCGCCGGCGGGGGGAGACCGATGCGCATGAAAAGGGGGAATTGAAGCTAATGAAGAAAGCGATGCTAATGGCCGGGATCCTGGTGCTGGTCATGGGATGCCGCAACAAGACCCCCCAAACTTCGTGCGTTTACGGCAATGATATTGCGGAGCCCACCCAGGACGAGATCATGCAGGCGGGCGGCCGCTTGATCCAGGAATGGGAAAACAGCGAATACCCCGCCCTGTATCAGGATGCCAGCCAGATGCTCAAACGCCGGCAGACCCGCGAGCAATTTGCGACCTTGCTTCGCGCGGCGGACGACAGTTTCGGCGCCAAGGAGTTCAGCCGGTTGGAAGAGTTATATTGGATGAGCAGCAAGGCCCGGGAAGAGGAGGCGGTGATCCCGTGCAACCTGGGCGCGCAAGGGGTGCAGGATCTGCATATGGTTCCGGCCAATAACGAGGTCGCCGCGCTGGTTTACAAGAGCCAAGGCGCCGACGAGACGCTCCGGGTGGTCCTGCACTTGCTCAAGGAGGAAGGCGGCTGGAAGTTGCTTTCCCTGGCGATCAATGCTTCCACCGCCAAAGGCCGGGAAGCGGAATCCTATTTCAAGGCGGCACGGAAAAGCCGGGAAAAGAACCTCTTGCACCTGGCCGCGCTGCAATATCGGATGGCCATCCTCCTTTCCGAACTCGGCCCCGGGGTGCAGGAGTTCACCGTCTCCCAGATTGCCACCGAGATGAAGCAGATCAAAGCCGATTATTTGCCCCAGGGGAGTGTCCAGATCTGGAGCATGCCTTCGGGCCATTCCTACAACGTCTCCAACCTGAGCGTGATTTCCGCCAATAACAAAATCTGGGTGGATGTTACCTATCAGGCCAAGTCCTTTACCGATACCGCCGGCCTGGAGGCCGACGGCAAAGAGCTCGCGAAGTTCCTGGATCAGAAATTCCCCGAATACCGCGAGGACTTTGACGGCATCGTGGTCTCCGCCATCGGCACCACCCCGGCGGATGCCTACAAGCTCTACCGGGTGATCGTGCCCTTCGACCAACTGTCCCCTTCCTCCGCGGCCAAACCATGAACTCCCCTCCCGACCCTCCGCTCGGCCCCCTGGCTCGAGCGGTGCGGGCGGCCTACGCCGCCGGCGAGGAAGACGAGGCCCTGAACCCTCGCGTGCTCCTCGATGCCGAGGGCCGGCCCCGCGGCCCGATCCGGCCCGGCGACCCGGTCATCTTTTACGACATCCGGGGCGAGCGGGAGGTCGAGCTCTCGCAAGCCCTGACCGACCCTCGTTTCCCGCATTTTGCCACGGCCGGCCCGGTCCGACTGGCCACCATGATCGAGTATGCGCCCGGCCTGGCCGAGCAGGTGGCCTTCCCGCCCCAAGAATTGCTCCGCGATACCTTGGGCGAGGTCGTGAGCCGGGCCGGGCTCTTTCAGGTCAAGATCGTGGAATCGGAAAAGGCCATCCACCTCGGCTATTTTCTCAGCGGCAAGCGCGAGCCGCGCTTCCCCGGGGAAGAGCGCCGGGTGATCGAGTCGCACAAAGACGCGAAGAATGACGACGCGCGGCCCCAGATGCGGGCCGCGGACGTGGCCGACCAGACCCTGGCCTGCCTCACCAACCCCCGCTGGAGCCTGCTCATCGCCAACTTCGCCAACGTGGACGTGGTCGGCCATATTGAGAACAAGCCGGCGGTGCTCCAGGCGATCGAGACCGTGGACCGCGAAATCGGACGAGTAATCGAAGCAGCCAGGACCGAAGGAGTGACCGTGCTCCTCACCGCGGACCACGGAACCGTGGAGCAGTGGCTCTACCCCGAAGGCGCGGTGGACACCGGCCATACCAAGAATCCGGTCCCCTGCGTGCTCCTCGACGCCGCGCTCGAAGCCGAGGGCGCGCGCCTGCGCCCCGGCGGGAGCCTGATTGACGTCGCGCCCACGGTGCTGGAGCTATTGGCCCTGGAAAAGCCCGCGGCCATGACCGGCGCCTCCCTGATCATAAGAAGTGGGGGCGGGTTTGTAACCCGCCCCCGGCGGGTGCTGCTCCTCATCGCCGACGGCTGGGGCCATCGCGACGACCCGGACGGCAACCTTATCCTTGAGGCCCGCACCCCGGTCATGGACCGGCTGCGCGCCGAACATCCTTTCACCACCCTCTGGGCCAGCGGCGAAGCGGTGGGTCTGCCCAAAAATACGGTGGGCAACTCCGAGGCCGGGCACCTCCACCTCGGCGCCGGCCGCATCCTCTACTCCGACCGCCTCCGCATTGACCGCGCGCTGGAGGACGGCTCCTATTACCGGAACCCGGCCTTCCTCTGGGCCATGGACTTGGCCAAGAAAGAAAACCGGCCCCTGCATCTGCTCGGCATCGTCAGCTTCTTCTCTTCCCACGGCTCCCTCGACCACCTCTTCGCCCTCATGCACATGGCCAAGAACCAGGGCGTGCCCCAAATGTTCATCCACTCGCTCCTCGGCCGGCGCGGCGAGCGACCCGAGGCCGGGGCCCACTACATCGCCAAAGTGGAAGCGGAGTGCGCGAGGCTGGGATTAGGAGAAGTGGTCACGGTGATGGGAAGATTCTGGGCGCTGGACCGGGAATCCAACTGGGACCGGGTGGAGAAAGCCTACCGGGCCTTGGTGGATGGGGTGGGAATGTCAATCGCATGTGCTTAGGTGGTGCCCCAACTTTGTCGTTTCGCTTGGTCCTTGCAATCAAAAATCAGATAATTTACAATTAACCTCAGAAAAGGGAAAAACGCCGATGTCTCAAATCCTGAAAATCGAGATGCCGGAGGCGGCTTTTGCCGCGCTGAAACAGGATCTGGAGAGCGTTGCCCGCGAGCCTCTCCTCTCCATTGCTGAGTAATGAGAGTAAGGATGAATACCGAAGTTTTTCTCCAGGTTGGCCAAAAACTAGATCAGCGCCTTCTGGATGAGTTGGTGCG
>Ga0154610_1048_pt1 | contig 12300 bp, 1 predicted proteins | sample Rifle2008BG13ft_FD_116039 | JGI IMG/M metagenome (GOLD analysis project Ga0154610, IMG submission 116039) | Deltaproteobacteria bacterium RBG_13_61_14 | reverse complement strand
TAAGGCGGAATCCCGCCTTCGGCCAGGAAGCTTACGGTCGCGCCGATCTCGAGCTCAACCGTGTTGGGCGAGATAATCACCTTGAGCGGGTTTTCCACGGTGAAGACGACGTTCTGGTAGAGTGGCGGGTTGCCGGCGAGGTCCGAGGCTTGCACGTTGATCACGTGGGTGCCGAGGTTGAGAGTGGGAGTAGTGAAGGCGATCGTGCCGGTGCCGGGGTTGTAGGTATAGTTCACGTCCTTGACCAATGTGGTGAAGTCGAGCACGACTTGCAGGGTGGACTCGTCAATCCCGGAGCCCAAGCCGTCGCTGAGCACGATCAGGACGCTCGGGGTGGTGTCCAGCACCAGATCGCCCCAAACCGGGTCCGAACTCAGCATGAAAGGCGACTGGCTGTCCACCTGGACGCCGTTGCTGGCCTGGATCTGCTCCTTGCCGGTTATGCTTACCGCCTTGACGCTGAAGAAATAAGTTTGACCTTCGACCAGGCTGAGCCCGCTCTTGGTCACCGAAGTGAGGGTGGCGTTGCCGGTCCAGCCCCCCAGGACACTGTCCCAGCCCGCGGTCGGATAAGGGGCGATGCCAATGGCATAGTCATACCGGAGGAGGCCCGAAGGCGGGGGCGAGGCGTTGGTCCAGTTGGCGGAAAGGATGGAGGCGGAATTGGAGTAGTCGTCGTCGCTCACGTCCAGGCCGTCGTAAACCGTGAAGCTTCCGGGCGGCTGAGTGTCCACCGTGATGCCGTTGCTGTTCATGGGGTTGGACAGGTTGCCGACGTTGTCCACGGCCCGGACGGAGAAATAATACATGCCGTCGTCCAGGGTGCTGCCAAAGAGGTGGGTCACATTAGGCGTGAAGACCTCGGTCCAATTGACGAGGTCGGTTGCGCCCGGAGCGGTCCCGATGGCATACCAATACTTCCCCACCCCGGAGCCGACATCGGAGGCCGACCAACTGGCGGAGAGCTGGTGGTTGTCGCCGGTGTAAGTCCCGTCATCCACGGGGAGCATGGTGGGTGGCAGCCCGTCCCAGCCGATTTCGGGCAGGTTCAGATACCAGGGCAGATAGACGGCGCCGCCGTAAGAGTTGCTTTCCGCGCTGCCGGGGTCCACGGTGACGTTGTTGCGTTCGATGATTCCAATCCCCGGGTTTTCTTCGAGGCTCGCGTTGGCGGTTCCGGCGCTGAAGCTGGAAGTGGTTCCATTGGCGAAGAAGTCGTCGTCGTGACGCACGGCGACGGTGCCTTCGTTGAGCGCCGCCAGGGTCCGATACCAGCGGGCGGTGACGGTAACGGTCATGGCGTCGCCGCTGCCATTGTCGTCGTCCCAGTAGCGGCCGGCGACCGGATCGTAATATTCATAGTTGGAAATCGAGAGGGCGGTGACCTCGACCCGGTCGGTGGTGATGGCCAGGCTCACGCCGGCCGGGTTCCAGGTGCCGCCGCCGTTGTTGAGCACCACCCGAGGAGTGTAGGTGTAAATGGCCGTATAGTATTCGGTGATGATCGGAATCTGCCCGATCGCCAATCCGTAGCTGGTGCCCTCGGTGTAGCTGGCGCTCCGGATGGCGCGAACATAGTTGATCTCGGCATCGGGCACGGTGATGTCGCTGTTCAGGTAGCGGACGCGATAGGTGATGAAGGTGGCCACGCCGGGGTTGAGGGTGCCGTCGCCCGGGGAGGGGGGAGTCGGGTCGTTCACGCTCCAGTCGGCGTCGGCCACGGTGATGCGATTCTCGAAGTCGAGGTAGTTGATCTTCTCCACGTAACCCGAGTCGTTTCCGTCCTTGTCCACCAGCTTGATGCTCAGGCGCGTGTCCACCAACTGGGGCATCGCCCAGTTAAAGGTAATGGGGAGGTCCACCTGCCACTGCCGCGGGGTGGGGAAGGATTCCGCAGGCGTGCCCGCACTGATATAGCTGGCGCCCTGGAGCACGGAGAGACCGGTGTCCCGGTCATAGCGGATCTCGACCTGGGTGGTGCCGCTGCTGTTAGCGATCTTGAGCCACATCTGGTCGTGGTTATCCTGGCCGTTGGCGTCGTAGCCGATCAGGGAGAAGGTATAAGGCCGGTAGCGGGCGTAGCAGATATCGTTGTCGCCGTCCACCGAGAGAGCGATGGCCTCGGGAAAAGGATTCGGATTGTTGACCCGGAAGGGCCGGGTGGCCGCGGCCAGGGCCGGGCGGTTGAACTCCCCGTTCTTTTCGTTGCGCTGGAAGACCAGGAGGCGCACGAGCACGTTGGCGTCGGCCACGGCGTCGGCCTCGGAGTTCCAGACAAAGACATGGCTCGTGCCGAAGGGGCTGGCCGAGAGGTCGGCGGTTCCCTCGGAGCCCGGGCCCTCGGTGGCGTCCTGCCAGGCGCCGCCGCCCACCGGGGAGTATTGAACCCGGAGACTGGCCCGGTCGGACTCAGCGTCGGTAAGGCGATAAACGATCGTAACGTTGCCTTGCTGGATGCCCACGGGAGTGGCGACATAGACCGAGGTGGCGTTATTGGTCAAGCTGGGCCGAGGCACATAGGCGTTGACGTAAATCCGGTTGGGAATCCCGTAGCCCCCGTTCACCCCGTTGGTGAAGAAGAGGTCAATATCGCCGTCGTTGTCCACGTCAAGAGCGTCCACGTCCAGGGTGGGATCATGGTTGACGCTGACCCAGGAGGCGGTGGTTTCCAGGACCCCGGCATGGTTGAGGTAGATGCGGTTGGGGGCGGAGGAGCTCATCCCCGCAGGCGCGTTGGCGCAGGCGAGATCGAGCCAACCGTCGTTGTTAATGTCCACCCAGGCGACCCGGAAGGTGCCGTCGGCTTCATAAGAAGACCAACTGGGGGTAGTTTCCAGGGTGCCGGCCTGGTTCAGGTAAACATGATTGGGGGCTCCGCCCATGAAGCCGGAGTTGCCCACGGCCAGGTCGGGCCAGCCGTCGCCATTCATGTCTCCCCAGGCCACGGATAAGGTGATATCCGAGATGGCCGAGGTCCAGCCGGCGGAAGCTTGCAGGATTCCGCCGACGTTGTAATAAACCCGGTTGGGTTGGGGAACGGCGGTGGGCATCCCGTCCACCGGAACGATCACCGAACCGTTGCCGACGGCAAGGTCCAAGTCGCCGTCGCGGTCCATGTCGGTCCAGGCCACGCTCATGGAGGCATCGACCTCGGCCGAGGTCCAGGCGGGGGAGCCAGCCATGACGCCGTTGTTATTGAGGTAGAGCCGGTTGGGCGCGCCGAGAGTGGACCCGGAGAGAGCGGCGCCGGCCAGGACCAGGTCGAGGTCCCCGTCGTTATCCATGTCTCCCCAGGCCAGGTCCGGGGCGGCAAAGGTGTCGGTCGAGGTCCAGCCGGCCGGGTTTTCCAGGGTGGGGGCGCTGTCGCGGTGGATGCGGACAAAGGTTTGGTTGAGCGAGCTTAAATCGGGCAGGGTATCCGCATCGAGCAAGGTCCAGGCCACCTGGTTGGAGATGTCCCACTCGTTGCTTCGCCAGTAAGGGTTGCGGTTGAGGGTTCCGCCTTCGTTGCGGAACAACTCATTGCGGGCCCCGACCGTGGTGGGATTGCTGGCGGAGGTATTGGCCACGGCCACGTCGAGATCGCCGTCGTTGTCAAAGTCGGCCACGTCGGCGCCGGTGGATTTGCCGCCGACCAGGGAATACCAGCCGTCGCGGGTGCTGAGCACGCCGCCCTGGTTGAGATAAATTTTGGCCGAGGTCTTGCCGGCCACGCTATAGTCGAGGTCGCCGTCGCCGTCCACATCGGCCAGTTTGCCGTCAAAGGCAAAATCCAGGGTAACTTCCCCGGTCCATTCCGGCTCGACGTTAAAGGTGCCGTTGTGGTTGAGGTAGAGGAGGTTGGTCATGCCATACTCGCCCAGCAGAATGACGGTGCCGTTGGTGACGAACATGTCGAGGTCGCCGTCGCCGTCAATATCGCCGAAGCTGATGGACTGGGAAGCGTCCTTGAGGGTCGAGCTCCAGGAGGGGGTAGGCTCGAAGGTGCCGCCGATATTGAAGTAGATCACGTTCGGGTAATTGGTGGTATTGGCCACGCCGATGTCCAGGTAGCCGTCGGCGTTGACGTCGGCAAGCTCGATATCATTGGCCACCTGGGGGTCTTGGGAGACCCAGGCGGGAGTCGTCTCGAAGGTGCCGCTGACGCTGTTGAAGCGGAAGAACTGGAGCGGATTCGAGGCCCCGGACAAGACCAGGTCCAGGTCCCCGTCGTTATCCACGTCCCCCAGCTCGAGGTCAAAGGCGCCATCCAGTTGAGGAGTAGCTGCCACTCCGAAGGCGTCGAGCAGGCCATTTTGGTTCTTATACCAATAGACCCGGTCATTGGAATCTACCGCGAGCAGGTCGAGATCGCCGTCGTTGTCCACGTCGCCCAGTTCCAGGTTCCAGTAATTGCGCATCAGGCCGTTGGCCATCTCGCCGGGCAGGCCGGTGTCCATGCTGACCCAGCCGGGGCTGGTTTGAAGGACGCCGCCCTGGTTGTAATAGACCTTGACCTGGCCGGAGAGCGGCGCTTCGATTCCTTGCATCATCTGGAACAGGTCTATGGTCGTCATGGTGGCCACGACCAGATCCAGATCACCGTCGTTGTCAATGTCGCCCCATTCCATGTCCGAGGAGGCGTCGTTTTCCGTGGAGATCCAGGAGGGGGTGGTTTCGAGTGCGCCGTTATTATTCAGGTAGAGTTCATCGGCTGCCGGGAGCCAGATGAAACCCAGATATAAGGCTTTGCCCACGGCGAGATCCAGGTCGCCGTCGCCGTCCACGTCGCCCCAGCTCAGGGCCTGGCCGTTGGAATCAATGAAGGAATTGGAGGACCAGTCCGGGACATTGTCGAAGTTGTAGTCCAGGGAGTCGGCGTAGATGGAGAGCAGGTTTTTAGCCTTGCCGGTATAGCCGGTGGGGTTCTGGACCGTGATCTCGCGGCCGCCCTTGAGCGCGGTGGAATAGACGCTGACCGTGGCGCTGATCTGGGTGGAGCTGTCCCAGGTGTAGCTAACCACGGAGATGTCCGCGCCCTGGCCGGAGATGGAGAGGGTGCAGCCGATGCAGCCGGAGATAAAGCCGGTGCCGAGAATGGTCAGGTTCTGGTTGTTGACCCCGGCCTTGAGCCGGGAGGGGAGCACCCGGGTGATCTGGGGCCCGTTGACGATGAACTTGGCGTTGCCCACGACCCGGGTGCCGTCGGGGTTCTGGATGATGACGTCGCGGGGCCCGGCCAGGGCGGAGCTGGGGACGTTGATGGTCAGGGTCAACTGGGTGGGGGAATTGCGCGTTACCAAAGTCACGGTAGCATCAGTGCCCGACAAGCGCGCGGTCACCCCGACTTGGAAATTTTTCCCGGTGACGGTATGAGTGCCCGAGGTTCCGGGATTGCGGTTGTTCGTTGAAATCGAAGTGAACCACAGGGGCACGCTGGCCGAGGACTTGGGGTCGGTGCCCTTGCGGACCTCGATCCCGTCCACCACCCCGTCGCCGTCCGAGTCGGCGGAGGTAGCCGTGGTGCCGTAAACCAGGATTTCCTGTCCGTCGGAAAGCCCGTCATTATCCGAGTCATTGTCCACCGGGCTGGTGGGGTAGGTATAGACCTCCTCGAAGTCGGTCAGCCCGTCGCCGTCGGTGTCAACGCGGAGCGGGTTGGTGCCGTTGGCCAGTTCCTGGGCGTTGGTCAGGCCGTCGCTGTCCGAATCCACGGAGGCATCGGGGGTGAGGGGATCGGTGCCGTTGTTGTATTCCCAGCCGTCGGAAAGGCCGTCGCCGTCGGTGTCCGGATTGGTGGGGTCGGTGTGTCGGGAAACTTCGGTAAAGTCGTCCAGCCCGTCGCCGTCGGTGTCGGCCAGGAAGGGGCTGGTGCCCCATTTGTATTCATCGTAGTAATAGAGGCCATCATTGTCCCGGTCGCTCCACAAATGGGTGCCGTAACGGAGCGCGAAGCCGTCGGGCACGTCGTATTCGATGGAGGTTGGATCAGAGGACGAGGACCCGGCCGCGGTTTCGACCCGGTTGGGGACCCCGTCGCCGTCCCGGTCAATAACCTCGCATTGGTAACGATGATCGTCCCAGGTCCAGGTGTCCAGGCGCTGGTAATAGGAGAAACCGGTGGAAATGTTGACGGAAGCCAGTGAATCGGGCGGCGGCCAGGTGGAGTTGGGGCCATAGCCGACACGGACCACCGTCCCGAAGGAAGTGTCCTGGGGAAGAACGGTACTCGCTTCCCGGTAATGGACGGTGCTGAGCGTGCTCCCGCTTGCAACATAGTAATATTTGCCTTGGCGCATGGGCACGTTGAGGGGAGCGGGCGCGTCATGAAAGTCCACGCCCACGGTGGTATAGGGCCGATCGTCCCACTCGAGCAAGGTCCAAGGTCCGGTGACAGCATCGGCCTCGTAAACCGCCCAGTAGAAGGTATCGCTATCCGCCGGATTGACATAGGGGGCGAAGTTGATGAGCAACGTGTCCACGGTAGGCTGATAGATATTGCCCCGGAGATAATTCACTCCGGAGTTCGAGGTGCCGGTGTAGCCGATAAAGTCCTCGGTCGGCTCGCAGGCGGGGTAGGGTTTGGTGGCCAGGAAGTTTTCGTGAAGAATGCGGGCTTGGGCGGAAGCTATGGCATAATAATTATAAGACCACCATTCGTGGGTTTGCTGCGAGGCCCGCACTCCGCCCTTGGCCCACGGGTAAGTAATCAACACCGGGCTGTTGGCGTGACTGTCATCGGTAATCACTTTGACCGCGGTCGTGGTATTGCCCCATTGGGTGTAATACGCATTGGCGGAATAGTTCCAATTATCTATGCCGGAATCGGTCAAGCCTTGGACCAGAGGACTGGAGGCGGAGTTAATGGTCAAGGCTTCGGTGGGGGAGAGGGGGGAGGAGGCTTGCAGCCGGGTGGGAAGCAGCGCCGTCCAGGCGGTGGTGTTCCATCCGAATAAATCCCAGGTGAGGCCCCGGCGGATGGCGTTTTGCAGCCAGACGGTGTTGGCGCTGGTGGCCAAAGAGGTATAAAAACCGCTTGACAATCCGGAAGGAACCAGCATCCGATCATAAGCGGAAAGGTCTATCGCGCCCAGGCTGGCCGAATTATAGACCGTGTAGCTGAGCCCGATGCCGGCAAGCAAAGACCGGTTGGTGGCATTCCACCCGGCCGGCGGAGGATTGGCGAAACTCCAGGGATCGGTGGTGGTGCTGTCCTGGACCAAGGCCGTGTTCCAGGGGGTGTTGAATTGGGCGAGCTTGGAAGTGGTGATGATCTGGGCCCAGGCGCTGTCCGTTGTCCTGGTTTGGTTGATGGTGGCCGCGGGCGGCCGGCCGGTCGAGGCCGAGGATCCAGTTTCGAAGACCCCGAAGCCGTTGTTCTGGGGCGGGGCGACGGCGCTGATTTTCCACAGGATGTAATCGGTCCAGGCGCAGCCGACGTAATAATATTTCCCGGAAGCCAGAGGAATCCGGAGTTCGCCGGAGGAATACCAGTTATCGGTCGGGCTTTTGGGATACAAGGTGACGTTCTTGTAATGGGTCCGGCTATAGGTTCCGGTCTCGGTGGTGTTTTGATATACAAAGAAGTCCACGTTCCAGGAAGGATAGCTGAAGTCCAAATATTGGTAGATCCGGCCGGCTTGACCGGAAGTGTAAGAATTGCTGATCGGGCTTGGAGGAGCCCCGATGAAGATATTGCCGGCGGCGCCGGTTTCCAAGACGCCGTAGGTATAGGTGTAAGGGACATTGGCATTGGTCGGTTCCTGGTAATATCCGACCCCGCTGCCTCCGGCCCCGCTCCAGGAAACCCCGATGTAGTAATATTTACCTGAGGTTAACCGTTGGGCTGGACCGATGGTGGGTGAATATTTCATGTTCGGCCCCCCGATGCTAATCGAGGCGCTTCCAGACCAGACCAGGGTAAAATTATTCGTGCCGGTTAGAGTGGTTCCTTCGTAAATAAAGTAATAGCCGGTTACCAAGCCGCCACTTTGGTTATTCAGATACATTCCGAACTGACTCAGGTCCAAATCGCGGGTCATGCGGTAAAAATTCCCCCGGCTTCGGGTCATGCCAGAGTCAAGGGTTGAACACTCCCCGGAACTGCAAATGGTTTGATAGGCATCCGGGTTGAAGTTTACCTGCACCTCGGTGAGCACGGTGTCGGTCAAGGCATGATAGACGTTGCCCCGGCTGGTGTTGCTTCCAATATAAGACCCGGAAGTAGCATAGGTATCGGTAGCTGAATCCGCTTCCCAATAAGGGTCGGTGGGGTCGGTCCCGGCCTGGGCTTCGTCGAAGTCGCTGACCCCGTCGTTGTCGGTGTCGGTGTCGTGGGGGTCGGTGCCGAGCAGGTATTCCATGAGGTTGGTGAGTCCATCGCCGTCGGCGTCGGTGTCGTCGTCGCCGGCGTCGCGGCAGTTGAAGGCATTGGCGACTTCCCAGCCGTCGGGCATCAGGTCGCCGTCGGAATCAGGGTCGTAAGAGTAGCAGTGGTTCGGGTTCTGGTATTCCTGGAGGTCGGTGAGTCCGTCGCGGTCCGGGTCGCCGCCGGTGTCGGGGTTAAGCGGATTCGCATCTAATCCGTCGGGGATCGAGTCGTTGTCGCTGTCGGCGTCGCAGGGATCGGTCTCGCCCGGGTCCACGATGCCGTTATAGTTTTTGTCTTCATCGCCGTCATAGGCATTGTCCACGTCCGAGTCATCGTTGAGGGGGTCAAGACAGCCGATGCTGTATTCGAGACCGTCGGGGAGGTCATCGTCGTCGGTGTCGGTGGAGTTGGGATTCAGGTCCAGGCCCGGGGTGTAAGAGGAGCAGGTTCCGTCGTAGCAGACTTCCTGGTAATCGGAGACCCCGTCGCCGTCGCTGTCCGGGACCTGGGGGTTGGTGCCGGCCTGGAATTCGACCAGGTTGGTGAGTCCGTCGTGATCGGCGTCGGCATTCAGTCGGATGTTGGGAACCTGGGTATTGATTTCCGGGTTCGGGATGATGCCGGACCAGGTCAAGGGGTCGCCGAAGGCGCTGTCGGTATGGAAGCTGAGGCTGCGATTACCTCCCGGTGCCGAGTAATAGACCGTTCCATTGGGGTTCAAATAGGAAATATTATTGAAGCTGATGTCCACCATCAGGTTATTCACGCCGTTGTAGTTGAAAGGAGTGGTAAAGGCAAAGGTGCGCCAGCCGGTGGTGCCCTGGGGAAGGTTGGTCTGGAGAACGGTGGTCCAGCCCGATCCTTCCCAGAGGGCATTTGGGGCGGCGGGGTAAACGCTGAGGCTGGTATGTTTCATCCGGATGGTGAAATTGTTCATGGTCATGCTGGGGAGTGTGGCGACGTTGAGGTCGAGCGAATAGAGCGGCCCGGCGCCGCCGATTTCGGATTGGAGGTAGATGATTTGGGTGCGGGCGTCATGGTAAAAAGTGTAGAACGGGTAGGCCCAGGTCCCGGTGCCGGTTCCGATCACCGACTTTTGCAGCGGGTTTAAGCCATAGTCCACTTCCCATTTATCGCCCATGCCGTCGCCGTCGGAATCGGGGTTATTGGGATTGGTGCCGTAAAGGAAGTTCTCGTCATCGTCGGACAGCCCGTCGCCGTCGGAATCGGCCACCACTTCCAGGTAAAAATCCTCGGCTTCGTCCTGGACTTCATACACGTCCTCATTGCCCACTTTGTAGTCAATCAGGTAGGAGGCGAGGGTGGCATTGGCCTGGAGGGTGACCATGTAAACTTCAGTTCCGATTCCGGGGCCGTTGGTGTCTTTTCCGACCCACCATTCATACCCGGGCTCTGCCGGGTAGTTGGCATCCAGCCAGGTTTTCAAGCCGGAATTGTAGGCCAAGGTGTTACTTCCCTTCACCTGAACCACGGTAAAACCGGTGGGAATCTTGATCGCCAGGAAGTGGTTATTGTCCGGGTCTTGTCCCGGGGGCAGGGTTGAGTTCACCACCACGTCATAGGTGATGGTCCCGTTCTGGGTGATGAACGCGGGCTGGTTGACGAAGAGGAACTTCAACTCGCAGCTGGCGCTCAAGATCAGGATAGCGGCCAAGAAAGAAGCCAGGCAAAGGCGGCGAAAGTTTAAGCTGGTCGCCCGGTTCTCAAGCTTCATAGATTGTCTCCTTCTTTGTGAAAAAACAAAAAAATTGATCCTTTAAAATAGACGAAAAATAATGCAAAACCTTGCCTGTTACCAGGCATTTTCGCTCATTCCCAATGTCGAGGCTTTCCCTGTAAAAAAGCAGCGTCAGCAGAACTAAAAGCAAGTGCTTGAAATCATCGCACGGTTAAATTTCATTATGAAGAGTTTATTTGATAAAATCAAGTAAAAAAAATGGCCCACCCCGCATCTTGCTCCCGGCGAGCTTCCAGGGTAAAGTATCAAAGATGACCCCGCCCGAGACCCAGCCGGCCGGACCGCCGGCTCCGCGGCAGTCCTGGATCCTGGCCCTGCTCGCGGGAGTGCTCCTCCTGACCGTCGCCGCTTACGCTCCAGTCCTCTCGGCGCCGTTTGCTTTTGACGACTTCACCAACATCACCGACAATCCCTTCCTGCCCCGGGAACACCTGGACCTGGGACCCTTTCTTTCCAGTCTGCCTCGCCAACCCAATCCCTTTCGACCCCTGGCTTATTTGAGCTTCGCTCTCAACTTTGTCCTTTTCGGCCCTGGCCCGAAAAGCTTCCATCTGGTTAACCTGGCCATTCATCTTTTCTCCTGTGTCACGCTTTATTTTTTGCTCTCGCTTCTCTTTCGCTCTCCAGGGGCGAGGCCGAAAGCCTCAGCCGCCTGTGGTGAGCGTAGTCGAACCACGTATCAAGGCTTCGCTCTCGCCACGACCGCTCTCTGGGCCTTGCACCCGGTCCAGACCGAGGCGGTCAGTTACGTGGTCCAGCGCATGACCTCGCTCGCCGGCCTCTTTTGCCTGCTGGCCCTGCTTTCCTATGTCTATGCCCGCACCTCGATTTCGCCCCGCCGGCGCCTGGCGGCCCTCGCCGGCCTCATCCTCTTCGGGATTTCAGCCTGCGCCACCAAAGAAACCTCCTTTACCCTCCCGGTCTTCCTCCTCGCCCTGGAATACTTCTTCTTCTCCCAAGTCGGGCTTCCCCCCAGCCGGCGCTGGCTCATCGGCCTCGCTTTCCTTCTCCTCCTCGCCACCCTCGCGGCCGCCCTCCTGCTCGGGCCTTCTACACTCCGCTGGATCTCCCAGGGCTACGCGCTCCGCGATTTCACCCTTTACGAGCGGCTGCTCACCGAAGCCCGCGTGGTCTTTTATTACCTGTTCCTCGCGGCGTGGCCGATCCCCCAACTCCTGCGCCTGCAATATGACTTTCCCGTCTCCCATTCCCTCCTCCAACCGGTTTCCACTCTTTTCGCCGCCCTTGGCTTAATTGCCCTCGCCGCGGCCTTCCTGATCGGGCTCCGCAAAAGAAGCCTCTGGGCATTCGGGATCTTATGGTTTTTCGGCCAGCTCGCGATCGAGTCCAGCTTCATCCCCCTGGAGCTCTGCTTTGAGCACCGCCTCTACCTGTCCGTGCTCGCGCCGGTGGCCGCCCTGGTTTTTTTGGTCCTGGCGCCGGGCCGTTTTAGGAAGGCGAGGCTGGTTCTGGTCGGGATGGCAGCCTTGCTTTTGGGAGCGGACACGTATGCGCGTAACCGGGTCTGGACGGATTCAAGGGCCTTGTGGCGGGACGCGGTGAAAAAATCGCCGGGAAGCGCCCGGGCCTGGTCCAACCTGGGCAGAGTGGACCGCGGGCAGGGCAATCGGGACGCCGGCCTTCACGCCTACTTGCAAGCCTTGCGCCTGGACCCGCGCTATACCCACGCCTATCTCAACCTCTCCGGGATTTATTCCAGCCTGGGCGATAATCGTCAGGCCCGCTGGGCGGCGGAGCGCGCGGTGGCTTTGGAGCCCGGTAACTGGCGGGCTTTGCTGGCCATGGGCGAGGTGGAAAACGAAGCCGGCCATCCGGAGGAGGCCCTGGCCTGGTATCAACGGGCGCAAGCGCAAAGCCCGGACGATGCCCTGGTGCTGGAAAAGCTCGGCGGCCAGCTCCTGGAACTGGGCGATGCCGACGCGGCTCGCGAGGTTTTTCGACGGCTAAAAAGCCTTTACCCGGAACGGCCGGGCAATCACTTTCTCCTGGGCAACTCCTATTTTTACCAGGGTCGCTGGGCCGAGGCGGCGGCGGCCTACCTGGAGGAAATTCAAGAGCATCGCGAGTCCCCGGAAGCGGAGAACAACCTGGGCGTGGCATTGCTCAAGCTGGGCCGGCCGGATCAGGCCCGGGCGGCCTTCGCGCGGGCGGTGACCGGCGCGCCGCAGGT
>Ga0154610_1067_pt2 | contig 12323 bp, 11 predicted proteins | sample Rifle2008BG13ft_FD_116039 | JGI IMG/M metagenome (GOLD analysis project Ga0154610, IMG submission 116039) | Deltaproteobacteria bacterium RBG_13_61_14 | reverse complement strand
AGGTGCTTTCGGTCCACCGGGGAAACGACCTGCGCCTGAGCCGCATGGCCCATGCCGGCGTGGGAGTGGCGCACCTGGTGCTGCAGCCCAAGGAAGACCGGGGCTGGCCTCCGGGACTGGACCGCACGATTGCCGATCTCCGGGCCTTGGCCCAGGGACTGGGCGGTTCGGCGATGGTCCTGAACGCGCCCTTCGCGATCAAGGCGGAACTGCCCATTTTCGGAGCCGACTCGGCCGAGACCGAGGTCTTGCGCCGGCTCAAGCGGGAATGGGACCCGCAAGACCTTTTTAATCCCGGACGACTCGACTTGCCCTGACTGCTTGCGCCGAGAATCAGGATGACCACGGAACCAGACGAGAAACCGAGCCGGCGCCGCCGGCTGTGGACAGCGCTCCGCGCCTGGGGTCCGGGTTCGGCCCGGGCCGGGGCGGCCCTGACCCAGGCCGAAAAAGTCCGGCTGATGTATGACCGGTTCCGGGAAATCCTCAACCTCAACGATTCGACCTTGCAGTTGATCGCCGACCTCGAAGACCGGCTTTCCGGGCTCAAACCCTTCGCGCTCAGCCCCCTGGTCCAGAAGATCCGCCGGGCCGCCATGGATGTCTTTGTGATGGTGAAGGACTTGAACCAGATCGCCGGCGGCCGCTACAGCGACTTGTATGAGACCTTTCGCCGCCTGGACGAGGACTTGGAAATAGAGTGCGCCGGCCTGCGGCCTCAGTTTTCCGGGCCGCTGGTGATGGCGCTGGATGAGCTCACGGCCGGCCATGCCGGCCGGGCCGGGACGAAAATGGCCAACCTGGGCGAGGTGCGCAACCTGCTCGGCCTGGCGGCGCCGGAAGGGTTTGTCATCACCACCGCGGCCTTTGCCAGGTTCATGTCGCAGAACGATTTGTGGGAGCGGACCGACCGGCTGGAGGAAATTCTGGAGGTGTATGGGCCGCGCTCGCTGGCCGAGGCGTGCCGGGAGGTGCAACTGGCGATCCTGGCGGGTTCGGTGCCGGAAGACGTGGCCCATGAAATTCAGGCGGCTTACGCGGCCCTGGTCGGGAGCGAGGAAATCCTGGTCGCCATGCGCTCGAGCGCGCTGGGGGAGGACCGGGCCGCCTCTCATGCCGGACAATATTACACCGAGCTGAACGTGGGCCGGAGCTGGCTCCTCGACGCTTATCGCTCGGTGATCGCGAGCGCGTTCAGCCAGGGGGCGGTGTCCTACCGCTTCGAGCGGGGCCGGACCGCGGCCGAGGCGGCCATGGCGGTGGGGTGCCTGCGCATGCTTCGGCCCCGGTGCAGCGGAATCATGTTCTCCCGCAATTTCCAAGACCCGGAGGCGGACCAGGCCGTGATCAGCGCGGTGGCCGAGGCGGCCGCGGACGTGGCCTGGGGCAAGCAGGGCGCGGAAGAGATCGTGCTTGCGGCCGGCGCGGTCCAGGCCCGACCGGGATCGTGCCTGCAAGCCCATGAGCTGGAACTGCTCCGGCGGACCGCCCGCCGCCTCGAAGCCCACTTTGGCGGGCCGCAGGACATCGAGTGGGCGATAGACCCGGACGGCCGGCTTTTCATCTTGCAGTGCCGGTCCATGCTCAGCGCGCGGCCGGTGGAAAGAGCCTTACCCGCGGTGGAAAGCGACCGCCCGCCGCTGTTGTCCGGGGGCCTGACGGCCTGCCGGGGCATCGGGTCCGGGCCGGCGGTGTTGGTCCGCACCGATGATGAACTGGACCGATTCCCCCAAGGCGGGGTGCTGGTGGCGCGCCATTCTTCGCCCAGCTTCTCCCGGGTGATGCGGCTGACTGCGGCCATTGTCACCGACGTGGGATCTCCCAGCGGGCACATGGCCATCCTGGCCCGGGAGTTCGAGGTGCCGGCCATCGTGGGGATGGAGGGAGCCACCGCCACGCTCCAGCCGGGTCAAGTGGTGACGGTGGACGCCAACTCCTGCAAGCTCTACGAGGGCGAGATCGCTTGGCCCGAGAGCGCGGTGGAGATCCGGCCGGCGCTTTACGATTCGCCGGCGGTCCTGACCCTCCGCCACCTCTCCCGGCTGGTGACGCCGCTCCACCTGATTGATCCGGGCTCGCGGGAGTTCAAACCTTCGAACTGTCAGTCGCTGCATGACCTCACCCGCTTCGTGCACGAGAAAGTCTTTGAGGTGATGTTTTACCTCGGGGCCGAGGCCTCTCCGGACCAGCAAACCTCGCTCAAGCTCCAGGGCAGCCTTCCTTATGATATCCTGGTCTTGGACGTGGGCGGGGGGATTGCCGAAGGCGCCCGGACCTCCGGCCAGGTGCGGCCGGGGGACATCCTCTCCGCGCCCATGCAGGCGTTCCTGCAGGGCCTGCTCGACCCGCGCATCCGCTGGGACCAGCCCCGGGCGGTCTCCACCAAAGGCTTCCTCTCCGTGCTCGGCCAGGGCATCGCCGGACCGCCGGCCGAGGCGCAAGGGGTGGGCCGGATCTCCTATGCCATCATCTCGGACCGCTACATGAACTTCAGCACCAAGGCCGGCTATCACTTCAACACGGTGGACACCTATTGCGGCAAGAGCCTGAACAAGAACTATATCCACTTCCGCTTTACCGGCGGCGCGGCCAGCGAAGAGCGGCGGGCCCGCCGGGTCAAGTTCCTCTCCTCTGTGCTCGGCCAATTGGACTTTAAGGTCCAGTCGCGGGGGGATATCCTGGTCGCCCGGCTGGAAAAATACGAGCACGATTTCATCCGCAGCCGCTTGAGCGAGCTCGGCCGGCTGACCTTGTGCGCCCGCCAGCTCGATATGCTCATGGATAGCGAAGCATCTCCCGACTATTTCGCCCGGGCGTTTTTGGCCGGACAGATGGAGAAGTTCTAGGCGGTATTCACGATTGCAGATTTCGTATGTCCGCTGCTTGCTATGCAAATATGTAAACTAAAAACTAAAGACCTGACCCTTTTCCGAAGAAAAAGGAAATAGATCAAGGAGGCAGGGGTGAAGATCGTCAGTCTGGTCGGGAGTCCGAGAGGGACCAAGGGGAACACCGCGGCTTTGCTCAAGATCGTGTTGGCGGGGGCAGCCAGCCGGGGAGCGGAGACCGAGATCATTGCCATCCGGGGTCGGGAGGTCAAGCCGTGCCGAGCCTGCAACACCTGTCACCAGAAGGGGGTGTGCCCGCAAAAGGACGGGTTCAATGCCATCAAGGAAAAGGCGCTGGCCGCGGACGGACTGGTCCTGGCCAGCCCCAATTATATCTTCCACGTGAGCGCGCAGTTAAAGGCTTTTCTGGACCGCTGCTGCGGGCTGGTTCATTGCCAGGCCTTCCAGGGAAAGTATGGAGCCGCGGTGGTGACCTCGGGCGGAGGCGAGGACGAACCCATCGCCGATTACTTGCAGCATTTCCTCGCGACCACCGGCGCGGTCCCCGTGGGCGCGGTCTGGGCCCGCATGGGAGAGATTTCCGGCCAGGATTTCCCCGAACCCATCCGCAGCAAGGCCTTTGCCTTGGGCGAGAAGCTGGTCCAGGCGTGGAAAAGCCGGGAAACCGCTCCCCGGTTTGAACGGGAAGCGGCTCAGTTCCGGGAACGGATGCGATCCTTGATCCTCCGGCGCAAGGAAGAATGGCCCTACGAGTATGAGTATTGGAAAAAATATCGCGGGTTGAAATAACCCGGCCAGGGCAGGATCAGGATTCTTCTGGTCGCCCAAAAAAAATCGGATCAGCAATGGGCTTATGCAATACAGCATTAACTAAAAACTAAAGACCTGACCCCAAACCCGCCAAACCCGCAAATCCGAAAAGACGCAAAAGGGCGGCTCCGCGCGGTGCGGGGCCGCCTCTGGGTTGGCGCATTTTCGCCGGGGGAGGGCCGCTAATGCCCCCCGGAGCCGCTTAGTTCTTTCTGGCGGGTCAGGTTCATGACCCGGAGTGCGGTGAGCTTGCCTTGCTGGTCGCGGTAAGCGACGCGGACCACGTCGCCCGCGCTCGGCTCCGCGCCGATCTCGGCCGACTCGAGAGACAGGGTCAACTCCGCATGGGGCGGCTTTTCATCCTTGACCACCAGGGTTTTCGCGTCCGCCTGGTAATTGATCACCGTGCCCTGGACCACTTGCGAGGGTTGCACACAAGCCGCGGCCAGACCGATCAAGATCCCCAGCCCGATCCATTGCCCAAGTTTCATGATTAATCCTCCTTCTTGAACGCCGCCCAGGACCGGGCTTGCCGGCTGGCGCGCTCCTTGAGGACGCCCTGGATCAGCCAGCCGATGATCACCCCGCTGATCACGATGCCGGCTGACAGGATGAGCACCGAAGAGGCGGTCTGGAACTCAAGCTGCTTCATCAGCACCGAGGAGCAGGCGATGAAGATAGTGACGGCAAAGAGCAGGCGGATCGAGTAGCCGCGCACATACTTGACCGCCACGGTGCCCATCTGGGCGCCCACCGCGGCGCCGACCAGCATCCACATGGCCGCGAGCAGGTCCACCCGGCCCTTGACGCCGTAAGTGAGAGCGCCGTAGGCGCCGGTGATCATGACCTCGAACAGGTCGGTCCCGACGGCCACCAGGGTGGGGCAGCCGATCAGGTAGATCAAGGCCGGCATCCGGATGAAGCCGCCGCCCACGCCGAGCACGCTCGCCACCACCCCGGTCACAAAGCCCACTCCCACCGGCAGCCAGAGCGAGCAAGTGATTTTCGAGGCTTTGAAATGGATCATGGGCGGGATGCGGACGCGCTGGAGTTTCTGGGCGAAAGTTTCTCCGGTGCTCACCGCGGTTCCGCTCTCCGCGGCCTTGCGCTGGCGCAAGATATGGCTCAAGTAATCATAGAGCACGTAGCTTCCGATCAGAAACAGAAAGATGATATAGATCTTGCGGATCACCGACTCGGCCAGGCCCAGGCGCTCGAGGTGCATGACCAGGCGCGCGCCCAGCTCCATGCCGGTAGTGGTGCCGATAATCATGGCCACCGCCAGGCGGACGTCCACATTCCCGAACTTGCCGTGCCGGATGGTGGAGACGATGGACTTGCCCCCCATGTGGGCAAGGTCGGTCCCGATCGCGTAAGGCATGGGGAAGCCGAAGATGTTGAGGGCGGGGGTCACGATCCAGGCGCCGCCGATGCCGAAGAAGCCGCCGCAGACGCCGACCGTGAAACCGATCAGGAGCAATAGCAGGATATTGAACTGAATGCCCGCGATGGGCAGATAGACTTGAAACCACTCCATGGACCTATCCTCCTTAACTGCGAGGCTTTAGGCTAAAGCCTAATGCCCAAGGCCTGAGGCCTGATTCACTCATGATGCTCGATCTTGCCCAGGTCAATGCCGAGCATGCCCACCAACCGGTCGAAAACGGTGCCCAGGATCAGGCCCATGAGCGCCATAGTGACCACCACCAAGGCTCCATACAGCCAGAGGTTGTCGTTGTAAACTTCCGCGATCCAGCGGGAGAGCCCTGGGCCCATGGTGCGGATGTCCGCCACGTTGACGAGCTTGGTCGCCGGCTTGCCCCCCGCGGCCAGCGCCTGGCCGGCGATCAACACCAGCGCGGCGGCCCATCCCGGAACCCGAAGCTTTGGCCAAATCAGCGGAGATTTTCGGAGGAGCCATTGCAGTCGCTGCTTCATCTTCTACCTCCTTTGCAGAGTTAAGCTTTTATGGAATGACAAGGGTCGGACTATCCTGGCTAACCATCATTCGGGTTCTTAAGGTTTTTGTCAAGACTTGTAATGATCTTTTAATCCTGGTTTAATTATTCGCTAATTCAAAGAGTTAAGGGCATCGAGGGAGACTTTAAGATAGTTGCGAAAGTCCGGGGAAATCAGGTATAGTGGGGCGTGTCCGAAGGGACGGAAAGAAATTTTTTCGTTGCAGTATCGCACCGGGTCGTTATTCTAATCCCATAGTCCGGGAGGAGATGTTGAAAGCATTCGTAACCGCGAATTTTACCTCGAAAGGTCTTGACCGGCTCCGCCAGCACATGGAGGTGGTCTATGAGCCCTGGGGCCAGACCCAAAAGTTATATCTGGCCGAAGACCTGGCCGAGCGGCTCCTGGAGCTGGCCGCGGACGTGCTCATCCTGGAAGTGGACCTGTGCCATGAAGAAGTGTTTGAGGCTTGCGAGCTCAAGCTGATCGGCTGCTGCCGGGGCGATCCGCTCAACGTGGACCTGGAACTCGCCACCCAGAAGGGCGTGCCGGTCCTCTTTACCCCCGGCCGCAACGCCGCGGCGGTAGCGGACCTGACCGTGACCATGATGCTGGCGCAACTCCGCCAGCTCATTCCCATCCACAACCTGCTCGCCTCGGGCAAGTTCAACCCTGAGGACCCGGGCGAGTTCATGGCGCTCTTCCAGAAGATGACCGGCCTGGAGATGGGCGGCCAGACCGTGGGCATCATCGGCCTGGGCGCGATCGGCCGGGCGGTGGCGGTGCGGGCGCGGGCGTTCGGCTCGCGGGTCCTGGCCTGCGATCCCTTCGTGGACCCCAAGAACGCGGCCGCGGTGGAACTCACCGACCTCGACACCCTGCTCCGCGAGAGCGACCTGGTCACCATCCACGTCCCGCTCCTTGACCAGACCCAGGGCATGATCGGCGCCCGGGAGTTAGCCTTGATGAAGCCGACCGCCTTTTTCTTCAACCTGGCCCGGGCCGGCCTGGTGGAACAGGACGCTTTCTACCAGGCGCTCAAGGAAAAGCGCATCGCCGGCGCCGGGATTGACGTGTTCCCCACCGAGCCGCCTCCGCCGGACGAGCGCCTGCTTTACCTGGACAATGTCATTGTCACGCCCCACATCGCCGGCGCCACCCGCGACGTGGTCCGCCACCAGACCGACATGGTGCTGAACGACCTCCTGGCCTGGCTCCGGGGCGAACGGCCCATCCATCTGGCCAATCCCGAGGTCTGGGATCGCCGTCCCTGAAGCCGGGCGCAACATGGATTCCGCTCCCGCTCCTGATCCCGTTTTTCTCGCGTCGCCGGCTCGAGCCGATATCGCCCTGCGCTGCGCCGGCCTGGTCAAGCGCTACGCCGACGTGACCGCGGTTGCGGGGATTGACCTGGAAATCCGCGGCGGCGAGTGCTTCGGCCTTTTGGGTCCGAACGGCGCCGGCAAGACCACCACGGTGGAGATGCTGGAGGGCCTGACTCTGCCGGACGCGGGAGTGGTGGAGGTGCTGGGCTGCCGTTGGGGAACCGGCTGCGATCAGGACTTGCGGGAGCGGATGGGGATCCAGTTGCAGGAAACCCAGTTGGCGGAGAAGCTGACGGTGGCGGAGACGGTGCGCCTGTTCCAGAGTTTTTACCGGCAAGGCCGGCCGGTGGAGGAAGTGATCGGCATGGTGGAACTGCAGGAGAAGCAGCGCGCCCGGGTGGGCAAGCTCAGCTCCGGGCAAAAGCAGCGGCTGGCCCTGGCCTGCTCTTTAGTCTGCGACCCGGACCTGCTTTTTCTGGACGAGCCGACCACCGGGCTGGACCCGCAGGCGCGGATCAAGATCTGGGAAGTGGTGGAAGAGTTCCACCAGCGCGGGGGCACCATCCTCCTCACCACCCATTACATGGAAGAAGCGGCCCGGCTCTGCGACCGCGTCGCCATCATGGACCACGGCCAGGTGATCGCGCTGGGGACCCCCAATGAGTTGGTCGCCTCCCTGGGCGCGGACCAGGTGGTGGAGTTTCACGTGCAGGGGGCGCTGCTGCAGGAACCGCTTTTGCGGCTGTCCGGAGTGAAAGCGGCGCGGAAAAAGAACCAGGGCTACTTCCTGACCGTGACCCGGATCGGCGAGGCGCTGCCGGCCCTGCTCGAGGAAATCGCCCGGCAAGGGGCCAGGCTCGAGCGCCTCACCACCCATCAAGCGACGCTCGAAGATGTTTTCATCAGCCTGACCGGGAGAGTCTTGCGCGATGCCTGAGACCGCCGGCGCTCCGGCCCGGCATCCAGAGCCCAAACCCGGCCCGGTGCGGCCGCCGAACCCGGTGCTGGAACTGACCCTGGCCCGCATCCGCGAATTTGTGCGCGAACCCGAGGCCCTGTTTTGGGTGTTTGTGTTTCCGGTCTTGTTGGCTTTTGCCCTGGGCATCGCCTTCCGCAACCAGGCGCCGGAAAAGCTGCGGGTGGCGGTGGAAACTACCACGCCGGATGTCGGCCGAGTCGTGACATTGCTGTCGCGGTCTTCGGACCTCCAGGTGCTCGAGCTTTCTCCCGAACAAGCGGCGCAGGCGCTGCGCACCGGCAAGGTGGACCTGGTCGTTCTTCAGGAGCCGGGATCGCCTTACGCCTTCCGCTACGACCCGACCCGTCCCCAGAGCCGGCTGGCGCGGCTGCGGGCGGACGACGCGCTCGAGCGCGGTCTGGGCCGGAAGGACCTGGTCCCGATCCAGGAGGAACCGGTCAGCGAGCCCGGCGCCCGTTACATTGATTTCCTGATCCCGGGCTTGATCGGGCTGAACCTGATGGGCTCGGGCATGTGGGGCATCGGCTTTGCCGTGGTCCAGGCCCGCACCAAGAAGCTGCTCAAGCGCTTCGCGGCCACCCCCATGCGCCGCTCTCATTACCTGTTGTCGTTCATGCTCTCGCGCCTGGTCTTCCTGGTCCCGGAAGTCGCGGCCCTGGTCGTGTTCGGCTGGATAGTGTTTCAGGTGGAGGTGCGGGGATCCCTGATCGCGCTCACCGTCGTTTCGCTGCTCGGCTCCTTTACCTTTGCCGGGTTAGGGCTTTTGCTCGCCGCTCGCACCAAGACCATCGAAGCCGTCTCCGGCTGGATGAACTTCGTCATGCTCCCCATGTGGCTCCTCTCCGGCACCTTCTTCTCCTATTCCCGCTTCCCCGAATTCCTCCAACCCGCCATCCGAGCCCTCCCGCTCACCGCGCTCAACGACGCCCTCCGGGCAGTGATGAACGAGGGCCTGGCCCTGTCCCAGAGCTGGCTGGAAATCCTGGTCTTATGCTTCTGGGCGGGAGTGAGCTTTGTGTTGGCGCTGAGACTGTTCCGCTGGCAATAAACCCGGCCAAAACCAAGAGAAACCGGCAACCGCAGATGGACGCAGATAAACGCAAATGAAGAGGAAGAAAGGATTTATCCACGAAAAGACACGAAGGGACACGAAGGGAAATCCCTCAAGAAGAAAAAACTCATTTTTCTTGGCCCTTAGAGCCTTGGTGTTTTCATTTTTCGTGTCTCTTCGTGTCCTTCGTGGATAGATATCTTTTTTGTTTTTCTATCTGCGTTCATCCGCGTTAATCTGCGGTTAAAATTATCATTCCGCCAAAAACTGCACCATTTTTCCATATATAGAGGCATAGAAGAATGGCAATTATTATATTGAAAACGATGATGGCGATTACTATCGTAACCCCCTGTAATATAATGCTTTTTGCTGAATATGGCGAAGCTTTATTTTTAAGGATTGCGGGTGGGGGTGCGGCTGACCCCAGCCGCACCCAACTTCTTGGAAATTATTGCAAAATTCTCGAAGAAATTTTCTCTAAAGCTCATTTTGAGTGCGTTATCGAAATGAGTGCCCAATTTGGCCCCCATAACGACCCGTCACCTGTCCGAATCGTCCTTATAAAGACCACATTCTTCCTTATCCAGACGCCTTTCGCCCTTACCCAGACACCATTCTTCCTTACCACGACACGATTCGCACTTACTACGACATGAACTGTTCCGCTCCTAACTTAACATGGGGTCAGGCCCCAAAACTTAACATTGAAGATGATCCGCAGATTTCGCCGATTCCGCAGATTTCCAGAAAAGCTCAAATTTATCAATCTGGCAGGGGCACAGGCCTTCCTGCCTGTCAACAACTTCAATTTACTATGCCCTGTCCACTCCTCCCCTGACACCTTGCCACCTCTCTTCTATGCAAATATGTAAAGTATTATGTGAAGCTCTGACCCCCAATGCAAGCTCCTCTTCGGCCTGTTCGCCTCCGGCCAGATTACGATGCGGAAGATCGGCGGCTGGCGCGACCTGCCCGCATTTATGGTTTCAAAGCGGCTTGAGCTGGGCTTGACAAAATCGCTTGACAAAGTGGCATAAGCTGAGGTAATGAGGTAAAGTGGTCATGTCCCAAAAACTCAATTTTCCCCCACAAAGGGGACACTACCCGAGTCTCCTCGTCGCGGCACCAATGAATGCCTTATCTCGCTGACATACCGGCGAGGCAAGATCTCCCCAAGCAAAGAAGGAATTCATGAGGTTGCAGGCGCTGCCAATGTCGCATTTAGCGCATAAAGAGAGATGAAAAATGAAGACCTGGAAAACCATCCTGGCGCTCGGGGTTTTGGTTTTGGCGGCCGCTTTCCCGGCGCATTCCGGCGAGCCGGGCGCGGGCAATTTGCTTAGCTTCGAGAGCCGCGGCGCGCAAATCGAGGTTCGGTTTTTCGAGCGGGGCGTGGTCAGGGTGGAGGTCATCGCGGACGGAGTGGAATCCGATATGGCCACTCAGATGACGGTGCCGGACGGTTTGGCCCCCATCGCGTTCACTCACCATCTGGCGGACGCGACTGCGGTTACCGAGACCGTGAAGGTGCGCTATTGGTCGCGGCCCTTTGGCCTGGCCATTTATAACCGGGACGACAAGCCGCTTCTACGGATGGCCGACCCGGGACTCTCCTGGAACGCGGACGGGAGATATCTTTTGGTATTTCGAGGCGAGCCCGGGGAAGGGTATTACGGCCTGGGGGAGATGTTCGCCGGCTATTCCTTCGTGATGAAGGCAATGTCTTGGATCACCGGCTATTACACTCCCCCGCTCCATCTTGACCAGAACGGCGAAAAACGCCTGGTCTTTAACCGGCACGTGGTTCCGCCCGCGGACCTGGCCTTGCCTTTCCTTTTCAGCCCCGGGGGCTGGGGCCTCCTGATCGAGAACCCGGCGCGGGCCGAGTTCGATTTCACCCGGCGGTCCAGCTTTTCCTACCGGGCGGAAGGCGGGCCCTTGCGCTTTTACGTTTTTACCGGATCGCCTAACCAGATCCTTGACGCCTACTCGCGGCTCACCGGCCGCACTCCGATTCCTCCACGCTGGGTTACCGGGTATATGCAGTGCCGATTTGGATACAAAGATGAGACCGAGTTCCGCTCGCTCATGGATAACTTCCGCTCCCGCGGCCTTCCCTGCGACTCCCTCATCTTCGACCTCGACTGGTTCTCCAGCGGCGAGGATTGCCAGGGCCAAACCATGGGTAACCTCCAGTGGTCACCCTCGCGCTACCCGGACCCGCGGGCGTTCATGGCGGAGATGGAAAGCCGGGGTTTCAAGGCCATCACGATTATCGAGCCGCATATCCGGGCCTCGAGCATCAACCACCAGGAGGTCCAGGAACAAGGTCTGGGCGCCACCGATCGGGAGGGTCGTCCCTATCAGTTCAGGCATTGGGGATGTTCCGGAACACTTTTGCTCGACTTTATGAACCCGCGGACCCGCGAGTGGTGGGGACAAAAGGTCAAGGCCATCCATGACACCGGGGTGGACGCCTGGTGGACGGACCTCAACGAGCCGGAGGCCGATAAAGCGGGCATGTATTTTAGCGGGGTGCCCCGGAATCGGGCCCATAACCTCCAGGCCCTGCTTCAGCACCAGGCCATGGCCGAGATGTATGCCCAGGAACTGCCGGACGAGCGCCTCTTCATTTTAAGCCGTAGCGGATTTGTCGGCGACTGGCGCTATGGCTCCGGGATCTGGTCCGGAGACGTTGACTCCTCGTGGGGGCACCTGGCCCGGCAGATTCCAGTGGGCCTCTCGGCCGGCCTTTCCGGGTATGGCCTGTGGAACTCCGACGTGGGCGGGTTCGACGGCACCCCCTCGCCGGAACTCCACATCCGCTGGATGCAGTTCGGGGCCTTTTGCCCTATTTTCCGGGCCCACGGCGCCTTCTCGATCCGTGAGCCCTGGGCCTTTGGCCCGGACGCGGAAACCATCCTCCGCGAGGTCTTGAACCTCCGCTATCGCTTCGCCCCTTACCTTTACACCGTCTTCCACGAGCTCCATGAGCAAGGCAAGCCGCCCATGCGGGCCATGCTCCTCGAATTCCCGGAGGATCTGAATGCTCGCGCCGCAGATGATCAATATATGTATGGCCCCTGGCTTCTCGTCGCGCCGGTGACTAAGAACCGGGAGCGCTCGCGCTCGGTCTGGCTCCCGGCCGGCGAGTGGACCGACTTTTGGACCGAGGAGGTCCACCAGGGCCCCGGCCGGATTCGGGTGGCCGCGCCTCTCGAGCGCATCCCGCTCCTGGTCCGGGAAGGAGCGGTGCTGCCCATGACCGAGCTTCGGCAGTTCATCGGCGCCGCGCCCTTTGACCGGCTCATCCTCCAGGTCTACCCCGGCGCGTCCGCGTCTTCCTA
>Ga0154610_1007_pt4 | contig 12601 bp, 8 predicted proteins | sample Rifle2008BG13ft_FD_116039 | JGI IMG/M metagenome (GOLD analysis project Ga0154610, IMG submission 116039) | Deltaproteobacteria bacterium RBG_13_61_14 | reverse complement strand
GAATACGTAATGATATTTATGAAGTAGCCCACTTAGGCTCGGGGCTGCTCTTTTACCATCTCCCCTGCCCGCTCTGCCAACCCATCTTACCGCCCTGGCCCCCGGAGGGTATCAGGGTTGCCACGGATGGTTGTGATGGCTTTCTTCACCAATGCAACACCTTGAAAAGATAGAGAATTATGTTTAGTCAAGGCTTCAACTCACCCACAGATTCTCAGGACGAGCCAGATCTTTTTGGCGGTATCCCGCGACCGAGGAGCGGCTTCGGTCGAGAGCTCCCTTCGGTCTGCCTTCGGCCGTGAGCTCAGGCCGAACGGAGCCTCAGGGTCGAAGACAGCCGAACGGTCGCGGCTGCCTTGCTTCTCCCGACATACTACATACGATATACGACATACTTTTTTTCTCGTTCACGTTCAAGGGGAAGAGCTTGGGTTGCGGCTGGGCCGCGCTGGGCCGGAGATTACGGAGTCACGATCGAGAACACGGTGTATTCCGCGGCCGTCCAAATCAAGGACTCCGGCGCCACTCGGAGGGTAATTTTTTCCTTGCCCCGGGTGGCGGAGGGATCGAGGATCAGGTCGTCCTCGGCGAAGATCTTCCATTTGTTATTGCCGGTGTTGAACCAGATCCCGGCCAGTTTTCCGTCCACTTCAATCCGGGCGCGCTGATCGGGGACGCTCTGGTCGAGCACCCGGCGGAGCATGACCGCGTCGGCCTGCGGGTCAATCTTCACCGTGAACTCGTGCGGCCGGTCGTGCTCGGCCACGGTAAAGCTTACCCGGTCGGGTGAATCCTTCGGCGGCCGGCGGCGGTTGCCGCCCCACCACGTCCAATAAAACATCCACGCGATGGGTGACATCCATTTCGGCCGCTTGAGCGTCCCGATGTCCATGCCGTTGAACTCGCCGTCGAAAAAGCCGTCCCGCATCCGCGTCCGCACCGGCGCGGCCGAAAAGCCATGCGCTCGGAGGCTTTCGGGATCGGCCATGCTCAAATAGTCGGTCTGCGTCAGGCTGGGATCGGACAGGTGGTAGTAAAAAATCAGGCTGCGGTAGTTGCCCGGCACCTCGTTGAACCCGCCGTGCTGGATGGAAAACCTTGCGCTCCCTCGGAAGGGAAAATAATCGGTCACGTGGAACCGATACATGGTGATGTCCGCGGGACTGCCGCCCACTTGGCTCTTCATCCGGAAGGTGGGTGCGCCGTAGAGCGGCAGCGCAAAGGCCTCCTCGCAGAAATACCAGGAACCCCCGAAATAAGTCTCGGTGGCATCGCCGATGATCAGCGGCGACCGGCCGCCGTCGGTGTAACAACGCTCGTCGCCTTCGAGGCAGCACTCGGCCGTGTCCTCCACCGCGAGCACGGTGCCGGCGATGTGCCCCCGGCCCTGGATCTCGGCCATCACATAGTCGCGGCCCGGGGTGAGCTGATGCGACTCGCGGAACTGGGTGCGCAGATAGCCCGCGCTTTTACCCAGCCCCGGCGTTACCGTCTCGTCCGATTCGATCCACACCTCCGCAATCGTCGCCGCTGCCGTCCCCCGGTTCTCGATGACCAGCCGCGCCCGCCGGGAAAAAGGCATGGGCAGGCGCAGGAAAAACAGGCCTTCCTTGTCTTGACCGACCACCACGCCCCGCATCTCGGCATGCAGGTTGATAGCCATCGGCTTGGGGGCCCAGCGGTTCTCCACTGCGTAGAACAGCGAGAGCGGGCCGTTGAGCGACGGCTCCCGATCGTCGTCCCACCAGGCTTTCAGCATCAGGCTTTTTACGGCTGCGTCGTCTTCCGGCAGCCGCATCCGGAGGCACTTGATGGTGCCGCCCTGATCGGAGGCGAAAATCTCGCGGCTCTCGCCCGGCTGTAGAACCAGGTCCTGAAGCTGGTGCACGATTTGGCCCGCCGGCCGGCAGGCGGTCTCGTAATCCAGCGCCGCGCGGGCCGCGGAGAGGTCCGTCTCCCGGCTCCAGGCCGGCACTTGGGTGCCGCGCGGATAGGTATGGTAATAAAAATGCAAGCCCCAGCAGAAAGTTTGGCCGCCGGTCACAAAAACCTTGAGACTTTCCGGATAGGGCATGGGCACGTAGGTGACGGTGGAGCCGGTGGATTGCTCCGGGGTATAGGCCAGCGGAAAGGTAAAAGGCTCCGGCCCGACGAAGCGGTTGACCGGGACGTCAATCTGCGGCTCGCTCTCGCCGTTGAAAAAGAACTGGACCCGGCCGATCCGCTTCACGTGCGCCTTCTCGATCCATTTCGGCCGCTGCTTGAAGTGATTGAGCCAGGCTTCGGCGTAAAGAAACACGCAGCCCGGGCCGATCGCGTCCAGATACACCGCGCCGCGTTTGCCCACCTTGCGGATATGCTCGGCTTTGTTGGTGAAGCCGTTGTCGTTGCCGCCCTTTTTGTCGTAGCAGGACGATTTCCGGCAGATCACGAGGTCGTGGAGGACCGGAAATTGCTCCATGAAGTCAAAGCCGCGGAAAATGTCATCATCCATGGCAGACCTCCTTCAAAAAGGGTGGAACCGAAAGGAGCGCTTCTTTGTCAACCAATTGTGCGATTATCAATAGGTCGCTCACCCCAAGACCTTTTTTCACTTTGTTATTGCCTGATCCGGATCTAGATCTCTCCAGACAAGGCCCGCGAAAAACGACCGATTCTCAGTCGATCTTCCAGTCCAGGGGTTCCATCGCCTGGGCGTGAACCGGAAAAACGATAAACTCGCCCTCTCGTTGGAAAGTCACTCTCCTGCCGCCGACCTCGACCTGATTGCCTTCACTCCTCACTCGGAACCAGACGTCACCGTCTCCGAGAGGTCGGAGGCTTCCTCCAAGCGCGTTGCCTTTCCGGTAGAGATGAATCAGCTCCGTCTCGATTTTGAAGTCCCCGAGCCCCAGGAGCGGAGCGATCACGTATCCGTCGGCGGCCGGCTGAATGCCCGCGAGCTTGAGCAGGGCGAACCACGGGCAAGCGTGGGCATGGCTGCACATGACCGGAAAGTCGCTCATCCACCCGAAGTAAGGGAACAGGTCCCAGGTCTCGCCCGGCCTTTTCGCGGTCGGGCCGTTGTAGGCGTCGGGTCCGCTCCACATGCCGATCCAGGTTTCCGGATAGGCTTCGGCGTGGCGGTGGAAGGTGAGCCGCTCGAACTGTTCCACCGCGTATGGGGGATTGACCTTGGCATAGGCCCAGATCAGCGGCGCGTTCAGAGAATACCAGACGCCGGCCCACGCGCCCCCGCCTGACATGAGCTGTAAATGCTCGGGCAGGGGCCAGAGGCTGATCGCGCCAAGGGGAGACTGGGCGGAAAGCTCGGTCCACAGGGTCTCGGTCAAGGCTCGCTCCATTTCTGGTTCCAGGTTCGCGCCGAGGATGGCCCAGGGCTGAAGGTCAAGGTAGAGGTGATCCTGGCCGACCATCCGGCCGTCGCCCAGGCCGGCGCGATTGAACCACCGGCCGTTCCATTGTTTGAGCAGGGCCTCCCGCAGCTTGTCCGCCTGATCGCGGACCTCCTCGGCCCATCCAGTCTCTCCGGCCCGCTCCAGCATCCCCGCGAAGTAAGGCAGGACGTAAGTAGCCAACGCGGTGTTGAGCACCGACTCTCCCTTTTCCTCGACCAGGGCCAGGTCTAAGCCCGGTTCTCCCGTCTGCAGGCCCACCAGAAAGCCATCGTTCCAGTCGGAGTTCCGGAGCTTGAGCAACCCGTGCTCGCCGATGCCCACGTCGCGGAAAAGGTGCTCCCATCCGCGCCTCAGGTGTTCCAGCACCGTGCCGCTCTCGCCCCGGTCCCGCGGGTAAAAAGGCAGCTCCTCTTCGAGGAAAGCGAAGTCCCTGGTGGCCTGCACATACTCGGTCGCCGCCAGCATGAGGTAGAGGTTGGTGTCCGAGGGGAAGGGGGTGGCCCCCGCGGTGCGCCGGCCCACGCCCTTGATGCCATAGGGGATGAACCCCCTTTGGTCCATCTCGCTGAGCGTGTATCGCAACACCTCTTTGGCCAGCGGCGGGTGGAGGTAGATCATGGGCAGCATATGCTGCAAGGGATCGCGGGCCGCGATGTTCATGCCCAGGACATACTGGTAAGAACAGCTTTGCGAGATGATGCACGCATTGAAGTATTCGTCGTACGTAGCCAGGGCTTTCAGGTAGTAGGCGTTCCAGCGCATCTCCCGGGAAACCCATTCATTAAGGACAGATACGCGGGGCAGGGCCTGGGACCAGGCCGAGAGACTCTCCCGGACCGGATCCAGGCGGCGATACTTGGCCTGGAGAGCTTCGAGCGTCGTTGCGTCTCCATACCCCGCGAGGAAAGTCAGGGTCTTGGCCTGTCGCGGTTCGAGCCTGATGCTCTGTTTTATCACCAGGCAGGCATTGGCCTGGTTGGCTCTGGCTTCCTCGATGAGTCCCCCTTCCGTGCGCAGGCGAGGGTCGCCTTTCCGGTCGAAGAAGACCGCCCGGCGGGTCTCGAACCCGCTGATCGGCCCGTCGAGGGAGACGAGGAACATGGGCTCGGGGTAATAATCAACCTTCGCTATCTCGTTCTTCGCTACCGGCGGAGAGGGGTGATAGATCCGGGCCAAGATCGCATCGCCCCTGTGCTCGGTATCGAGTAGGAAACCCTTCAGGTTCTTGCTCGCTCCGCCTTCCAGCATTTTCGCTGCCACCCTGGAGAGAAAGGTGGGATGGTCCGCCTTTGCGGCCAGGCGATTGAGCAGGATCATTACCTTGCTTATGAATTGGAGAGAACTCCTGGTCCGGCCCGATTCCCCGCTGACCTCATCCATCGTGAACTGAAGCATGTTCACGTCCCAGAACTCGAACCATTCGAGGTCGCGGCCGCGGTCCGAAAGGTTTTCGATCGTAACTCGCGAGACCAGGCAGGGATCATCTCCAAAGGGCGCCAGGACGGTCTGCTCGATTTTCAAATCGGCAGTTTCGAGGCTCTTGGTGTAATATCCGGCGCCGAAAATCCTCTTGAATTCCGAACCGGGAGGTCGTTGCTCATACCAGGTGCTGAGCACGGTCTCCCCGTCCTTGAGGAAACCGTAGCCGCCGCTTAGCCTTCTTTTTCGGGGTTGGTAATAGTTGTACCACTTTGCGCCCCGCTCTCCTGAATAAATCACTACGTTTCCGTGGTTCATGGCCAGCGCGACAATCCGGTCGTTGCCCAGCAGGTGCCAGTGCTCGTTGGCCATCCCTCGTGAGGTGGGGTATAGCGCGGCAGGATCGTTGCACTGATCCATGGTGTAGTTATAGACGGGAAGTCCATATTCGTCTTCGGACCAGTATCCAAATCTGCTACTCGGTGTATCCACTGCTGCCGGCTCCACTAAAAATCATGATCGTCTCCGTCTACTGCCCCGCCTTCTTGTAATAAAAGGCCAGGCTTTCCATCCGGCAATCCACCTGATCGAACTCGCCGTGGGTCATGGTCATCCGGATCCTTTCTTGCCAGGGGTAGGGGTCGGCCTCGTGGAAGCGGTATTGGCTCACCACTCCGGTCAGGTAGGACTTAACCGGGCAGCCGTGATAAAGAGCGGCGAAAGGGCCGTTGATGTAATACCAGCCCGATAAAAAATAGTCTTCCACCCCGGTGCATTCGATGGACTGGGGTCCGGGGGGAGAGCCCACGGGTTTTTCGATCCGGGCCGGCAGCGGCTCCCTCACCTCGGCGTCCACGTAAACCTTGAGGTTGCCTTCCAGGTAGGGAAAAAGGAAGTAAGGGGTCTTGAACCGGGACCGGATCGGGTGGTTGGGGTAGAAGGTAAGCGTCATGCCCACGAAATGGCCCGGTCCGGAGTCCTCCTCCAAAATCAAGTGCGGATGGTTGGGTATCGTGGCGCCGTCCACGTCCTCCGAGCCGCGGAAATCGGATGCCCGGTATTGGGCATGGAGGCAGCCGGTTTCCGGGCCGAGCTCCGGGACCTGGTGAAAGGTGATCGCGCCGAAGAAGAGGGCAATGGACTGCGAGGGATGCCGGTTCTCCATCACCACCCGGCACGATTTCCGGAAGGGCATGGGCAAAAAGCAATAGTAACCGCCGGAGGTCATGCCCACGAACTTGCTGGAGAAACTCACGTACTTGGAAGTGCCGTTGCCGAAGAAGTGGCCGATGGGCGCGGAGACCGCGGGCGTCTCGGCGCCATCGTAGTAGATGTTGATCCACAGATACCGGTGCGCGGGAACGCGGGAGCGATAAACAGCCTCCAGCAGCCGGCCGGCCACGGTGATCCAGAGCGCGGTTACGCACCCGGGCCCTTGCATTTCTGGAAAGGCCCAGCTCGAACCCGGCCGGATGGTCCTGAAGTCCCGGTGTCCGATCTGCTGGAAGCGGCGGTAGGCCCCCAGCTTGGCCGACTCGTGCGTGTGGGTGGAGACCTGCCGGGCCTTGACGCCCTCCCGAAGATTCGCGATGGAGGTGATCGGACTGATCAGACTGGAAAGGGTGCCATCCATGAGTTCCTCCTAAGTCCTTCGATTCATAAGTTCGATGACGAACTTATTTACTCAGGACTTAGTGCCGTTCGGCCCGAGCTCACGGCCGAGGGCTGAGTAAGCAAATAAGCCTTTGCGAGAAAATAAATACGTCATTGTATTTGCGAATCGAAGCACTAAGTAAAGAAGAGGGGCAGGGCAGACGCCACTGCCGCCTGATCCGCGCGCGACCACCCGCTCTTTTCGGGAATGGAGATCAATACTCCCTCCCGAATTTTTCCTTATTCCACTTCCGGCCCTCCTCGATCATGGCCAGGTAGTTTCGCAGCGGGATATAGTTTGCCACCGAGTTGCCGGTCCCCAGCACGTATCGTCCCTTGCTGGCACAGGCATCTAATATCTCCCTGGTTCGTCGCCGCACCTCATGCTCACCGCCCTTGGCCATGATGTCCATGTCAACACCGCCGATAATCCCGATCTGATCGCCCCACTTCGCGTGCGCCTGCTCTACCGGCAGGATCTTGTCCTCGTAACTGTGCTTGGCGTCCACCCCCATGGCCACGATATCATCCATGACCGCGTACATGTTGCCGCAGGAGTGAAGCACGAACACCCCGCCCGCCTTATGGGTGAGGTCCACGATCTGCTTGGTGCGGGGCAGGAACTTCTCGCGCAGCACCGAGGGCGAGACAAAGGTGCCGGAGAAAAATCCCAGGTCGTCGCCCATGAAGACGCCGCCGACGTTAGGCTCGGTCATAATATCTTTGACCACCTCGCCGATCAGGCCCGTGACCTTATCCATCACCGCGTCCACCAGGTCGGGCTGGTCCCCCAGGGCGTAGGAAAACGGCACCAGCCCCATCAGCCAGGTGGTCCACTCGAACACCCCGCCCGGAATGACCATCACTTTCATCCCCTCGGGCACCCGCTTGGCCATCACCCGGGACATGGCATTAATCGCTTTGATATTCTTGGGCCAGGGGTATCGCTCGAAGTCGTCCCAGCTCATGATCGGCCCGCGGTTGTCGTTGAGCCAGCCTCTTTTGCCGTCCTGGACTTCAGAGGACGTGTTATTCACGATCTGGAAAGCGAAACCCTTAAACGGGAGGATGCTGTAGGACCAGGCATAGTCCCAGCCGGTGAGGGAGCAAAAGCGGATGATCTGGCCCACGTATTTATAACCCCACCACAGATCCCGAAAAGATATGTGAATATCCGGGGCCTCGGCCAAAGCGGCCCAGTCAATCACCGGCTCGCGGAGGAAATGGCTTACGGTTTCGAAGTCTGCAAAAATGTCGCCCACCGTCACCGGCCCCGGCTCGCCGGTGGTGATCGCCCTCCGGAACCGCTCGAAGTCCGGCCGGCGCTCGCCCGGCGCCTTCATCTTGAGCACCGCTCTCCAAAAATCCATTTCCCTCTCCTGGTTCAGGCTTCTGGTCTCGCGGCCGAAGCCCTTCCTGATCCCCGCGGCTAACGGTGCGGGGCGGCAGATTCCATGAAGTTCCCGAGCCCGGTGCCCTGGAGCACCCGGGTGGTCCCTTCCACGTGCAATTCGATCCTGAATTCAGCCAAGAAAAGGTAGGCCCAGGTCTCCCGGAAAAACATTTCCGCTAGCTTTCTCAGGAAACCCGGAAGGTAGGTCATCAACTCCGCCTTTTGCTGAATGCGCCGGACCTTGATCTCGCCCCGGAGCCAGTCCTCCCCGTGCACCGCTTCCACCCGATAGCGCGAGGGGCAGGGAGGGCCGCCCCCCGGAACCGGCTTGGGGTCCAGATCCTCTAACCGAAAGTCGTGGGAAGAAAACAAAATCCGGCCGCGCCCGGCCACCATCAGCGCTTTCACCCAGGCGTCCCCCAACTCCGCCCAGGAAACCACGGAGCCCAGGATGACCGCCTGGTCCGAATACAGCCAGAAGGCCTTGCCCCGGTTCACCATCCGGGATGGCGGAAGGACCTGCCAGTCGTGGCTCATGGTGACCCAGCCCCGAAGTGGCCGGGCCTGGCCTCCATAGGACAGGGTCCCGCTCACCTCCGCCCAAGGGATCGGATCGTTGTACCGGCCGAAGTCGCCGCTTCGCAGGAAATAGAGGATGCCGTCGCCCATCTGGAAGCTCGGGGCGAGAATCTTGAAAATGAAATCGGCCTGGATTTTCTCGCCGTGGATGACGAGATGATATTGCCCGTCCTCCAGCCGGATAGAGTGCCCCCCGGCGCTGATTCCGAAATCCTGCTCGGCGATCTGGAACTGGGAAGGCTGAAAATAGTTCAGTTCAAAATTTTCCTTGCCCGACGGATCGGAAATGATCGCGATCACGTTGAGGTTGCCCCGGTTGACTCCCAGGTTGTGGAGTTGGAAGTTGACGAGGAGGACGATGCCCTCCTTTTCGAACCAGAGAACGTGATTCCAGGACTCGGAGTAGAAAAACGACTCCATCGGGTGGGCCTGGAACATGTTCAGGTCGGTTTGCTCAAAGCCCTCCACCCGGCCGTTCTGATGGCCCTGGAAAATCCTGACGTCGGCCGGCCCGGCCGAGGCGGCGGCGATGAGCAGGACCGTGGTCCAAGCCAGGGTTTTCCAGCCCGCGGTTCCTGGGTCCGACATCTCAATCTTCCTCCCGGCCCTTGATTTTGAGGCCGAGGTTCTTGAAGAACCGCCGGAACCCCTCTTCCATGTCCGGGCGGTGCTTGCTCATCAGCGATTGGACCCGGCCCCGGTTGCCGGCGCAGACGGCCTTGACCAGGGACCGATTGATCGTGTGATACAGGGGCAGCGGATAGGGCAGATCCCGGACCAAACCCTGCGCCAGGAGTTTGCGGGAGAGCTTGACCTGAGAGTTGAAGGCCATCTGCAGGATCAGGTGGTCCCCGATCCGGAGCAGCTCGCGATACAAGCGGAACTCGTTCTCATAGAATTGCTCGAGCCCGACCTCTTCGGTCTGCGCGGAAAGGAGCTTGAGCAGCCGGGGCTCGTCCTCGGGCTTGGCCTTTTTCGCCGCGGCGAGCAGGATTTGTTCGTAGAGCCAGGCGCTGTTGGCAAGGATCGTTTCAAACACCGGGGGGCTCATCACCGCCTCGGGGCAGGAGAGGAACAGCTCGGGCAGGACCTCAATCCCCACGCTGGTCCGGAAATCCAGGACCGTGTTGCCCCGGCCCTGCACGATCTCGATCCATCCTTCCTGGGCGAGGACGGCCAGGGCCTTCCTCAGGGTGATCCGGGAGATACCGAACCTCTCGGCCAGCTCCCGCTCCGAGGGAAGCTGGTCCCCCGGCTGAAACCCGCCGGTGAGAATCTCTCTCCGGAGCACCGCCACGATTTGTTCGGGCAGGGAAATCCGCTTGACCGCTCGCGCGCCGGTGCTCATGGCTCTCTCCTCTCAAGCATGCTCCTCGTTCCATTTCCGGGTTTCATCCAGCATGGCGAAATAGTTCTCGATCTTGCAAAAGTTGGTCACCGAGTTGCCCGAGCCCATGCAAAAGCCTCCTCCAGGCGCGCAGGCCTCCAGGGTCTGGCGGGTCCTTTTCCGGACCTGCGCCTCTGTGCCCCGCGCCAGGAGATCCACGTCGAGCCCGCCGAGGATGGAGATCCGGTCGCCATACTTCCGGTAAACCTGCTCCACCGGCTCGATGTTGTCCTGAAAAGAGTGCCGGCCGTCAATGCCCACCGTCTCGATCAAGTCCTCCATGATCGCGTCAATCTGGCCGCAGGAGTGGAACAAAAAGGGTTTCCCGTGCCGATGGCAAGCGTCGGCCATGCGCTTGTAGCGGGGGATGAGGCAGCGCCGGATCCAGTCCGGGGACATCATGGTGCCGCGGTTGAAGCCCAGGTCGTCCCCGTAAATCACGGCGCCCACGGCCGGGTGGGCCGCGCACTTCTCCACCGCGGCCTCGTTGTAGAGGCAGAGTTTTTCCAGGATCGCTTCCACAAATTCGGGGTCTTCCACGCTCTTGACCGCCATTTGCTGGATGCCCAGGAGGCTTCTCAGGTCTTCGAAAATGCCGAGGATCACTGCGATCATCTTCATTTGGGGCGGGATTTTCCGGGCGGTGTGATCCAGGGGAAGCACGTTGACGCCCGGCAGCGGCGGCCAGGGGAGCGCCTCGAATTCTTCCCGCGAGGAGACGATGCCCTGGCCCTCCTCCTGCCAGACCCGGACCAGACCTTGCTGCTGCGGGTTTTCGCAAACGTGCCGGGGCGTGCGGGGAATCGGAACGATGGGCGCCATGGTCACGTAGTCGTAGCCCATCCGGGTGTAAAAGGCGATAACCATCTCCATGAGCTTGAACCCGAGCTGCAACTGCTCCAGGGTCGGGTTCGGCCCGATGTTGATGATCTCGGACACCCGCTCGGTCGGGAAGTCGAAATCCAGAATCTCGCAGGCGATCTCGGCGTCCACTGACCCCTCGAAGATCGGCACCGGTCCGTCCTTGGTCTGGCGCATGAGCACCTTTTCCATATGCTCGAAATCGGCCTCGTGCTTGAAAGGACTTTCTATTTTCACGACCTGCTCCTGCACACTATAGTTACCATTCGTCGAGATTCTACCGCCTCGGCTGGCCTGGTTCTGAATTTGAATTTTCCTGCTATCATTGCGGCCAAGGTCAAGAATCTTTCATTTTGTCTGCTGATAAGCTTAGTATACCAATTTCTCCTCGATGTCAACTAAAAAATTCACTGCCTAAAAAAAGAGCGGGCTAACGCATTATTAGGATACGGAAACTCAACAGGGAAGCCGGCTCGGTGATCTAATATCCAAAATGCTTCCCTCCACGCTTGGAGGAGATGAGAGGGATTATCATGGAAAACCTGACCTCGACCCCGGGCCGCAACCGGGCGCGGGCCTGGTCATTTTTGTTCGCCGCCCTTTGCTGGAGCCTGTCCGCGCGCGCCGGGGCGGCGATCCAGGAGGACGTTCGGCGGACCTATCGGGTGGTGGTGCAAGAAGAAGGCGGGAATTGGATGGACCTCAGCCGCGAAATATCGGGCGTGGTCCGTTCCGAGGTCCACCTCTATCCTTCCGAGTGGGAAGGTATGCCCGTTATCCGCTACGACAAGGAAGACAATTTGCGCGACGGGGCCGGCGTGAGTTGGACCTTTATCCTGGACGCGGAGCGGCTCTCGCTGCTGCGCTTGGAAAAGCGGGTAACCGACCGTTCCGGCCGGGCCGCCAGCGAGGCCTGGTACGATTTCCGGGAGCCGGCCTTCGATCCGGCGGGCGACCTCTGTTACATGTACACCATCCCGGCCTGGCTGACGGGCAAGGATCTCCGGGTCGGCGACCGCTACGACTTCAACCTGCTGCTCTCGCCGGACGGGACCCCCATCCACATGTTCGCAAAAGTGGCGGGCATGGAAACCACCACCGTCCCTGCCGGGACCTTCGAGTGCTTCCGGGTCATCCTGGAGCCGGATCTGAAGAAGATCCTGGGCCGGTGGCGTTGGGTTTCCCCCATCATCAGCCCCTGGGTGCCGGACTACGACTTCTGGATGGACCAGGCCCCGCCCCACTTCCAGGTGCGCTTCCAGGGCAGGTTCGGACCGGTCGGCGCCGCGCCCTTGCAAGCCTACGAGTTGCTCGGGACCGAGCCTTCAACCAAACCACCCCAGCGGCCGGAAAGCGGAAATAAATCAAAAGTGAAACCTTAGGAAAGCCGGCAGGCGACCGATCCTTTTTCACTTGACGCGCCCTGCCCCGGTTTTCTATGATGGGGCATAGTTCCGAGGTCTTCATCTCAAGGAAAGGTTGATGGCGGAAAAACAAAGTTACCTGCAACGCCCCTGGCGCCGGCAAGCAGAACGACGGGGCATCCCCGCCACGCTGGAGCCCTACCCGGTCATCCCCCTGTTCCAGTTCCTGGACGAGGCGGTCCGCGATTTTCCCAAGCGTCCGGCCCTGACCTTCCTCGGCCGGCAGATGACCTACGCCGAGCTCGGCCGGGAGGCGGACTCTTTGGCCGCGGCCCTGGCCGACCTGGGGGTGAAGAAAGGCGACCGGGTCGGCACCATCCTGGTCAACAGCCCCCAGTTCCTCATCGCCGATTATGCGATTTTGAAAGCAGGCGCGGCCAACGTCCCCTGCTCTCCCCTGCACACCGCCGCGGACCTGGAATACGAGCTGGGCGCGGCCGGGGTGGAGACTATCATCTGCATGGACAGCTCCCTGGACGTGGTCCGC
>Ga0154610_1055_pt4 | contig 12714 bp, 8 predicted proteins | sample Rifle2008BG13ft_FD_116039 | JGI IMG/M metagenome (GOLD analysis project Ga0154610, IMG submission 116039) | Deltaproteobacteria bacterium RBG_13_61_14 | reverse complement strand
TTCCACGAACTGGTCATGGGCATCCGGCTGATGCCCCTGGACAGCGTGGTGCAACGCCTGCCCCGCACCGTGCGCGACCTGGCCCAGGACCAGAAAAAGCAGGTGCGCTTCGAGATCCAGGGCAAGGAGATCGAGCTCGACCGGGCCATCCTCGAGCAATTGGGAGACCCCCTGCTCCACCTGCTCCGCAACGCGGTGAGCCACGGGATCGAAAGCCCGGAAGAGCGGCAGCGCGCGGGCAAAGACCCGACCGGCGCCATCGTGATGCAGGCCTTTCGGGAACGCGACATGGTGCTGATCGAGATCCGGGACGACGGCCGGGGCATGGACCCGTTCCAGCTCAAAGAAGTGGCGGTGGAGAAGCAGTTGGTGCGGCCGGAAGAAGCCGAGGCGCTGTCGGATGAGGACGCGCTGCAACTGATTTTTCTGCCCGGCTTTTCCACGGCGCGGGAGGTGGGGCTGGTGTCGGGCCGGGGCGTGGGCATGGACGTGGTCCGGAGTTCGGTGGAAGGGGTGGGGGGGTTTGTCAGCCTGGCCTCGGCCATCAACTCGGGGACCGCCATCACCCTGCATTTGCCGCGCACCATCTCCATCATCAACGTGCTCTTGATCCGCCTGAACCAGGAGGTCTTCGCGCTTCCCATCAGCAAGGTGCTGAAGACAGTGGAGATCCTGGAGCACCAGATCCGGCGCAACCAAAAGCAGCAGTATTACGTGGACCGCCAAGAACTGATCCCGATGCAAGACCTGCGGCCGTTCCTCAACCTGCCCCAGAAAAACCACCGCTCGGCGCCCTATCCGGCCCTGATCGTGGAGGTGCAGAAGCGCAAGCACGCGCTGTTGGTGGACGAGTTTGTCGGCCAGGAAGAAGCCTTTATCCGGCCGCTGGGCAAGCCCTTGGAGCGGATCTCGGGCCTGAGCGGGGTCACCATGCTGGGGGACGGCCGGATCGTGTTTGTGCTGGACACGCTGGGTTTGATTTAGGAGGGACCATGGCCAAGCCCAAGCTCTCGATTATGGACCAGTTGCGCGACGTCCATCTCGACGCGCTCCAGGAGATCTGCAACATCGGCATGGGCCATGCCGCCACCGCGCTCAGCCAGATGATCGGCAAGACCGTGAACCTGAACGTGCCCAAGGTGACCTTGGCCGGGCTGGACCAGGTGCCGGACATCATCGGCGGGGCCGAGCAGGTGGTGGTGGGCATTTACTTGCAGGTCTGGGGAGACTTCCGCGGCAACTTGCTCCTCATCTTCCCCCGGGACTCCGCCCAGAACCTGAACGCGCTGCTCACCGGCCAGCCGGCTACTTCGGAGCTGATCCTCAGCGAGATCCACGCCTCCGCGCTCAAGGAAGTGGCCAATATCCTGGCCGGGGCTTACCTGGGCGCGATGGGCAACTTGCTGGGCTTGTCCCTGCTTCCCTCGGTGCCTTCCCTGGCCTTTGACATGGCCGGGGCCATCGTGGACTACATCCTGATCGAACTGGGTCAGGAGAGCGACCTGACTCTGGTGGTGGAAACTCAATTCTTCGGGATGGGCTCCACCATCCGCGGGCATTTCTTCCTGCTGCCCGACCCCAACTCGCTCAAATTAATCCTGGAGGCCAGCCGGGTGGAACCCTTAATCCGCTCCGGGCGGGATTAACCTGAACCGAATGATGCAAACCCCTGCCATCAAAGTCCGCATTGCCGAATGCAAGATCGCCCGCGCGCCCGCGCTCCTCAAGTCCTACGGCCTGGGCTCCTGCGTGGGCGTGGCCCTCTACGATCCCCAGACCCGGATCGGGGGACTCGCCCATATCCTGCTCCCGGCCTGGTCCAAGGCCAAGAAGCGGGCCGGCGACCTGCCCCGGAACCCGATGAAGTATGCCGACCTGGCCCTGGAACGTCTTCAGGAGCACCTGATCGAAGAGGGCTGCGCTCAGGAGCGGCTGGAAGCCAAGATCGCCGGCGGCGCCAACATGTTCTCCTCCTTGTTCCCCAACCCTTCCCAGGGCCCGGTCAAGCCCACCATCGGCGACCGCAACGTGCGCGCGGTCAAAGAGAACCTCAAGCGGCTGGGGATTCCCCTGCGGGGCGAGGACGTGGGCGGGGAGGAAGGGCGGACCCTGGAACTCGATACCAGCACCGGCGCGCTCCGGATCACCACCTCCCGGGGCTTGAGCCGCGTGCTTTGAGGCGCCGCCATGCAGGAAAAGCGATTACGCCAACTGCTCCGCGACTTCCGCCAGGGCCGGCTGGATGAAAATGCCGTCCTGGAAAGCCTGCGCCGCTTGCCCTTCGGCGACCTCGGCCACACCAAGGTGGACCATCACCGCGAGCTGCGCCAGGGTTTTCCCGAGGTCATACTGGGCGAAGGCAAGACCGTTTCCCAGGTGAACGCGATTGTGCGCGAGATGCTCCGCCTTCGGGACAACGTGCTGATCACCCGGGTCAGCCCGGCCATGGCCCGGGGCATCCGCCGGCGCTTCACCAAGGCGCGTTACAACCCGCTGGCCCGGACCGTGACCCTCCGGTCGGCGCCGGTGCCCAGGCAAGGCAAGGGCACGATCCTGATTGTCAGCGCCGGGACCTCGGACCTGCCGGTGGCCGAGGAGGCGCGGGAGACCGCGGAAATGCTGGGTAACCCGGTCGAGACCCTGTATGACGTGGGCGTGGCCGGGATCCACCGTCTGCTCCATTTCAGCAAGCGGCTGCGCTCGGCCCGGGTGATCGTGGTGGTGGCGGGCATGGAAGGGGCGCTGGCCTCGGTGGTCGGCGGCCTGGTCAACAAGCCCATCATCGCGGTGCCCACCAGCGTGGGCTACGGCGTGGGCCAGGGCGGCTTTGCCGCGCTGGTCGGGATGCTCAACTCCTGCGCGTCCGGGGTGGCGGTGGTGAACATTGACAACGGCTTTGGCGCGGCCTGCGTGGCCTCGCTGATTAACCGGCTGTAGATGAATTTCGTATTTTGTATTCCGTATTCTGTATTTCGTATAGTTTGTTTTGAATTGGGGTGCCAAATGAATGGGATTGATCCATCGCTGGGTCGCGATATACGAAATACGAAATACGGAATACGGAATACGATCTCCGGATTCTAACGATGCGTATCGCTTACTTCGATTGCTTCGCCGGAGTCTCCGGCAACATGGCCTTGGCCGCGGTGGCGGATGCCGGGATCGGTCCGCGCGGGATCCAGGAGGCCCTGGCCGGGCTCAAGCTTTCCGGCTACCGCCTCCACTTCCGCCGGCGGCAAGAGCAAGGCCTGGCCGGGCTTAAGCTCCGGGTGGAACTGACCGGCCGGCGTCCCCGCCACCGCAACCTCGAAGATATCACCCGCCTGATCCGGCGGAGCCGCTTGTCTCCGGAGGTCAAGGAAAAAAGCATCGCGGTCTTTGCGGCCCTGGCCCGGGCCGAGGCGAAAGTGCACCGGGTGCCGGTCCCGGAGGTCCACTTCCACGAGGTGGGCGCGGTGGACGCGATTGTGGACGTGGTCGGCACGGTGGCCGGGCTGCAGGCGCTGGGGGTGGACCGGGTGCTCTGCTCGCCGTTGCCGCTGGGCCGAGGGGAAGTCCTTTGCCTTCACGGCCTGCTCCCGCTCCCGGCGCCCGCGACCCTGGCCCTGCTCCGGGGCGTGCCGGTTTACGGCAGCGCGGCTGAGGGCGAGACGGTTACGCCCACCGGCGCGGCCCTGGTCCGGACCCTGGCCCAGGATTTCGGGCCGCTGCCGGCCATGACCCTGGAGAAGACCGGGGTGGGCCTGGGCGATCGCCGGCTTCCGGGCCGGCCCAACCTGCTCCGCCTGATCGTGGGCGAGGTCTTGGCCGGCGGCGAGGACACGGTGGTGGTGGAACTGGCGGCCAACCTCGACGACCTGCCGGCCGAGCGGTTCGATTACCTGATGGAGCAGCTCTTTGCCGCCGGCGCCCTGGACGTGCTGGTGCTTCCCGCCCAGATGAAGAAGAACCGGCCGGGCGCGCTTCTGCAGGTGCTGGCCCGGCCCCAGGACCGCTTGACCATCCTTCGCACGCTCTTCCTGCATTCCACCACCCTGGGCGTGCGTTACCGCGAACTTTACCGCACCGTGCTGCCGCGGCGCACCGAGACCGTGGCCACCCGCTTCGGAAAGGTGCGGGTGAAGTGGGCGCTGCGCCCGGACCGGAGGGAAACGGCGCACCCCGAATACGATGACCTCCGCCGCCTCGCCCGCCGCACCGGACGGACGCTGGCCGAGATCGAGGCGGAAGTGCTGCGCCAGTCGGGTTCGACCCGCTCTCCCCAATCCAGGAAGGTCCGGCAGTGACGCAAACCCATCCTTTGCTGGTGGTGGACAAGCGGCGCGGTTCGCTGCACCGACTGGTATCCGGGCTCGAGCGGAGCGGCTACGCGGTCCGCTTCTGCGAATCCGCGGCCGCGGCCTTGGCCCGGGCGCGCGGCCAGGAATTCGCCGCGGCCCTGCTCGGCCCGGGCTTTCAGGATTTGGCCCTAAAGCTGCGCCGCCACCCGAAAACCCGGCGGCTGCCCATCCTGGTGGTGGCTCCGGGAAAGCAGGCCTCCCGCGCTTCCCGGCGCTCCTTGCCGGCCGACGAGTTGTTATTCCCGCCGTTAAAACTGGACAAGCTTCAGTTCCGCCTAGAGCGCGTGCTCCACCAGGAGCAACTGCTCGAGGACGCGGAGACGGTGCAGGCCGGGATCCAAACGCTGAACCGGATTGCCCGCTTCATGCGGAGCGAGCCCGATGACGTGACCATCCTCAACCGGACCGCCCGCGAGTTGGAGAAGCTGATTGCGGGGGCGAGCTGCTCGGTGGTGCTCCTGACCGAAGACCGCCGGACGGGTTACGTGGTCACCCAGGGGGACCGGCCGCAGGAGTTGAACATCCGGCTGGAGCTGAGCAAGTACCCGGAGCTGCGCAAGGTGATTGAGACCAAGAAGACGCTCGCCATCCCGGACGTGAGCCGCCACCCGCTGATGAAAGAGGTGCGCGAGTTCATCCGGCACAAGCCCTTGCAGTCGCTTTTGGCCGCGCCGATTCTTTACCGGGACGAGATCATCGGGCTCTTGTTCCTCCGCTCGGAAAAAGAGCGGCGGAAATTTTCTCCCACCGAGATTTATTTCCTGGAACTGGTGGCCAACACCACCGCGACCGCGCTCAAGAACCTGCGTCTGGCGCGGAACGTGCTCGCGGAGATGCGCGGCCGGCAGAAGGCCGAGGCCGACGCTACTCAACTGGCCCAATCCTCCCTCCGGCTGGAGGCCCTGTTCGCCCATGCCTCGGACGGCATCCTGGTGGTGGACCGGGAGGGGACCATCACCGACGTGAACCAGAACTTCCTCCGGCTTTCGGGCTACGAGAAGAGCGAAGCCCAAGGCCGGCCGCTCGACCAGGTGCTGCTGTCAGAGACGGCCCCGGCCAAATCCCTCTCCCGACTCCTGCGCGGGGACCGCATCTCCCAAAGCGTGAACGTGCGCCTGTTCTGCCGCGACCAGTCCCAGCGTCTGGCCACCGCCCACTTCGAGCCGCTGCCCGGGCCGCGCGACGAATACCTGATTTCGCTTTTGGATGTGACCGAGGAGCGGCAACTCAGCCTGGAGCTGCGTCGGACCAAGGAGTTTTTGGAGAAGGTCATCCAGGGAACCATGGACGCGATCATTGCCGCAGACCTCAAGGGCAAGATCGTGCTGTTCAACGAGGGGGCGGAGCGGATCTCCGGCTACCGGGCGGAGGAAGTGCTCGGGAAGATCAATATCGTGGACTTTTACTCGCCGGGAGTGGCCCGGGACGTGATGCGCAAGCTGCGCAGCCCCGACTACGGCGGGGTGGGCAAACTCGAGACCTGCTCCAACACCATTCTGGGCAAAGACGGGGAAGAGATTCCCATCAACATGTCGGCTTCCATCATTTACGAGGACGGCCGGGAGATCGCGAGCGTGGGCATCTTCCACGACCTCCGCGACCGGATCAAGATCGAGAAGGAGCTGCGCCAGGCGCAGGAGCGGCTGATGGAGTCGCGCCGGCGGGAGGCCCTGGTGGCCCTGGCCGGGGCGGCCGCGCACCAGTTGAACCAGCCGCTGACCTCGATCCTGGGCTATGCCGAGATCCTCCGGCGGGTGGAGCGGAGCTTTTACGAGGTCGCGCCGCAGCACCCGGCGCTGGCCTCGCTCAAGAACGCGGTGAATGCGATCTCGGAGAGCGCGGAGCGGATGGCCACGGTGGTGCGCAAGATCGGGGAGACCGCGGAGTTCAAGACCCAGGCCTATCTGGGGAGCACCCAGATCGTGGACCTGGACCGGGCCGGCGGACCGGCGGCGGAGTCGCCCGACACCGCTTACCTGGAGTCGTTGCTGGACCTTTGCCCCGATGCGATCCTGATGATCGGAGAAGACACCATCATCAACCGGAGCAACCCGGCCGGCCGCGCCTTGACCGGGGAGGATCCTGCCGGCCATTCCTTCACCCGCTACCTGCAAGGGCTCGCCCATGTCCAGGGCATGGCCGCGTTCGAGAAAGTGCGCCAGGGCCAGCGGGTGGAGTTTGAGCTCGCCCTGACGCGGCCCGAAAGCGGGGACCGGCGCCAGGCCCGGAGCGCGGCGATTCCCATCCCCGGCCGCAACGAGTTCCTGGTCGTGCTCCACGATGTCACGGCGCTGCGCCGCGCCGAGCAGGAGCAGCAATGGCTCGCGGCTTTCAAGGAGCAGGTGCTCCAGCACGGGCTCTTTCCGATCCTGACCCTGGACCTGGACGGCCGTATCACTTTTTGGAACCAGGCGTGTGAGGCGCAGTTGGGTTACTCCGCGGCCGAGGCCGCGGGGCGACCCCTGGAAGGGTTCCTGACCGAGGCGAGCCGGGCGGACTTTTCGGAGCGACTTCGGAACCTGGGGCGGGAAGGCCGGAGCGAGAGCCGACTCGAGTTCCGCCGGCGCGACGGCTCAATGGTGGAGATGCATCACCTGGCTTCCTGGCTGGGGGACGAACGCTCCGGGGTGCTCGGCTATTTTCTCTTCCTTCGCGACACCTCCGAACGGCCGGCCCTGGAGCCGGCGCGGGTCCAACCGGAGGATCAACTGCGGGTGGCGCGGGAAGTGGTGGATTCTTTCCGGACCCGGGCCTCGCTGGAGGAGTCGTTAGAGGCCGTCTTCGCTCACCTGGGGAGACTGGTTCCTTTCCAGGTGGCGGCTGTGGTCTTTGCCGATCGGGAGGAGAACACGCTGGCGGTGCTGGGCCCGAATGAGCAAGGCCAGATGCAACGGAGACTCATCCTGATGGAAGATGACCATGACCGGATCAGTGCCATCCTCTTCCAGAGTCAGCCACAGTTTTACGAAGACGTTTCCCTGCTCACCTCGCGGTTTCGGTCCCGCGACCTGAGCGAGAGGCTGGCCCGCCTGCAGAGTCAGGGGATCCGAGGCCTGATCTGCCTGCCGCTGCAGTTCCAGGAGGAGGTATTGGGGAGCCTGATCCTGGGCAGCACCCGGGCCGGCGCTTATGGCCCTTCGGAGCTGGCCCTGCTCGGACCCGTGATCGGACAACTGGCGCTGGCCCTGGCCCATGCGCGGCTGAACCAGGAAACCCAGAGGCAACGCCAGACCTTGCTCCGGCGCAACCGCCTGCTGGAAAACCTGATCCGCGCTTCCCGCGAGACCCCGATCAACAGCCCCTTGCCCGAACTCCTGGAAACTTATTGCCGTCCCTTGCTGGAGGTGTTCCCCCGCGCTCACCTCAGCATCGCTTTCCGGCCGCCGCAAGCCCGCCACTTTCGCTACTCCTACCTGGGCAACCTGCCCCAGCAGTTCCTCGGCCAGCCGGTGGCGATTTCCCCGGAGTTCGAAACGGAGTTCTTGCAAGCCCAGGGCCCGCTCCTGTTCAAGCAAAACGATCCCCGCCTGCCCGCCTTGATGCCCGATACCCAGAGCATGGCCCTGTTTCCCTTGATCTTCGAGAACCGACTAGTAGGCGTGATCGCGTTCGAGTCGCACCACGACCCGGCCTTCCCCCCGGCCGACCTGGCGCTCCTGCAACTGCTCAGCCTGCACCTGTCCTCCGCCCTGGGCAATTACTACCTCTACCAGCAGATCAACCGGTTCCGCAGTTTCCAGGAGACGATGATCGAGAACGCCAACGCCTTGATCCTGGTTCTGGACCGAGGGGGCCGGGTGGCCATCTTCAACCGGGCCTTTGCCGAGCTGATCGGCCGTTCCCGCGAGGAAGTGTTGGGCCGCACCTTGGAAGAGCTCTTACGGGAATTTCTCCGGGTGGAGCCGGAGGGCTCGTTTAAAGAGCTGGAAGCGCAGGTGCGCCGGGGCGAATCCCTGGTCAATCTTCGAGTCCGGTTAAAGACTCTGACCGGGCAGGAGGTGGAAGCAGTCTTCAACACTTCGACCCTGCGCGATGCCAACGAAGAGTTCCAGGGCTTCGTGGCCATCGGCCAGGACATCACCCGGCTCAAGCAACTGGAGGCCCAAATCCTCCATTCCGAGAAGTTGGCCTCGCTCGGACAAATGGCGGCCAGCATCGCCCACGAGCTCAACAACCCCTTGACCGCGATCTCTTCTTATGCCCAGATCCTGCTCCGGCAGCAGCCACCTCCTTTGAGCAAAAACCAGGAGCGGCTAAAGCGGATTTTGGAGGAGGCGAACCGGATCGAGGGACTGATCCAGAACCTGATGAGCTATGCGCGGCCCTCGGCGGGAGAGACGGGGCCGGTGCCCGTGGGCGAGGTAATCAAGCAGGCCTTGACCCTGAGCCGCTACGAGGTCAGCCGGGGCGAGGTGAGCATCGAGACCCGGATTCCGGAGGACTTGCCTTTGGTCTGGGGTGTGAAAGACCAACTCCAGCAAGTGTTCATTAACCTCTTGACCAATGCCAGCTATGCCTGCGGCGAGAAGGGCGGCGGCCGGGTAGTGATTACCGCCGGTAAAGGCAAGGCTGAGATGGTGGAGGTCAGGGTGAGCGACACCGGGATTGGGATCAAGCCGGAGCACCTGGACAAGATCTTTGATCCGTTTTTCACGACCAAGCCGGAGGGCAAAGGCACCGGCTTGGGCTTGAGCGTTGTCAAGGAGATTATTCACCGGCATCGGGGCGAGATTCGGATGGAAAGCCGTCCGGGAGAGGGCACGGAATTCACCGTGTCCTTGCCGATCGCCGGTTGAAGCCGCGCCTGAGGGCGCCAGGAAAGGGAGCGAAGCATGATTTGTCCGAAATGCGGGTTTGAGCAGGCGGATGCAGTGGAATGCCAGAAGTGCGGGGTGATCGTGGCGAAATATCGGCCCCGGGAGCAGCGGCCGTCCGCGCCGCCGCCGGCCCCGGAGGCTGGGCCAGGATGGGCCGCGCCGGGCTCGGATGCATCGCCGGGCTGGGCCCGGGGTTCGACGCCGCCCCCGCCGCCCGCCGGGGAAGGATACTCCCGCTTTGGGCCTGGGGTGGACCGGGACGCCCTCCGCCGGGTGGAGGCTCAGGCCGCGACCAAGCGGTTCGTCCTCATCCTGATCCTGGCCGCGCTGGCCGGCGCCCTCTTCACCTTTTCCGGGTCGTTCATCAAGACCTACGGTAATCGGGCCAAGCTCGAGCTGGATGTGTCCAGCGATGCTTCCGCTTCCGCCAACATGACGCCGGATGGGGTTCGCTCCATGATCCGCAAACAGGCCAAGGGTTATGGCTTTACCATCAAAGACGATCGCATTCGGATCAGTTATTCCGAAGTGGACGGCAAGCCTTTATCCAAGATGCTTTTAAGCTCGGCGGGGATCTCGTTTATGACCCTGAAAGTGGCCATCGAGCTAACGGTCGAGACCCGCATTATGGGGTTCCCGTTGTCGTTCGATATCAAGGGCAGCTCCACGATCACCACCAACGTGCTGATCCAAGATCTCCGGCGATGGTCCAAGGATGAATACGGCGAGGGGCTGGTCGGGACCAAAACCGAGCTCGAGCTGGAAACCGAGCTTGAACCCGAGCCCGAACCGGAACCGGAACCTTCGGATTATTTATCGGAACCTACGGATTATTTACCGGAGCCTTCGGACCAGGAGTAGCCAGGGAAAGAAGAGAATTCCGGAAAAAGTTTCCCTCCCTTCATCCTTCACCCTTCACCCTTTTCCGCGCTGGCTGAAGCAGGAATGGAGAAGCCTCGGGCGCTCCGCTGTTCTGGCCGGACCCTGCCCGACTGGTTCCTGGTTTCTGGTTCCTGGTTTCTGGTTCCTGGTTTCTGGTTCCTGGTTTCTGGTTCCGTCAATTATCACATTTCGAGCGCGCCCCTTATTTGGAAAAGGATTGCGGCCCTGAGCCTTCAAAAGCCCGAAAGGGACTGAAGAAATAGTTCCGTGACTCCTGGCCTCGATTCTGAGGCCGGGCCTTTTCCGGCCCGTGGCCCGGCTGGCCGCCTTCCCCGCGACCAGGCGGAGGCTGGGCCGGCCCCGGGGCTCCCGGCGCGCTCGGCGCTGTGGGCGGAGTCTCTTGCTTGGGGGTTCCACCCTTTCTCTGAGGGCGGGGCGAAGGCTTGGGCTGAGGAGCCGGCTCGACCTGGCCGGGCGGAGCGCCTTGGCCCGAAGACCCGCCGGGCTGATCCATAGCAGGAGGGCTGGGCCGCGGGCCACCCGCAGGCCCTTGCTTACGGCCAGGAGGGCTGGGCCGCTCGGGCCGTTCCTGAACCGGTCCGGGAGGGATCACCTCGCGCGGTCCCTGACCGGGCCGCTCGATGCCGGGTTCGACTCCTTTGCCCGGTTTCTCCTCCCGGCCAGGAGGCGCCGGCCGTTCCGGCCGCTCTTTGATCTGCCCGGGAGGGCTCACCTCGCGCGGTCCTTGACCGGGCCGCTCGATGCCGGGTTCGCGCCCTTTGCCCGGTTTCTCCTCCCGGCCAGGAGGCGCCGGCCGTTCCGGCCGCTCCTTGATCTGGCCTGGAGGCGCGACTTCTCCAGGCCCGCGGCCGGGTCGCTCGATTTCACGAGGATTGGCCGGCGGAGTGCGCTCCTTGCCCCGGCCGGGCGGGAGCGGACGTTCCCGGGTTATTTCCGGCCGCTCGCCGGGGCCGCGCTCCGGCCGCGGCCTGGTCTCCCATGCCGGCGGCACGCGCTCGGCCAGCCGGCGGGGCGGTTGCCGCTCCGGCTTGACCCAGCCCCGGGGCTCGGGTGTCATGAATTCGCGGGTGTCGCGCACGTGGCGGAACTCATGCCGGGGATTAACTACCGGCACGGTCCTGGCGCGGAAGTCCCGAGGCAGGGGGCGGTTGTAGCGGATGTAGTTGGTTTGGTTAAAGTTGTTGACGTTGACAATCGTGATGTTGTTCTTGGTCACATATTTGTAAACCAGCTTGGGATCCCGATGCACCAGCGTGATGTCCACGTGGGGCGGGATCGGGCACCAGCCGATCCAGTCCGGCCCGTCCAACCAGAAGACCAGGGCCGGCGACCAGGCCACCGCGAGGAAGGGTTGCGGCACCCACAACCACCCGGACCCCGAGACCACCCAGCGACCGTAGTGGTAAGGATACCAGCCCCACGGCTCGTAAGAGATCCAGGTCCAGCCCCAGGCTGGCTCCCACATCCAGCGGCCCACGCGGTAAGGAGCCCATCCGACCGCCATGACCCGCGGCCGCCAACACCAGCCGTAAATCGGGTCGTTAAGCCAAAAGCCATGATAGGAGAGGTCGTAGGCGACCGGCGGGGGCAGGTATTGTGCAGCCGGGGCCGGCGAGGATGTGGCCGAGGCTAGTTGCCGGTCGCGCTGGTCTGACCAACGGTCGAATCCATCGGCGGGAGGCGCCGCGGAAAGGTTGTAAGAATTAGCTGCGGCCGCCAGGTAAAGGCTTTGGCCGGCACGGACCGAAGCGTAGCCGGCGGGCCCGCTGATCTCGGCCTCACCCCGCTGGGTGGTCACCTCGGTGCTCTCATCCTCGGCCACGGCGATGCGGACGCGGGAGTTGGGGTGCAAGGTAATCCCCAGTTTGGGGGTCATGAGATAAATCCAGCTATCGCTTCCGGTCTGGTGAATGGCCTGGCCCATGTTCTGAGCCAGATCAAAGGAGGTCTGCTCCAGGGTGTCGAAGCGCAGGCTGGCCGTGCCCTCCAGGCGGACGAAGGTATTGGCGTTGAGGAAGATCTCGGCCTTGCCCCCGGCGTCCAGCCAGAGGTTGTCGCCGGCCTTGATCGGAGTATTCAAGGTGGCGCGGAACCATTCTTGATTGCCATGCTGGAGAAAAAGGGTATCCGGCTGGCCCTGCATGGCACTCACCCAGGGCACGGCCTCATCGGCTAATGCCCTGGCCGCGGCCAGGGTAACGCCGAGGACGCCTGCCGCGAGAAGCAGGAATTTCAATCCAGGAGCCTTGGGGATCTTCCGGCTCTGGAACCCGTTTTTCCAGGTGAAAGCAAAGTTTATGGCTTGGACCAGAAGTTCCAGGGGCCGGAACAGCACTCTCAAGATCAATACTTTTGCCGTTTTCATGGTTTCATCTCCTTGCCAGGGTTAATTGCCTTTGACTAGAACCATTTTATTTAGACAGCAAATCGGATGCCAAGATGCAGAATTTTTGTTGTTCGACCTAACCTGTTGCTTAGGCGGAGTTTTTTCTTGGCCGCCTGGTGACCGGGATCGGCAGGCGCAAGGTTTTATTTCAGGCCCATGAAATATTACCTTTCTGGGCTCTGACCCCAATGAGGGGGATCAAGCTTGGTCTTCGGAGAGGGCCTTGGCTTTGCCCTTGGGCTTGCGCTTTTGTGCTTGCAGAAGGCGC
>Ga0154610_1041_pt8 | contig 12847 bp, 9 predicted proteins | sample Rifle2008BG13ft_FD_116039 | JGI IMG/M metagenome (GOLD analysis project Ga0154610, IMG submission 116039) | Deltaproteobacteria bacterium RBG_13_61_14 | reverse complement strand
CTCGGGTGGTTCACCGCAGTCGAATCCAGCGTGATCGCCGTGATCTGGGCGCTGCTGGTCAACTTCGCGCTCTTCGCCTGGTGGTTCCGCGACACTTCCTGGCGCGATTACAGCGAGGTCGTAATCTCGACCCTCAAGACCACGGCCATGGTCATGTTCCTGATCGGCAACGCCACCGCCTTCGGCTATTGTCTCACCCGGCTGCACGTGCCCGAGGCCGTCACCGCCTTTTTCCTCTCCGTCACCGGCAACAAGTATGCGCTCCTGCTCCTGCTCAACCTGCTCATGCTCGCCCTGGGCATGATTATGGACATGGCCCCGCTCATCATCATCCTGACCCCGATCCTCCTGCCGGTGGTGATGAAGGTGGGGGTGGACCCGGTGCATTTCGGCATGATCATGATCGCCAACCTCGGCATCGGGCTGACCACCCCGCCGGTGGGGAGCGTGCTCTTTGTGGGCTGCGCGGTGGGCAAGATCAAGATGGAGCGGGTGGCCAGGAGCATCTGGCCCTTTTACCTGGCCATGCTCGCGGCGCTGATGTTGATCACCTATGTGCCGGAGATCTCGCTGGGATTAGTTCATGCCTGGACGGGGAAGTAATTTCTAAGGGCACAGGTTGAAAACCTGTGCCACTATCAAGACTAAAAAAGCATTCTAAAGACGAGCACAGTAGCAGCCTGTAAGACTAGAACTATGGCCAGGGGCCAGGCGCGGTTCGAGCCTTCGGTCTCGGTGAAGCCTTTGGCGGCGACCAGACAGACCAAGGGCGCGTAGAACCAGGCCAGGCGGGGCGACTCGTAGCAGACCCGGCCGGAGAGGTCGAGCGCGATCCCGAAGAGCACAATGGCCCAAGTGAAGGGATCAATCCGGTCCCATTGTTTGCGCCAGGCCTTTTTAATCTCTCTCCATACGGCCAAAGCAAACAGCAAAAAGATGGGCACGCCCAGCCAGGCGAAGAATTCATACGGGTTGAACAAGATCCACTTCCACATGTGAATGCGGCCGGAAACGGTGTTGTTAAAATGCCAGCCGGCCAGGTTGGCGCGGTAGATGGCAACAAGATCATAATTGCTAACCCAAGACAACAACAAGGGCACCGTAAGGAAACCAAGAAGAAGCAATCCCAAAGCATGCAATAAAAAAATCGAGCGATCCTTCCACCAGACGGAGAATGCTATCAAGCAAGCCAGCGGAAGGGCCGCTAAAAAGGTGTAACTCCACCAAAGTCCACATGCAAACCAAATCCCCGCGGCAAAGACCAGAAAATATTCTTTCTTTTTTATTCCGATGGTAAAACCATTAAGACCAAAGAAGATGAAAAACGCGAAAAGCTGATCGAGAATAGGAGATTTATTTGAGAAAGTGGGAGTAAAAAGAAAAAAGCAAACCCCAAGCCATAAGGCATCTTCTCGTTCAACCAATGCCATTCCCGTTTGATAAAATAAAACTAAGGACAAAAGTGCAAGACTAAGCAATAAGAATGCCGATATGCCTCCTGCCGCAATCTCCTCTGGCGCAAGGTTAAAATGTTCTGCGGCTTCTTGACTACGCGGGATCTTGTGGTTATACCAAGCTACAAACTTTGGTAGGAACTCAGTTGCTTTGATGATCGTTTGAAAAAGCGAGATGGCACCTGGCGGATGAGTTCGAGAATGAGTATGGAGCTGCGGGACCAGTTCAGGAAAATTTCTCATCCAGTCTTGATTTTTTTTCAAGAGAACGGCATCCGTAAAATAGGAAGTGTGATCAGCGAGATACACTCGTAATGGAAATTCCAGCAGGCCCATGCGATGCACCGTCATGGGGATGACCTGTGATGCTACCCCGGTGAGTAAAACCAGGATGATAAGTCGCTCTCTTTTCCAAAAGGTCAGCTCTTCCCAGTCGGTTTTTCGATAATGGGAGACAATGATTGCCATGATGAGGATCAGGGCGAGGCCAGCGGGGACCAGTTTAAGCGTCATTCCGTGGCGCAGCACCGGCCATTGATATTCGGAGTTATGGTTAAGCGCCTCCGGCCACAGGGCCAGGGCGGCGAGATAGAGGACGGTGAGGACGGCGACTGGGAAGAGGGTTCGTTTCATGGTTCGAGGTGTAGGGGCGGTTCGCGAACCGCCCCTGCCGTGTTAAACTACCATAGGAGTTAGATGCGGTCAAAATGAAGGGCCGGAAGGAAAACTTGGCTCAGGAGCGGAAGCTGCTCCTGGACATCTACCGCCGCTTGCTGGAGCGCTTCGGGCTCCGGCACTGGTGGCCGGCCAAGACGCCGTTCGAGGTAATGGTCGGCGCGATCCTGACCCAGAACACGGCCTGGGCCAACGTGGAGAAGGCAATCGCGAACCTGAAAGCCGAGGGGCCGCTCCGGCCTTCGTTTCTGATCAAGCTCTCGCCCGCAAAACTGAGGCGCTTGATCCGGCCCTCGGGCTACTTCAATCAGAAGGAGAAGAAGCTGCGGGCCTTCCTGCGCTTTTTCCTGGCCCCGCCTTATCGCGGCTCCGTCGGCCGGATGCGGAGGGCGGAGACCGGGAAGCTCCGGGAGGAACTGCTTTCGATCTGGGGGATCGGACCCGAGACCGCGGACTCGATTTTGCTTTACGCGCTGGGCCATCCGGTTTTCGTGGTGGACGCTTACACCCGCCGGGTCTTTGCCCGGTTGGGCTTGACCCCTGCCCATGCCGGGTACCAGGAACTGCAGAACTTTTTCGTCCGGCGCTTGCCTAAAGAGATCGCCCTGTTCAATGACTTCCACGCCCAGGCGGTGGCGCTGGGCAACCGCTATTGTCGCAGCCGGCCGGATTGCGGCTCTTGCCCGCTTAAGGAACTGGGCCGCTGCCGGGTTTTCGGAACCGGGCCGGCCATTTGACAGCCAGGGCAAAATGGCATATAAATAATCAATGAGGTCCGTAAGACGTCTTTTTTCTTGTCCATTGGCAAGCCCAATCCATCTCCGGCTTTTTCCTGCCCGAGACGCGGGATTGTGTTTTAACTCTCACCCAAGGAGTGAATCATGAAAAAGGCGATCGTGGTCCTGGCTCTGTTGCTGGTCGTGGGAATTGTCGCGGCCGTTGTGGGCGTCCATTACCTGGCGCCGCCCCGCTCGACCTCCGAGTCCGGGACGAAAACCGGGGAAGCCGATACCAGCGAGGTCCTGGTCACGGTGAACGGAACCGGGATTACCCGCAACCAGATGGATCACCAGGCGGACTTGATTGCCCGGCAACGGGGCATTCCCGACACCCCCGAGCAGCAGAGTCAATACCATGCCATGCTGGATCCGCTGGCGCTGAAATCACTGATCACCCAGATTCTGCTTAAGCAGGCGGCGGTCAAAGAGAGCATTGCCGCTTCCCTGGAGGAGGTGGAGAAAGAAATGAACGAGATCCGGCAGGGATTCCCCTCGCCGGAAACTTTCACCCAGAGGCTGCAAGAGCTGGGCCTGGATGAAGCCAAGCTGCGCCAGGAAATCGCGGAGGGGATGATGATGCAGAAACTGGTGACCCTCCATACCCGGCAGGAGGTCGCGGTGACCGACGAGGACGTCCAGAAATTTTACGAAAGCCATCCGGAGATGCTGACCAATCCCGAGACGATTCGGGCCAGCCATATTCTGATCGGGTTCGATGAAAAGGACACGGACGAGACCAAGGCCGCCAAGAAAAAGCAGGCCGAAGATATCCTCGCCCAACTGAAAAAGGGCGGCGATTTCGCGGAGCTGGCCAAGCAATCCTCCACTTGCCCCAGCAAGCAGCAAGGGGGCGACCTCGGCTATTTCCCCCGGGGCCAGATGGTCAAGCCGTTTGAAGACGCCGTCTTCGCGCTGAAGCTGGGCCAGTTGAGCGGCGTGGTCGAGACCCAGTTCGGCTATCACATCATCAAGAAGACGGACCAAAAGCCGGCCGGTCTGCCGCCGCTGGCGGAAGTCAAAGATCAGATCCGCGAGCAGATGCAGCAGCAGAAAGAGCGGGGCGCGTTTGAAAATTACCTGACCGAGCTCAAGGGGGCGGCCACGATCACCTATTCCGACGCGGCCAAGCAGATGGGAGTGGGACAACCCACCGACTTGCCGCCCGGCCATCCGGGCACCGAGGCGGCCCCGGAGTCAACTCCGGAATCGGCTTCCGAGGCCCCGGTCCAGGACAACCCGCCGGAATAAAAAGGGGGACACCATACTTAATTCGGCCGGTGGATGCCGAGATAAATATGTTGTTCCCGGAGGGGAGCCATGGCCTTAAAAACCGGCGAGGAATATCTGAAGTCTCTGCGCGAGCTGGGGCTTTGCGCCATGGTCCACGGCCGACTGACGGAGGATTTGCCGGGACACCCGCTGGTCGCGCCCTCGACCCGGGCGGTGGCCGCGACTTATGACTTGGCGCAGAGTCCGGAGGCCAAGGACCTGCTCACCGCCGAATCCAGCCTTACCGGCGACGCGATCAACCGCTTCACCCATCTCCACCAAAGCGCCGAGGATCTGGTCAAGAAGATCCAGATGCAGCGGCTGTGCGGCAACGTTACCGGTTGCTGCTTCCAGCGCTGTGTGGGCATGGACGCGGCCAACGCCGTCTTTTCAGTAACCTACGAATGCGACGCCGGCCACGGCACCCGCTACCACGGCCGCTTCCGCGAGTACTGGGCGATGATCCAGAAGCATGACCTGGTGGTGGACGGCGCCATGACCGACCCCAAGGGCGACCGCTCGAAGCGGCCCAAGGACCAGGCAGACCCGGACCTGTATCTCCGGGTGGTTGAGCGCCGGCCGGGCGGGATCGTGGTGCGGGGGGCCAAACTCCACCAGACCGGAATGCTGAACTCGCATGAGGTCCTGGTCATGCCCACAGTGGCGATGCGGCCGGGGGAGGAGGACTGGGCGGTGTGCTTTGCGGTCCCGACCAACGCCCCGGGGATCCGCCACTTCTACGGCCGCCAGGTAAGCGATACCCGCAAGCTCGAGCCGGGCCGGCTGGACGTGGGCAACCCGGAGTTCGGCGGCCAGGAAGTGATGACCGTCTTTGAAGACGTGTTCGTGCCTGAGGAAAGGGTGTTCTTGTGCGGGGAGACGGACCAGTCGGGAAAACTGGTCGAGCGTTTCGCCGGCTATCACCGCCAGAGTTACGGCGGCTGCAAAGTGGGAGTGGGCGACGTGCTCATCGGCGCCTCCGCCCTGATCGCGCGCCTGAACGGGACCGACCAAGCCTCCCACATCAAGGACAAGCTGGTCGAGATGATCCACCTCAACGAGACCATGTTCGCCTGCGGGATCGCCTGCTCCGCCCTCGGCCACCCTACCGCGGCCGGCAACTACGAAATCAACCTGCTCCTTGCCAACGTCTGCAAACTGAATGTCACCCGCTTCCCCTATGAGCTGGCGCGCCTGGCCACGGATATCGCCGGCGGGCTGTTGGGGACCATGCCCCCCGCGGCCGACCTCTCCGACCCCTCCGCCGGACCGCTGCTCCGCAAGTATCTGGCGGCCGCGCCGGTCGCGGAGGTGGAGGCGCGGATGAAGGTGCTCCGGTTGATCGAGAACCTGGTGGCCGGCGCGGGGGCAGTGGCCTATCTGATTGAGTCCATGCACGGCGCCGGTCCGCCCGCCGCCCAGCGGATCATGATCGGACGGCAGGGCGACCTTGAGGGGAAAATGGATCTGGCCAAGCGGCTCCTGGGAATTTAATTAAAGGGACACCATCCTTAATTCGATGGGGAGGCGATCAATTTAGTAGGGTGTCCCCAAATTAGAACTCGACGCCGATCAGGCCGCGCAATAAAAACGCGGCGACCAGCATCACCAGCAGGAACGGCCACACCCACCAGGTCTCCCAGCCGAAAAAAGAGACATCGGCCTGGGGATAGTCCACCCGGATCTCCTGGACGGGCGAAGAGGCCGGCAAGGCCATCAGGGGCGGATACCAGAGCGCGGTGGCGAAGTCGGCGGAGCGCACCGGGTCGAGCCGCGGCCGGCCATTGGCTTCCGCATAAAGCGGCTGTTCCGCGGCCAAGCTCTCTCCCAGCTTGAAGCGGAGCGGCAGGGTGCCTTCTTTCTCCACCCGCAGCCGCCAGTCGGCTTCCATCCGGTCCAGTTCCCGCTGCCGCCGGTCGCGAAAGGAAATCCGCACCGGCCCGGCGGCCAAAGCGACGCCGTCGGGCAACGTGAGCTTCAGGTTGTTGAGCTGGGCCACGGCCGAACCCTTCAGTTCTACCTTCACCAAAAACTCGTCCCCGGGCCGGAACGGCCGATAGTCATAGCGGAATTCCAGGTTGATCAGGATCAGCATCACCGGCGCCAGCATGACCAGGAGCGGCACCAGGGCATAGGCGAGGTAACGGCCGCCTTGCTTGAAGATCCCGCCCTGGGCCCGAGCGATCAGGCTGAGGTCGTCAATGTAGAGCCAGACCTCGAAGAAATGGCCCTTGATCTTTTCCTTGGCCTGCTTGATCCCGTCCTGGTTCGAGGTGTATTTGTAGATGACCAGCCCCAGCGCGGTCACCACCACCGAGCTGACGATAATCCCCCAGGCCGGCCCGAGCCGGTCCAAGGGATTCATGGCCAGGTCAATCGCCCGCTGGATATAAGTCACCACCGCGATCATCTCTTATCCTTCACCCTTCTCCCTTCACCCTTCACACTTCACTCTTCAGGAAATGTAACCCAACCCCTGCAGCTTCTTCTTGATCTCCTCTTCCGAGTCCGATCCCTCCAGCGCTTTCACTTCCTTTTCCAGCGCGTGGGCCACAAACTCGTCCACCGACGAATAACCCGCCAGCTCCGCAAACTTCTTCACCCGCGCATACAACTCCTTGGAAATCTTGATCTTGGGTTCAAACACGGTCGCTCCTCCTTCACTCACCCAACCGCTGGAGGCTCAGCGGCAGGTGATTTAGAAAACGGGCTTCCCTTCCATCTGCTCGGGCGGCTCGATCCCGAACTCTTTCAAAATGCTCGGACCCAGGTCCATCAGGGTCGGGCTCTCGGCTTGGATCTGGCGGTTGGTCACCAGCACGCCCGGCACTTCCTCGGCGGCGATGCAGTGGTCGCCGGACCAGGCTTCCTTGTTGTCGGAAAACCATCCCTGGGGAAACTCGCCCAGGGTGGTCTCCCAGGAGGCGCGCCAGCCATAGGCATAGCCCATGATCAGGTCCGGCGCCACTTTCTCCACGTGCGGCCCCTGATAGACCTGGTCCGCCCGGTAGACCACCTTGATCGGGTGTTCTCCGGTGGCCGGGTCCACCACTGCTTCGAGTTTTTGCTTAAGCTCGCGCAGAAGCTCTTCCTTCTCGGCGCCGGGCATGAAGATCCCGCTCCACTCCCGGCCATACAAATTCAAATAAAGCCCGTTGATGCCCAAGCCGTAAGCCCGGGTCCGGCCCCAGTCCACGTGGTCAAAATACTCGGTCTCCTGGCGCTTGCTCCGGTCGCGCAGGTAAAGGTAGCCGTTGTCCAGGAGCCAGGAGTTCAGTTGAAAGGCCCGGTTGAACGGGGCAAACCCGTGGTCGCTCATCACGATCAGGGTGGTGTTCGGGTCCACGCGCTGGAGAGCCGTGGCCAGGACTTCATCCATCTGGAAGTAGAGCCGGCGGATGGGGTCTCCCAGGCGGGCCGAGGCCTCGGCGTCCCAGGCCGGCGAGGTCGGATCGTGCAGGCGCCAGAACATGTGCTGGCCCAGGTCCAGGGCCGAGAAGTAGAAGAAGAGGAGCCCGCGGTCGAAATGGTCGAGGTGATAATGGTAGAGCTTCCAGCTTTCCGCGAGCACGTCCTGGCTCTGCTGCCAGTATTCGTCATCGTTGAGGATGTTGTGGCTCCGCGCCTTGTTGTCCTCGGAAATCCCCTGGGTGTAAAACCGCCCGACCGCCTCGCCCAGTTCCTCCGCGTAATCGGCCGGGTTGGAAAGCGGCAGCGCCGGGTCCAGCGGGTCCAGGTTGATCGGGCTCACGTAGAGCTTGAAATCCGGCCGCACCTCTTGCAAATAAAAGCGGACCATGCCCGGGAGATGAAGCAGGCGCGGCACCAGCTCGAACTCGATCGGCACCCAGCCGCTCCACTCCCCCTGGTTCAAGACCAGCTCGGCGTCGCCGATCTCGATCTTGGCCGCGGCGTTCTCCGGGTCGAGATAAACCCGGAACTTAAGCTCCGCCTTCGCGTAATTTCTTTGCTTGCCCCGGCCCGAGCGCAGGTAAGGCTTCTTGGGATCGAGCTTGAAAGTGTTCTTGGGACCGTGCAGCACCATTTCCGCGACCCCGTTCTTGGGGAAAGTGGGATAAACGTCGCCGCCGCTCACCTCCTTGGCGTTGGCCGGCGGATTGTCGGTGTAATAGGAAAAGGTGCCGTAGGTCCCGAGGATGTCCGGCGTGCCCATGCCCGAAAACACCCGCGCCTTGCCCGCCTCGGGCGGAAACTCGGCCGGAATTTTATAGACCGTAACCGGAATCCCCCGCTCCGCCAGATAGTCCCAGAACGGCCGCTGGTCGCGGAGCAACTCCACCTTGCCCCCGGCCAGCCAGATCACGTAATCGCCCAGGGTAAAGCTTTTGCTCTCGGGCGGGTCCACGGTGCGGGAGGTGGAGAGATACAGGTCCAGCTTCTTTTGCGGGTCCCGATGGATAAAGTCGTAGATGCCGTGCCTGCCCGGGTTCATGCCGGTGATGAAATTGGACCAGGCCACCGGGCTTTCCGGCGGGATGCTGGTGCCCAGCGGCCGGAAACCGCCCTCCTGGATCAGGCGCTGGAAGTGAGGCATGGTTCCCTCGGCCAGCAACTGCTTCAGCAGACGCAAGTCCATGCCGTCAATGCCCAGCACGATCACCCGCTTGCCGGTTTCCGAATTTTTTTTCTTGCAAGCGCTGAACCCCAGGCCGAGGATCAGGCCGATCCAGATCATCGCCCAAAGCCGCCAGCCTTGCTTCATCGTCCTCATCCTTCACGATCCACTTCGAACAGCGGCTTGCCGTCCATATGCTGGGGAATCGGAACATCAAACAGCCGGAGCACCGTGGGCGCCAGGTCAATCAGGCCCGGATCGCGGGCCTCGATCTTCCGGTTGGAAAAGATCACGCCCGGCACCAGCCGCGGGTCCACGCAGTGGTCGCCGCTCCAGCTCTTCTCGTTGTCGTCAAAGACCACGTCGTTGACCACGCCGAGCACGCCTTCCCAGGAGGCGCGGTAGCCGAGGTTGTAGCCGATGACCAGGTCCGGGCCTTGATCGCGGTAGGGACCGTGGAAGACGTCGGGCCCGAGGAAGGCATCGTTGATTGCAATTGCGCCGCGCTTGTCGTCAGGGAGCTTCTGGAGCTTGGCCGCGAGTTCTTTCCGAAGGGCGTCGGCCTCGGCGCCCGGCTCCACGATCCCTTTCGCCTCGCGGCCCTTGAGGTTCAAATAGATCCCGCCCAGGCCGAGCATATAGGCCCGGGTCTTGGACCAGTCCACCTCCTTGAAATATTCGCCGCTGCCCTTTCCGTCCTGGCAGGCCAGGTAGCCGTTCTTCCACAGCCAGGAGTTGAGGTTGACGCCCCGCGCGAAGCTGGCAAAACCGTGGTCGGAGACGACCAGGAGCACGTCGCGCTTTTTCATCTCCTTCATCACCCGGCCCACCAGGTCATCCATCCGCACATACAAGTCCTCGATCACCTGCTTATGCTTTTTTGTATCCTTGCCCGCGTTGGCCGGATGAGCGGCCTCCTCGTAGCGATGAAACATGTGCTGGATCCGGTCGGTGGCGTCGAACACGCACACGCACGCGCCCTGGCGGGTGCGGCGGAGCGCATGGAAGAACATGGTCTCCCGCTCGGCATGGTGGGTGTAGGTCATTTCCAGGAAGGCGTCTTCATCCAGCACCCGCTCGTTCAGGCCCCAGGTGTCCTCGGCCAGGCCCAGGGTGGCATAAGGCCCCTGGAGCTTGGCCAGGACCATGGAGTAAATGGAAGGATGCGAGATGGGCATGGCCGGGCTTTCCGGGTCCAGGTGCACGGGCGAGAGATACAGCTCCACCTCCGGCTCGGTGCGCAGCAGCCGGAACTGGGCAATGCCCCGCACTTTGATGCCCAGGCCCGCCTTGAAGCAGAGCGGCACCCAGCCGGAGAACTTGCCGACCTCCAGGTGGAGCGTCCGGTCGGGCAGCTTCAGGTCAAAGCCCGAGTTCTTTCCCTCCTGCCGTCCAAGTTGAACAGCACCGATCCCTTTGCGTCTTTGCACCTTTGCGTCTTTGCGTGAAATCTTCCCGTTCCTGGCAAGCGTGAACGGGATGCGCAGCTCTTCCTGCTTCTCGGTCAGCGAGTTCTCCGGGCCGGGGATGTATGCGCAGAAGCCGTTGCCGTGGCGCTCGAGCTTGATCTCCACCCCGCCGGTGTGCTTCTTATCGCCGGCCGCGGTGGTGTAAAAGGTAAAGGTGCCTTGCGAGCCTTTGAGATCGGGCACGCACATGGCCGAGAGCTCGGCGCCGTAGAATTTTTCCGGCGGGAAAGTGATCGGCACCCGCAGCACGTGCGAGAAGATCCAGTGGTCGCCCAGGATCTTCCAGAAGGGGACGCTTTTGCGCAGGAGCCGGATCTCGGGCCGGCCGAGCGGGATGCGCCAGCGCCCGAGCTTGAGCACCCGGTCCATCTTGCCGATGTGGGTGGAGCTGAGCACCGGCAGATAGGTCTTGCGGTCCGGCATCAGGAAGTCGAAGATGGCGTGCTTGCCGGGATTGACCCCGGTGGCGAAAGTGGACCAGGCCACCGGCGAGATCGCCGGATAGGTGGTGGCCAGGTTCGAGAAAGAGCCTTGCCCGGCGAGCGCCTGGAAGTGAGGCAGCTTGCCCTGGTCCATCAGCTTCTGCGCCCGCTTCGGGTCCAGCCCGTCCAGCCCCAGGATCACCACCCGGTCCACCTGCGGCTTGATCCCCAGCCGCCGCACCTGGATGAAACGGTAAACCGCCCGCACCGGCCAGATCAGCATCGAAAGCACCGCGGCCACAAAGGCGAAGAAAAAGACCATGAATGAGCCGAGGATGGCGAAGCCGGCGCCCGGGCCGATGTAGGCCGAGGCCGAAAACGGAAGCAGGAGCGCCAGACCCAGGCCCAGCGCCGCCCATTTCAAGCCGGAGCGATATGTAGCTGGCAAAGTGTTCACCTGACAGGAATCGGGATAGCCGGAAAAGGCCTCAATTTTCTTCAATTCAATTGTAATGCAAAATCCCGAATTGTCCACTTTTTTCGCCAATCCCGCCCAGACCCGGGACAAGGACGCTGATAAGCAAGGCTTGGGGCCTGAGGCTGGGGGAAAAGGCATCAGACATGAGGCATCGGACTTTAGACAGAAAACACAAGGCTGAAGGTTTGAGACGGTCCCAAAGGAAAAGAGGCTTTCTTTCGAAGAGTTGCTCATCCTCCTTGTAGCCCATCCTCGCTTCGGCGAGGGTGGGTTCACGAACCACCAACCGCTAACCACGAACCATTGCATTTTTTTCTTGACATCCCTTTTCCCCTACTCCATAATGACTTTGCCTTGGAAGAGGTCAAAACCGCCATGAGAGAAGGTTCCCCCAATCAAGACCTGGATGCCGGCCAACCCAGAGAACCTGCTTTCGACCCGGAATTCCTCCAACGACCCTGCCCCTGGTCTTCTGCTTCCAACTCCATCTCCGATCTTGCTCCTGTTAATCGCTTTTTCAGTAGCGGCCGCCTCTTCAAAAACTCACGCCGACTTCTAAAATGGCGAATTAAGTATGGTGTCCTCCCAATTTCCCGAATTCCATTCCAATTTAGTCGAGAAGATGGCCCAGCTTTAAATAATTTGGTATAATTTATTCTCATGAATACCAGATTTATTATTAATCCACTTCTTGGCATCCTTTTTATTACTGCGTGGACATTTTGTTTTTTAATAATTGCAGTTGGGGGAATATTCAAGGCATTGAGTGAAAAAAGCGGTTATTATTGGATAAACGTAATATTGGCTGGAGGGTGCTTAACACTGCTTATATTTCTTCCTGTATATTTTCATCATTTTATAATAAAAGCTTCTTTCCTAAAGATAGAGAATAATAGAATTTTAGTAGCTCGGCTTATACGCCTAACGTGGCAAGAAATTAATATAAAAGATGTTCTATCAGCTGATTATGACTCTTCTTGGTCTAAGCAAAGTATTTTAACAATCAAGATTTTGAATATTAATAGATTTAATGAAGTTGAGGTTCCAGCATTTTTCAGTCGCGATGCTCAAAGAGCAGCTGAATATATCAACTTACTCGTTAAAGATCAGGGCAATTCATAATTACCAAACTTCGGAATTCGGGAGACACCTTACTTAATTCGAAGGAAATTTGTATCGAGGCACAAAGCCTTTGCGCCTTGGCAACTTGGCGTGAGATCTTTTCTTAAATGAATAGCCTTGCCTTCTGATCTCTTAGAGACTATCTCAAAACGGAAAAACCTCGCGCGCGAATCCAATCGCGCGCTACGCAACAGGACATTTTTCGTAGGGCGGGTTTGGATACCCGCCCGAAAATTAAAAACCCAATGGGTTTTGAGATAGTCTCTTATGGCTTTTCCTGGTCCACGATCTGCTGGACCACCCGCTCGAAGGCCCAGGCGGTTTCGGTGCCGGCGTATTTCTGGGGAAAAGGCTCGCCGGCGTCGCCGGCCAGGACCAGGTCCGGCTCGATCGGGATCCGACCGAGGAAGGCCACTCCCATCTCCTGGGCCAGCTTCTCGCCCCCGCCGCGCTTGAAGATGTCGGTGGTCTTGCCGCAGTGGGGACAGACAAAGCCGCTCATGTTCTCGATGATCCCGGCCACCGGTAGCTTGAGCTTGCGGCAGAAGTTGATGCACTTGCGCACGTCCAGCAGCGCGATTTCCTGGGGCGTGGTCACGATGA
>Ga0154610_1073_pt5 | contig 13458 bp, 11 predicted proteins | sample Rifle2008BG13ft_FD_116039 | JGI IMG/M metagenome (GOLD analysis project Ga0154610, IMG submission 116039) | Deltaproteobacteria bacterium RBG_13_61_14 | reverse complement strand
AATGGACTCGATCGAAATTCCGGAATCCCTGGACTATCTGGGTCGGTTCCGATACGCCTTGGAGTGGAATCGCGAATCCGGGCAATTGCTCGAGGTCAGCCGACAGCTCTCCCAGGTGCTTGAAAAGAGAAAGGTCAAACTCGAGGCCATGCGAAAATCTGATCCTCCCCTGATTCTGAGCGAATTTCGGCCGCTCAACTGCACGGTCGGTTCTCGCATTGATACCCTTCGAACCTTCAACCCTGATGCTCAGTTGATTTTCTCCAATCTCGCCCTTGATCCTCTGCTGGTCAATGCCCTGGAGATCGAATTGGAATACCTGCCGGCCCAGAAAGCGCCGGCAGGCAGCTTCAAGGCCGAACTGTATTGGGCTACCCAAAGCGAACCGCAATTCTCAGAACACAATAAGTGGATTTTTCAGTTCAAGGCCAACCAACTTCATCACCGCTTTCGCATCCCTGTGGCCAATCGCTTGCGATGGATCAGCGGCGATATTATCACCCGCTTGCGTCTCGATCCCACTGACCAGCCCGGAGTCGAATTCAAGTTCTCTGGGATCACCATTTTTCCCCTCGTCCCCTGATAGCAACCTGCCCCGGAGGGGGAAAGGGATCCCCTTGGTTTATTCTGAACAAAGTATTAGCTGTTTTTATTTTATTACAATTTAAACTTTTGCTCTCCGATTGCGATAACGAGCGGCGGAGCCTCTTCACTCCGGGGCGGCTTGCTTTTCCTCGCTTCCACCAGCGCCAATTGAGGCTGGCCGCCCGGGCGGTCCCAAGCCAGTTGCCGGCGAGAGACAAACAAGCCCGCCTCCTGCGAGCTGACCCAAAGACGGGCCAGGCTCTCGAAGGGATAGACCAGGCAGATGCGGCCCTGGGGCTTGATGAGATAGCGGGCGACCTGCAACAACTCAGGCAGGGTGATGCGGAGTTCGTGGCGGGCGACGGCTTTTTCCGGGTTGGAGCTCACTTGCCCGGAGCCGAGCGGCCGGAAGGGCGGGTTGGAGAGGATGAGGTCAAAGGAGCCGGGCGGAAAAATCTCGGGCAGCTTGCAGAGGTCGCGGTGGAGGATGGTGATGAGGTCTTGGAAGCGGTTGAGCCGGACGTTGCGCTGGGCCATGCCGGCGAGCCGGCGTTGGATCTCGACCCCGATGATTTTTTTCGGCGCGCCGCGCTGGGCCAGGATCAGGGGGATGACGCCGGCGCCGGTTCCCAGGTCGAGCACGGTTTCGCCGGCGGCCGGCAGGACGAAAGCGGCAAGGAGCAGGGCGTCCACCGAGTAGCGATAGCCGCGGCGCTTCTGGATGAGCTTTAACTCGCCTCGCAAAAGGTCGTCAAGGGTCTCGTCCGGGTAAAGGCGGAGAGCTGGCATGAGTTTTTTCCCTGGAAAAAAACAGGGGCGGCTTGATTCCCGCCCCGGAGTTGAAAATCCCGTCTCCCGGTTCAGGGAGTGTATTGATAACGGGATGGATCTCCCACGAACGGCGCTTCGAACTTGTTCGCCGGGCCGCCGGCATAATATTGAAAGCCGTTGGACATGGTGAAGTCGAAACCGGCGAAGTCCGGGAGAAGAGAATTGGAGCGGGGGTTGAAAACCCGCACGTCCACGACGCCGGGGGAATGGGGCGGCGTGATGGCATCCATGCTGTAGTAATCATAGAAGTTAATGGTGGGTGCCAAGATACCGCCGAAAAAGACTTGAGTGGTAGCATCAAACCCCATGCCGTAGAGGTAAACGTAGTCGCCGCCCAGCTCCGAACCGGAAGTGGGCGAGATCGCCGGACTCTCGCTGGGCATAAGGACCGGGGCCAGATACCAGAACACCTCGGCGGTGGCGGAATCGCCTTCAAAACAGTCGTCGGTGACCGTAACCGTATCTACGGTGTCGGCGTAAACCGTGCCTGTTACCGAATAGAGGCCGTAAGGGGAAATGGATGCCAATCCCATCATGGCCAGATCGCTGAAGAAGTTGTAGGTGCCGGACCCGCCCGTAACCTGGAAGGACACGGTTCGGAGCGGCAGGCCGTCGGCCACGTAATCGTTAGCCGGGCTCAATCCCAGGGCCTGGTAACCTTGGAGCAAGACGTTAATGGGGTTGGGGTTGGCGTCATTGGAGATCAGGACTTTTTCGGATTTTCCGCTCCAGCCGGCCCAGGTCTGTTGCACCAGCAATTGGAAATACCGGCCCAGGGGCACGCCGGTGATCAAGTATTCGCCGTCCAGGTAATTGGGGGCAAGCCCGACATGGACCGGAACCGGGCCCAGGGCGAGATTGTCGAAGGCCGGATCAATAAAAGTTACCTGCGTAACAATTCCGCAAGAGCCGGGAATCAACTGGGGGCTGGAGCCGCCGATGATTTCGAGGTAGCCGTTGTTGTTATAAGTTCCGACCGAGGCCAGGTCGGGGGCAGGAGCCACCTGGATGGTGACGCTGACCTCGTCGCCGATCAGGTCCACGGTGCGGAGCGCGGGAGGGGTAACCGTCACCAGCAGGGTGGCCGGGAAGGTGTCGGGCGCCGGCGCCGTGGCGGGGATCTGGTAAATCCAGACCTCGAAGGTGCGCGAGGATCCGGTGGGGACCCACAGGGTAATGGAGGTCCCGAGCTGCAGGTCATGGATGAGATATTTAATCGGGTCAGTCAAGCCCGGTCCGGTGATGTGGATCAGGACCTCGAGGCGGGCGATGCCGGCGGACTGCTCGGAAGCCAGGGGGCGGGCTTGGTCCTGGGCAAGGCTCAAGTTGATCATCACCGCGGTGCGGCCGGAAGAATCATCCCCCTGGGGATGGATCCCGCAGCCGGCGAGGCTGAACAGGAGCAGGAGCGCGAGCACGGCCGCGCTGGTTCTCAGCGTCGAGGGTTGAATCGAACTACGCATGATCCGTCTCCTTTGCAAGACCGGCTCTCCGAGCCGTCAGACTAAGGCATCACCACCCGGATGCTCACCGGGGTCAAAGGCGCCGGCTCCTGGAAAATAACCTGGGAGGGGTCCTCCCAATGGGTAGTTCCTTGGGAAAGCACCACTCCCAGCAGGCTGGCCAGGGCCTCGGGGGTGAGATAGATCGTGGTGGCCTGCAAGCCCTGGGTATTCCGGAACTGGTCTCCCCGCTGGTCCAGGGCGGATTGGCTGAAGATAAGGCTGTTTAACAACTCTTGGAGCATGTCCGCGTCCAGCATCTGGGCGTCGCTGGGCAGACCGCCTTGCGGCACCACGGTGAAGTAATTGGGCTGCAAGAGGACAATCTTGCCGGTGGGATCCACCAGGGCCTGGACCCCGATCAAGCCGCCTAAGCTGGCGACCGTGCTCGTGCTCCGGCCTCCGGTGTTCTGGACGTCCGCCACCAGGGAGGAACCGCGGACCCCGGCCACCGCGGTGGGCGTGCGGACCTCCCATTGCGACTCCTCGACGGAACTGGAAAACCATCCACCCACCACCGCCATCATGCTGCCCTGGACCAGGCTGAAGACCGAGCGGCGCAGGCTCTGCTGCGGCTTGTAAACCAACTCGTTGATCTCCAACTTGGTCCCCGGAGCCAGGGTGAGCAGGCTGTCGTCCTGAAGCAGGATGGAAACCCGGCTCCGCGGCCCAGTGGCGATGCGGTCGCCCACATAGACCGAAGCGTTCAGGGCCAGTGCTTCCGACTGGCCGTCGGTATGAGTCGCCTGGGCGGAGCCTTCGATCTCGGCGACGGTGCCCGCCGGTTCCAGGGCGCGGGCAGGGCCGGAGGCCAGACCCAAGGCAACCGCCAACGTCAGGCACCCAAGCGAGGTTAAGACTTTCATCCCTCTTCCTCCTTCTCTGCCACCTGATCAATACCACGCGATCAGGCCGACGGTGTAGATATTGCGATCATAGTCAAAGCCCGAGAGCGTGGAGTTGTAGTCATTGAAATTGGCATCCCCATAAAGGGTCAGATGTTTGATGATCTCCTGCTCGAGGCGGGCCGAATAAATTAAAATCTCGTCCCGCCGCTTCCCGCGGTTGTTGAAATAGTCCCGGTATTCATACTCGAAACCCGCCAGGGCCCGCGCTTTGGGCCACAGGGGCAGGCGGAGCTCCGCCATCCCGGCCATCCGACTGGCGTCGTAATCGCGGCCGTTGGCGTCCTCGTAAATGAACCGCCCGGCCAGCTTGAGGACGGCGCGGTTGTCCAGGAACCCCAGGTATTGCGCGAGCAGAATCTGGTCGGCCCGATTGTCCCGATCCAGATCGCCTCCGCCCGGGTCCTCAAAGGTCTCGGATTCCACGTAGTAACTGAACTCGGTCAACCACCGGTCCGTCTCTTGAAGATAGAAAGCGGGCCTCACCCGCCAGATCGTGCTGTAGTATTCGTAATCTTCACCCAGGCCGGCCCACTGGTAAAGACCCTGGATGCGCAAGGTCAGCGGCCGCTGGCGGACCTTGGTCTGGTAGGAACCGCCGAGCGCTCCCTGGTGCACCAGAAGGTTGTAGTTATCTTCTTTGAAGTGGCGGCTGCTGTAAAAGGTGTAGCGGGCCTCGGTGGTCCAAAAGTCGGTGAGCAAGGGCCGGCCGAGCACCGAGGCCAGGACCACCGTCCGCGAATCCGCCTTGTGGCTGATGTCTTCGGGCAGCATCCGCTCATCCGCCACCGTGGCCACATTGCTGTCCGACTGGTAGAGGACGGCCAGGCTCCCTTCCACCCGCTTCACTTTTTCCGGCTTGGCCCCCTTCTCCAAACGCTCAAGATAAGCCGAGGCGGTCTGGCCCATGGCGGAAGCCGGGTCCAGGGCCTGGGCATTGAGCAGGGCTTCCCGGGCCAGGTCGGTCTGGCCCAACCGGTCCTGGCATACCCCGAGATAGACCATGCATTCCTGGGCGATGGCCGGGTCCAGGCTGGCGGCATTCTGAAACGCCGTGGCCGCGGCCGCGTAATCGTTCTTCAGGAGCAGAGCCTGGCCCTTCAGGTAAAGGCCCCGCGCGTTCTCCGGCTCCGCGGCGAGCACGCTCTCCAGCTCGGCCAGAGCGGCATCCGGCCGCTTGAGCTCGACCAACGCCCAGACATGATCCAGCCGGCAATTGGTCCAGGACGGCTTTTTCGCCAGGGCCTGAGCAAAACTCTGTTCCGCGGCCTTAAAGTCTTTTAGCCCCATCTGGGCCAGACCCAGGTAGCGAAGTGCGTCGGTGTTGTCCGGTTCCGCCGCCACTACCTCTTCCAGGAGTTTGGCGGCTTCCTCATAGCGCTTTTCAGAAAGAGCGAGCTTGGCCCTTTCCAGGTTCAGCTTCATCTCTTTGAGCTCAGCCCCCTGGACTGAAGCCGCTATTAGCCCGGTCATCACCAAAAGCCCAATCGCCCGGCTCAAGCTTTTCCCTCCCGTCTTTCTCCACCAGTAGTTTAACACTTCTTGCCCCCTTCTCTGGTCCTGATCCAGAAAACCACCGACTAGTATAATAGGAAAAATAAAAAAGTTTGTCAATTGACTCGTTTTCCGGCCTGTGATAGTTTGCAAAAACTGAAAAGAGGGTGAAACATCGAAGGCTTTTCCTACCGGATCCCCGCTCAGGCCGGCCCGCGAATCTAGAACCATGCCTGACCTCTGCTGGCTCAACGGCGAGTTCACTCCCCCCGCCTCGGCCAGGGTTCATCCGCTTGATCGCGGCCTGCTCTTCGGCGACGGTCTCTTTGAAACCCTGCGCGCCGATTCCGGTCAGGTTTTCCTGGCCGAAGCGCACCTGGCCCGGCTCAGGCACTCGGCCGAGTTGTTCAAGCTGGACCTGCCTTTTTCCGATGCCCGGATCCTGACCGCCTTCCGCGATCTCTTGGCTGCCAACTCCTTGACCGACGCGAGGCTACGCCTGCTCCTCTCCCGCGGCCTCCACACCGGCAACCTGGGTTTGCCCTCGTCCGCCTCGCCCACCGTTTTAATCACCGCCGAGCCTTTGGCCCAGAACCTGGCCGAGATCCAGGCGCACGGGGTCAAGCTCGCTCTCAGCTCGGTGGTGATGCCGCGCGGCTTCTTGCTCGCCCGGCACAAGACCCTCAACCGTCTTCCCTACCTGCTCGCCCGCGAGCAGGCCCAGGCGGCCGGAGCCTTTGATGCCCTGCTGCTCGATGAGCAAGGCCTGGTGGCAGAGACCACTGTGGCCAATATTTTTCTGGTCCAGGGCCGAAATTTAATCACGCCTCCCCTGGAAGCGCCCATCCTGCCCGGAGTCACCCGGGCTTTCATTTTCAAGCTTGCCCCGGGCGAGTCCTTAACGGTCAAGGAAAAAGACTTCCCCCTGCACACGCTGTTCGAAGCGGAAGAGGTCTTTTTGACCAACTCCATCATCGAGGTCACGCCGGTGACGGAAGTGGAGGGAAGGAAGATCGGGCAATGCCGGCCGGGTCCGGTCACTCGCCGGCTGCAGGCGGCCTATCAGGCGTCAGTCCGAAGTAGAGGTCGCCGAGCTTGATGCCCAGGTGCTCGGCCACGGCCTGACACTTGGCCTTGAGGATAAGGAAGAGATTTGGGCGCGAGCCTTCCAGGGTCTCGTAGTTGCCCTGGCCCTTGGCGATCACCAGGTCCGCGCCATCCAGCACTTGCAAAAATTGGGGCGAGCTGTGCTCGCGGATCACCCCCACGAAGTTGGTCCCGGTGTCCAACACCCGGCAAATTGGGGGCAGGCCGGCCTGCTCAGCATCCTGCCGGGTCGCGTCATTCAGGATCGGTCCGCCCTTCACCCCTGCGATCACCGCTTTCCCCAGTTGCCGCAGCTCCTCGATCAACAAGCGATCAAACACGACCTCCCCGGCATTGTCGAGCAGGTAAAGGATGCGCTGAGCCGGTTCCAGGCCGGCCCGGAAAGCCTCCATCTCAAAACGGGCAAAGCCATCGCCAAACGCCCGGTCCAAGGTCCCTTCCAGGTCCACCTCGTGGCCGATCCCGAGGTCAATCACATTGCCCACCACGGAGAGGCGCACGGCCGCCTCCAGCCGATCCGGGGCCGTCGCGATCCGCTCCTTTAGCGAGGGCAAGAGCGACAGGGCCAGCTCGTTGTATTGGCGCTTTTCCTCCCGATAAGGATCTTCCGCGCCGAGGCGCCGGTTGACCAGGTGAAGGACCAGCGAAGAGTTGAAGGCCGGGTTCTTTTCCGGGTCCAGCTCGGCCACCATCCGGGCCACGGACTGAAAGACCTCGATCCGTTTTGCTTCCGGCGTCTTCAGCCGGGCCAGGCTGGAGGACGCTTGTTTGAGAAAGCAGGGATAGCACTCGCTTTGGGTTTTCATGTTTGGCCTCACAATCGAGCGCGGTAAATCTGGAGCAACTCCTGATGCCCGCTCGGCCGGCGAGGGTTGGTGAACAGGGCGGCGTCGGCCAGGGCCAGCTTGGCGCAATCTTCCAGGCGGGCCGGGTCCACCTTCACCTCCGAGAGTTTCTGCGGCAGACCCAGGCTCTGGCTGAACTGGCGCATCTTGGTGATCGCGGCCTCGCCGTCTTTCTGGTCATTGTTGGAGGACGGGATTCCCATGGCCCGCGCCACCGCGGCGAGCCGCGGGGCCGCCGCCGGCAGGTTGTAAGCCATGCCCTCGGCCAGGAACATGGCATTGGCCATGCCGTGGGGAACCCCGAACATCCCGCCCAGGGCATGGCTCAGGGCGTGAACCACTCCCACCAAGGCGTTCTGGAAAGCCTGGCCGGCCTCGGCCGAGGCGATCAGCGTCATGCTGCGCGCTTCCAGGTCCGAGCCGTTGGTCACAGCATTGGGCAAAAACTCAATGAGAAGGCCGATCGCGTGGCCGGCGAGGGCGTCGGCCGGAGGCATATGGTTGGTGGAGATCATGGCTTCCACCGCGTGAGTCATGGCGTCCATGCCGGTAGAGGCGGTGAGCAGGGGAGGGAGGCCGAGGAGGAGTTCGGGGTCCAAGATGCCCACCGGCGGGATGATGGCATTGTCCACGATGATACTCTTGACGTTCTTTTCCCAATCCTTGATCACCGCCATGAAAGTTACCTCGGAGCCGGTGCCGGCCGTGGTGGGAATCGCTATATGCGGAACCGGACTCTCTTTAACCTTAAAAAATCCAATTACTTGCCGGACATCTTTTATGTTTTTCTTGAGTAGGACGGCAACGCCTTTAGCCGTGTCCATCGAGCTGCCTCCGCCCACGCTGACCACGGCATCGGCCTTGACCTCTCGAGCCAAGGCAGCGCCCTCATTGACCAGTTCCACCCCCGAGTCCGGGATCACCCGGTCAAAGACGCCGGCCAGGCTTGAGCCTAGCGCGGCCTTGACCGAGGCGACCATGGAAGAGCCGGCGAGGGCTTCATCCGTGACCAGGAGCGGCCGCGAGACACCTAGAGCGAGCAATTCATATTTAAGGTTCTTAATCGCCCCCTTGCCAAAAACTATTTTGCCTGGATTTTGAAAAGTAAAACGATATTCCTTTTGATCGGTGATGTTGCGCACCTCCTGTTTCATCTTTTATAACACATTCTTCAATCCAGGACAAACGATCTTCAGGGTTTGAGCCGGTCGAGGAGGCGGGGGAAGGGTATGGTCTCGCGCACGTGGGGCAGCCCGCAGATCCAGGCCACGGTGCGTTCGAGGCCCAGGCCGAAGCCGGCATGGGGCACGGACCCGTATTTGCGCAGGTCCAGGTACCATTCAAAGGCTTCGCGGGGCAGGCCGTGGTCCGCGATTTTTTTCTCCAGGGTTTCAAGATCGTCTTCGCGCTGGCCGCCGCCGATCACTTCGCCGTAGCCCTCGGGCGCGAGCACGTCCAGGCAGAGCGCCAGGCGCGGGTCAGCCGGATCGTTCTTCATGTAAAAGGCCTTGCACTGGGCCGGGTAGCGGTGGATGAGCACCGGCCGGTCGAAGTTTTCCGAGATCAGGGTCTCTTCATCGCCGCCGAAATCTTGTCCCCAGGAGATTTCCTTGCCCTTGGCCTGGAGCAGGTCCAGCGCTTCCTGGTAGGAGATGCGGGGGAAGGGTTTGCGCACGCGCTCGAGCAGGGTCAGGTCGCGCTCCAGAAACTTAAGCTCGGCGCCGCGGTGCTCGATCACGTTTTGCACGATGGACTCCAGGAAATCCTCGGCCAGGTCCATGTCTCCGGCCAGGTCGAGGTAAGCGACCTCCGGCTCCACCATCCAGAACTCGGTCAGGTGCCGGCGGGTCTTGGACTTCTCCGCCCGAAAGGTGGGTCCGAAGCAATAGACCTTGCCAAAGGCAAAAGCCCCGGCTTCCAGGTAGAGCTGGCCGGACTGGGTGAGAAAAGCGGGCTGGCCGAAATAGTCGGTCTGGAAGAGGGTGGTGGTGCCTTCGCAGGCGGCCGGGGTGAAGATGGGAGCATCGAGCAGGGTAAAGCCGGCCGAGTCGAAAAAGTCGCGGATGGCGCGGATGAGCTGGTGGCGGACGCGGAGGATGGCGTGCTGGCGGGAGGACCGGAGCCAGAGGTGGCGGCGCTCCATGAGAAAGCCGGTGCCGTGCTCCTTGGGCGAGATGGGATAATCTAAAGCCTCGTGCACCAGTTGCAGGTCGGTTACGTGCAACTCGAACCCGAGAGGCGAGCGCTTGTCCTCCTGCACCGTGCCGGTGACCATGATCGCGCTTTCCTGGGTCAAGCGGTCGGCCAGGGCAAAAAATTCTTCGCCCACCAAGGACCGCTCGACCACGCACTGGATGGTGCCGGTGCCGTCGCGGACTTGGAGGAACTGGAGCTTGCCCGAAGAACGTTTCTGGTAGAGCCAGCCGCGGAGGGTCACGGTCTGGCCCGAGTAGCGGGCGATCTCTTCTACATAGACATTGGCCATGAAAGCATGATAACCGACCCCTGCCAGACCGTCAAACCTTCTTTTGTTAACTTTTGGGGTCAGACCCCAAGTTAACTATGGTATGATAAAGACCATGGGAGCGGCGGCGTTTTTTGATGTGGACTTTACCCTGATCTCGGAAAGCTCGATGCGACTCTACGTCAAGTATATGATTCCGCGCGGGGAGTTCAGCAGGTGGGACCTGGTCCGGGGCAGCTACTACACGGCGCGCTACAAGCTGGGCCTGCTCGACTTCGAGAACATGGCCGACCGGGCGACCGAGCGCTACGCCGGCCAGCCCGAGCGGCATATGATTGACCTCTGCCGGCAGTGGTTCGAAGAGATGGTGGTGCACTACATCTACCCGGAGGCGCGGGAATTGATCGAGCGTCACCGTGGCCAGGGTGATGCGCTCTGCCTGCTTTCCGCGGCCACCCATTATTTGCTCGAGCCGATGGCCCGCCATCTCCACATTCCTCGGTATTACGGGAACCGCCTGGAAGTCAAAGACGGTCTTTTCACCGGCCGGATGATGAGGCCGCTTTGCTACGGCGCGGGCAAGCTCCATTACGCCGAGCTCCTGGCCCGCGAGTTGGGCGTCTCCCTCAAGGACTGTGCTTACTACTCGGACAGTATCACCGACCTTCCGGTGCTGGCTGCGTTCGGTCAGCCGGTGGCCGTCAATCCCGACCGCCTGCTGGCGCGGCAAGCCAAGAGCAGAGGCTGGCCCATCCTCCGTTTCTCCCGAGGGGGAACCTCCTGACTCGAAGGCGTTGTTAGAGGTTAGTATGAGTTCCCCAAAAAAGCGAAAGCAGGGGAAATCACCAAAGACGGTAAGGCCTGGGAAAAGGGCTTTACTTTCCGAAGCACAGTCCCGGCTGGAACAATTTCTCCAAAACCGCCGGCGCCTGATCTGGTCAGGGCTTTTCGTTCTACTGGCGCCGCTCTATTTTTCCGTTGCCTCCAATGAAGTCGGTGGCCATCCTTTAGGAGGAGATGATCTGAACTATCTATTTCTGGCCAAAGCTCTGGCCCAAGGTCAAGGCTATGTGGACCTCTATCTGCCGGATCATCCTCCCCATACCAAATATCCGCCCTTATTTCCCTTGCTCTTGGTTCCCTTTACGATGCTGGGCAAATATCAAATTCTGGGAAGCCATCTCTTGATTTCTGGCATCGCACTAACAATTCCCTTTCTTCTCGCCAGTTGGATGCGCCGGCAAGGCTATTCTGAAACCGCCACACTTGGGGTTCTTCTTCTGGCTGCCCTCATGCCCCGTTATTATCAGTTCTTGCTCTTTATCCTCAGTGAGATTCCGTTTATGGCTTTTTGTTATTTAGCCCTCTGGTGGATGGCAAAAATCGGTCCTCATTCAAAATCTAAAGATCTGGGAATTATCATTCTTGCTACCTGCGGCGCTTTTTTCACGCGAACGGCCGGAATCGCCTTGGCGGCCGCCATCGGAATCGAGCTCTGGCGCCGCCCTGATCTCCGTCATTTTCGCTTTGCCCGGATTCCCTGGCCCGTTCTTTTCGCCGGCGCGGTTGCATTTGCGTTCACAATCTGGTCACTTCGTAATCGTGCCGTAGATGGAGCCAGCCTGGGTTATTTTAGAGATTTCCTGCTCAAGGATCCATACAACCCTAAGACAGGCTATGCCAGTGTGATGGAAATTCTGGTCCGCATTTTTACCCAGGCCCGTTATTATTTTCCTCTCATGGCCCTGCAGGTAGCCCTCGGAGCCATTCATAAGGAGCCGATTGGTTATTTTTATTTTCTTTTGATCATTCCTATTGTCACGGGATTTCTGGCACGACTGTCTCGGCCCGACAAGACTGCGGAATGGTTTTTCCTCTTCTCCATCTTCATGCTGATTGGATGGTCGTTCCAAGAAAGTCGTTTTATGCTTCCCATCCTGCCCTTGGCTAGCTTTTATTTGGTCCGAGGGATTGGAAAAATCCTGGAATGGATGATGACAAGGATTCGGCTAGTCCAGGGTAAAGAACTAGCCGGCATCGTCTCTCTCGTCCTGGTTTTGTTAATCATGATCAACCAAATCAGGGTAGTAAAGGGCATGGTTAGATTTGAGCATACCGATCGCCTGGAGCCGGCTCAACCCTTGAATCTGGTCGGCTATGGCCTGTGGAAAGAGCCGGTGATCAACTGGGCGAAATACATTAAAGTCCGAGAAGGCCATTTGCAATACCTCACTCGGCATTTTGTCATTAATCGGATCGCCGGACAATTGGCGCCTCCGGGCCAAGTCATTCTCAGTCGAAAACCCTTGACCACGGCTTGGTTGGCGGATCGGCCTTCGATCTCTTACCTCTTCACCAAAGACGTCCAGGCCCAGTGGCGGCATCTTCATCAAAATCGTATTTCTTATGTTTATCTTTATTCACCAGAACCTGAATTAGTTGCCTTGCAACAAAGTTGTCCTCATTGTTTTAAGCCGCTGGTCCGTTCCGAGGATGGCTTTCCAGCTCTGTATAAAATCGTGGTTTATCCTGACGGGATTGACACTCCCCAGAGATTCCCATAAAATCACGCTGGAGAAAGCCGGCCATGTTTACCCTGGAACTTACCGAACCGATGCAGGCGGTGCGCAACCTCGCCTACACCTATGCCCGGGATGAGATCCGCCCGATTGCCGCCCAATATGACGAGTTGGAGGAAATGCCGTGGCCGTTCCTGAAACGGGCGGCGCAGAGCGGCCTCCTGTCCGGCCTGACCCGGATGGAGCTCAGCAGCAAGGCGGTGGGCCGACGCCAGGACGACGTCTCCTCCGCGAGCCTGATGGCGACGGTGATCATGGAAGAACTGGCCTGGGGCTGCGCCGGGATCACCATGGCGCTGGCCAGCTCCAGCCTGGCCTGGAACCCGGTGCAGGCCATGGGCAACTCCGAGCAGCAAAAGTTTTTCTTGGAAACTCTCTCTGGTCTGGACGAACAGGGCCGGCCCAAGCTCGCGGCCATGGGCCTGACCGAGCCGGAGGCCGGCTCTGACATCTCCCGGCTCCGGACGGTTGCGGTTCCGGACGGCAGCCATTACATCCTCAACGGCAGCAAGCGGTTCATGAGCAACGGCGCCTCCGCCTCGATTTATGTGGTCTGGGCTACGCTTGATCCCAGCGCCGGGCGCGCGGCGGTGCGGGCCTTCCTGATCCCGCGTTCCACCCCGGGGCTGATCCCCGGCAAAAAGGAGCGCAAGCTGGGGATCCGGGCCTCGGAGACCGCGGGCCTGACCCTGGAAGATTGCCGGGTGCCGGCGGAGATGATGCTGGGCTATGGCAGTGGTCGAGCGCCCCGGGGTCTGGCCGCGGCCAAGTCGCTTCTGGAAACCACCCGGCCGCTGGTCGCCGCCCTGGCCCTGGGCATCGGTCGCGCGGCCCTGGAATACGCCATGGAGTATGCCCAGACCCAGGTGCGGGACGGCAAGCCCTTGGCCCAGCACCAGTCGGTGGCCTTCCCCCTGGCCGAGGTGGCGGCGGAATTGACCGCGGCCCGCCTTTTGCTCTGGAAAGCCGCGGAAATGGCCGACTGCATGTTGCACAACATCAAAGAAAACGCCATGGCCAAATTTTACGCGGTGCCGGCCGCGATGCGCGCCGCCTCCCTGGCGGTCAGCATCCTGGGGCCCGAAGGGGTGCGCAAGGGCTGTCCGGTGGAAAAGTGGTTCCGTGATGTCCGCGTCTTTGATATCC
>Ga0154610_1052_pt4 | contig 13671 bp, 7 predicted proteins | sample Rifle2008BG13ft_FD_116039 | JGI IMG/M metagenome (GOLD analysis project Ga0154610, IMG submission 116039) | Deltaproteobacteria bacterium RBG_13_61_14 | reverse complement strand
GGAGGTGGCGCTGCCTTATGATCCGGAAGTGCATACGCAGGCGCTGGCCCTGACCCCGGACCCAAGCGTTCTGATCAACGTGGAACCCTGATCCGACTGGATCAGAATTTAGCCAGGCCAACCCACCTCAAAGGCGGGGCGGGCTCTTGTCTTATCTTTTCCAGCGACCCAGGTTCGGGTATTTGTTTGGGGGTTTTGGGGGCAAGGGCCGGCTAAATTTTTCTGGACTTTGGGTCTAATTCATGATAAACTTAAAAAAATTTTTAAATGGAGTCTGATGCCTGATGCCGACGGCTTCTGCTCCAGAGAGGCCAAGACTTCACACAGGGAGAAGTGCGATGAAGCGAGTTAAGGGCAGCATTTTGATTGACTTTGTCAAGACCATCAAGGCCAGCAAAAGTCAAGCGTACGAGAAATACCTCACGGAGGAAGACAGGAAACTTTTCTCCCAGCGCCTGCTTCCGAGCGCCTGGTATCCTTTCGAAACTTTCAAGCACGTCTTCCAGGGGGTGTTCGAGATCCTGGCCAAGAAGGATGTGGAAACGGTCCGGAAGTGGGGCGGGTTCTACGGCGAGGCGATCGTGAGCAACCTCTACAAGGGGATCATCCGCGAGGGCCACCCCATGGACTCCCTGCTCAAATACCCGACCTACCTCCGCAACATGTTCGATTTCGGAAAAGTGGAGGTCAAAGAGCTCGGGCCGAGCGAGGCCCTGGTCACGGTCACGGACTTCGACCCCGCCTTCGTGCCCCTCTATTACATCATGTTTGGCTGGATGGAACGGTCCCTGGAAATGTGCGGCGCCAAAAATATCCAGAACGAGATCCTGACCGCCACCTGGCAGGGCGCGCCGCAGACCCAGGTCAAGATTTCCTGGAAACTTTGACGAATGCCTTCCACCCGAACCCAACTTTTTTCCATCTCACCAATCGCCTGATCAATATTTAGAAAGGTAGTTCATTTTGCGCGATCTTTCTCCTTCGACCAGCTCCATGCTCCAGGTGATCGCCCTCGGCGGCCTGGGCGAGATCGGCCTGAACATGATGGTGTTCGAGACCCAGGACCAGATCCTGGTGGTGGACGCCGGTCTGATGTTCCCCGAAGACTACATGCTCGGGGTGGACCTGGTCCTGCCCGACTTCTCCTATTTGCGCCCGCGGAAAAATCAGATCCGCGGCATCATCCTCACCCACGGCCACGAGGACCACACCGGCGCGCTCCCTTATCTGCTCCCGGAAATTTCGGTCCCGGTCTTCGGCACCCGGCTCACCCTGGGCCTGGTCCGGGAAAAGCTCCAGGAGTTCAACCTCCACGGCAAGGCCGAGTTGATCGAGGCCGCGCCCGGTCAGACCCTGGAGCTGGGCCCCTTCCGGGTGGAGTTGATCGCCACCAGCCACTCCATTGCCGACGGGGTCGGGCTTGCCATCCAGACCCCGGCGGGCACGGTCATCCACACCGGCGATTTCAAGCTCGACCCCACCCCGGTGGACGGCCGGCGCATGGACTTGAACGCCTTTGCCCGCTACGGCGACCAGGGCGTGCTCGCGCTCCTTTCCGATTCCACCAACGTCGAGCAGGAGGGCTACACGCCCTCGGAGCGGGAGGTGGGCCGGGCGCTGGACGAGGTCTTCCACAACGCGCCGGCCCGGATCATCGTCGCCGCCTTTTCCTCCAACATCCACCGGGTCCAGCAGGTGCTGGACACCGCCGCCCAGTTCGGCCGCAAGGTCATCATCCACGGCCGCTCCATGGAGTCCAACACCCGGATCGCCTCCGAGCTCGGCTACCTTCGTCTGCCGGCCAACCTGATCGCGGGCCTGGACCAGTTGGACCAGATCCCGGAAGACCGCCTGGTCGTGCTCACCACCGGCTCCCAGGGCGAGCCGCTCTCGGCGCTGGCCCGCATGGCCCGGGACGAGCACAAGCAGGTCCGGATCAAGCGCGGCGACACCGTGGTGCTGTCCTCCAAGTTCATCCCCGGCCACGAGAAGGCCATCCACAACCTGATCAACGAGCTGTGCCGGCGGGGGGCCGAGGTCATCCACGAGAAGGTGAGCGAGATCCACGTCTCCGGCCACGCCAGCCAGGAAGAGTTGAAGCTGATGATCGGGCTCGTCCGGCCCCAGTATTTTGTGCCCATCCACGGCGAATACCGCCACCTGGTCCGCCATATCAGGCTCGCCCGGCAAATGGGCATTCCCGCGGAGAACTGCTTCCTGGCCGAGGACGGTGACATTATCAGCTTTGACGAGGAGGGCGGGTTTTTGGCCGGCCGCATCCCCACCGGCCGGATTTTGGTGGACGGCAAGGGCGTGGGCGACGTGGGCGACCGGGTCTTGCGGGAGCGGAGGATTTTGGGCGAGGACGGGGTGGTGGTGGCCACGGTGCTGGTGGACCAGGCGAGCCGGGCTTTGCAGGGAGAGATTTGCCTCGAGAGTCGGGGTTTCATCTTCGAGGAAGAGAGCCAGACCTTGCTCCAAGCGGCCAAAGACCACCTGGCCGAAGCCCTGGCCAACCTTCCGCCGGAGCGACGCGCCTCGGTTGACGCCCTGCGCGAGGAAATCCGGATCACGCTGCGCCGCTTCTTCAAGAAGGCCATCTTCCGCCGGCCCGAAGTGGTGCCGGTGGTGGTGGAAATCTGATTTGGGGATTTCTGGTTCTTGACATAATTTCTCAAACTTGCTATAAATGAATCTGCTGAGATGATCCGTCAAGTCACCATCAAGAATTTTCGGAGCCTGGCTAATATCCGGATTTCTTTAGATGCTCTTACCTTTCTAGTGGGACCCAATGGCTCCGGGAAGAGCAACTTTCTAGACGCGCTGCGTTTTGTTCAAGAATCGGTGAAGGAATCGGTGCAAACGGCTTTTGAAAACCGCGGGGGAATTCAAACCGTTCGGTACCATTCGAAATCGAAACCACGAGATTTCGGGATTTCTCTTATCCTCGAATATGAAGATCGAGGAGAAAATAAAACTGCTCATTATGCTTTTGAAGTGGCGGCCAAGACGAATGGAGATTTTGAAATCAAGCAAGAAAAATGCCGGGTGGAATCCAAGGAGAAGCTTTCCGTCTCCTCCTATGAAGTTCGGGAAGGAAGATTTGTGGTGGGAGTGGAAGGGGTTCGAGCTAAACTGGATCGTCATCGGTTGGCACTTCAAATTACTTCGGCGGTAGAAGAATTTTCCGGTCTCTTTGATAATCTTTGCAACTGGAGATTCTATAATCTGGTTCCGGATCGGATTCGGGAATTGCAAGAACCGGACCCGGGCCTGGCTTTGAAAAAGGATGGGAGCAACCTTGCTTCCATGCTTCGCGAACTCAAACAAGCGGGAGAAAAAAACGGGTATCAGTCGGTATGTGAGCTGCTAAGCCAAGTTCTTCCGGGAGTGACCGCAGTCGAACCTTTGCCCCAAGGCAACAAACTAACGCTGAAGTTTTGGCAAAAGACCCGTAAGGGGAATAAAGAATACAAATGGAGTTTTCCAGCCTTGAATATGTCGGATGGTACTCTTCGAGCCTTGGGGGTACTCACGGCCTTGAACCAAGTACCACCCCCGCCTTTGGTCGCCATTGAGGAACCCGAATCCACGATTCATCCCGGCGCGCTTGGCGTCCTGATAGATGCTTTGGCTGAGGCCCGAACCCGTTCTCAGATCCTGGTGACAACCCATTGCCCAGATCTCTTGGATCATTCGACGGTGACCGAGGCCAACCTCCGTCTCGTAGAATTCCGCGAAGGGGAAACCTGGCTTTTACCAGTTGGGGCCATTTCTAAGTTGGCGATCAAGAAAAGGCTTGCTACCTTGGGGGAACTCCTCCGCGCCAACCAGCTCGTGGCTGATGAAGATTATGTCCCCTGGAAATCGCAAGACCTGTTTGATTTCCCTCCCTCCGAGAAATCCTGATGCCTCCCTCTCTCGTGCCCATTGTAGAAGGCTACGGCGAAGTGGAAGCGGTGCCCATTCTCTTAAGAAGACTTCTGGAGAGCGCGAAGGTTTATCAAGTCGGCGTGGCGCGGCCGATCCGGATCCCCAAAACGAGATTACTTAAAAAGGGCGGAATCGAAAACGCCGTGAGGCTGGCGAGACTTCATCCCGCTTGCGCCGGAATCATCATCATTCTGGATGCCGATGACGATCAAGACTGCCCGAAGCGACTCGCCCCAATTCTCCTGAAAAGAGCCAGACGAACCAGCCCCTCCATTCCCGTGAGTGTGGTATTGGCTAAAAGAGAATATGAGGCTTGGTTCATTGGTTGCATTGATTCCTTACGCGGTCAGCGGGGGATATCCGATCAAGCTACCAGGCCCGCCAACCCGGAAGAAATCCGCGATGCCAAGACATGGCTCTCGCGATCCATGGATAAAAAATACAAAGAAACTATTGACCAAGCCGCCCTCTCTAAGGGTATGGATCTTAACTTAGCGCGTGAAACATGCCCTTCATTTGATAAACTTTGTCGCGATATTGAATTCTTAGTGAAAAACCTTACTTCAACCCTTCTTTAAATCTTTCCCGAAATGAGCGGTTAATTTATATGAAAGCCAAACGCATTCAGACTTCCGCCGGTTCCTTTCCTAAATTCCCCTTGCACCAGGGTCTCGCCGCCCTGCCGAAAAAAGAGTGGCAAGTCCTCTGCGGGGACCGGAACCACTGGCGGGTCGGCTATTTCAGCCCGCCGCAAAAGAAAGCCTCCGAGCTTACCTTCCTGGAAAAGCATACCTGCGTCGAGCTGTTTCTGCTCCTCTCCGGCTCCATCACCCTGGTCCTGGACGACGGCCACGGCGAATACGAGCTTCGGCTCGTGCCCATGCAGCCGGTCATGGTCAGCGGCTGGCACGCAGGTTATTGCCCCAAAGGGCCGCACACCGGCGTGGCGTTAGTGGTCGAGCGCGATCAGTTTTCCACCATCTATCGCGGCCGGCCATAGTCCGGTGTTATAATCGGGGGCATGCGCAAAGGGATTGCCCCGGCGCTTCTGCTCTCTGTCTTCGGCCTGCTGGTCGGCGCCAGCTCGTATAACAACTCGGTGACGGTGGACGAGTCGGCGCATCTGCCGCTCGGGCTCTGCTACCTCCGGACCGGCAACCCGGCTTATGCCCTGATGCACGGCCCCCTGGCCGAGTTGCTGGCCGCGCTGGGCTTAAGCCTCTCGGACGCTCGCTGCGAGATCCAGGCGCCGCAGACCGACCTCGACTTTTGGCGCACCGCCTATGCCTTTTTCGAGCAGAACCCCACCCACTACCTCCACCTCTTCCGCCTCGGCCGCATCCCGATCCTGGTCCTGGCGCTGGGCCTCGGCCTCCTGGTCTTCGCCTGGACCCGAAAGCGGCGCGACCGACTCACCGCCATCCTCGCCCTCTTCCTCTTCGCCTTCGGCCCCAACCTGATCGCCCATGCCGGGCTCGCCACCACCGACCTGGCGGTCACCGCTTTCTCTTTCGCGTCCGTGGCCGCGCTGTGGTTCTATCTGCAAAGGCCCTCCTGGCCCCGGCTGGCACTGGCCGGAGCCGCGCTCGGCGGCGCCCTGCTCTCCAAGTATACCGCCGGTCTGTTGGTCTTGCTCGTCCCGATCCTCCTGGCCTTCGGCGCGAGTAAGGACCAGCCGCGCCTGCCCCGGCCGTTTCTTCTCCGCCGAGCGCCGGCCACGATCCTCGCCACCCTCGGCCTCGGGCTGATCGCCTGGCTGGTGCTGCTCCTCGGCTATTCCTGGGACCACTGCTTCGAGCCGCTCCGCGCCTTCACTTTCAAAAGTGGATGGTGGCAGGGACTGCAGGCGGCGCTGCCCGGCTGGCTGCCCCTGCCCTTTCCGCGCCAGTTCATCGAGGGCCTGGACCTGCAAAGCTTTGACATCGCCCGGCCCTGGCCCATCTACCTCCTGGGAAGGCTTTCCACCCGGGGATCCCGTTACTATCAACTGGTGGTCTTGCTCTATAAACTTCCTCTCTCCTTAATTATCATTCTGGCTTTAGGGCTTTTGTCCCTGATCCTCCATAAAATTCCCGCAAAAAAACCAGGGGCACAGACATTCTGGTCCGGGAACCTTTGGTGGACCCTCCACCCAGCCGCCGCCTGGGTGGCCGCGCTTTCTTTCCTCGGCTCCAGCCAATTCGGGGTCCGACTCCTGATCCCGGCCATTCCCTTCCTCCAACTCTTCGCCGCTGACACCCTGGCCGCCATGCTTAGAAGCACAGGCATTCCCTTCAGGAAAAGGAGCACAGGCATTCTTGCCAGGAGCACAGGCATTCTTGCCTGTGCCCTTCTAACTTGGTACGCCGCGAGCACCTTGCTGGCCTTCCCCTTCTACATTTCCTACTTCAACGAGCTGGCCGGCGGCCCGTTCAACCCGCATCGCGGCCACGAGATCCTGCTCGACTCCAACCTGGACTGGGACCAGGACTGGCTCCGGTTCGCGCGGGCGCAAGAACAAAACCACTGGGAGCCGCTGCACTATGCGCAGTTCGGAGTGATCGAGCCGGAGGGTTACGGGGTGAAGGGCGAGCCCCTGGGCTGCGAGCCGGTCGAGGGCTACGTGGCGATCAGCGTCAACCTCGTCCACGGGATGGACCCCATCCACCGCCAGGGCCTGTGCTACACCTGGCTCTCTTTCCGCCAACCCCTCGCCAAGATGGACAGCTCCATCTGGGTTTTTCATTTCGGGCCCTCGGCGAGATAGAACCCGCTTAGTTTCCACAACGAAAAAAAGGAACTCGGCGCTGGAAACCAATTCAGCGGCTTCCGCGAATAGCTTGTTCGAGCTTGCGGTCCCTGGGGAGGCGCTGCTCGTAGGGCCGGCCCAGGAGGTCCTCGCTGAGGAAACGGTCCAGCCGCTTCATGGCGCGCAGGAACTTCCAGAGCCAAAGGTCGGAGCGGTGGTAGGAATGGATCTCCTGGACCGTGAAGGGCTCTAGCGAGAAGGCCGCCATCTCCCGGGCCAGGAAAAGGTTGGCGTGGTCCACCAGCGCCGGCACCGCGTCGGGCCGGCGGAAGGTGTAGAAGGAGGCGATCAGGTCGAGGGTGACCAGGCGGGGGTTGTAGTAGCGGTCGAGCACGTCTTGGAGCAGGAAGGCGCGGACCAGGGGCCGGAGCAGGATGGGGATGGCTTTGAGGAAGAGCTCGGTGTTGAGGAGTTCCTGGCCGTGGCGGCGGAGCAGCGGGGTGGAGGTATCGAGGTAGAGGAGCCCCGGATCGGCGATCACCCAGTTGGGGATCTGGCCGTCAAAGCCGAGGAGGAGTTGGGGATGGGCCGCGTTCCAGAGGAAGACCTTGAGGAGCTCGTTCAGCACTTGCCCGAAGATCTCCCGGCATTTAGCGATCGGGGCCGGGCCGATGGCGCGGGAGGCGATGGTCTCGGCCGGGAGCCGCTCCTGGCAGACGTAGACCCAGATTTTTCCTTGCGAGCGAACCAGCCGCGGCCGTTGATAGGGCAGCCGGATGCCGGCTTGCGCGAGAGCGTCCTGGTAGTCGGAGAAGAGTTGCATGTAGTCGCGGGCTTCCGCCTCGGAAGGGAAAGAGGGTAAACGCTTGTAGGCCCAGGTGACGCGCCGGCCGGTCTGAGGGTGGCGGTGGTCCAGGGGACCCTGGAGGGCCACGGTGGTGGTAATCTCGCCGATGCCCAGGATCTGGATCGTGACCATGCTCAAGCATCAATCTAGCACGCCGGCCGGACCGGGTTCAAATGCAAAATAGTATAGAGGAGGACGGCGCCTCAGGCAATACTCGTTGGCCGGGGCGCCGGGGCCTGGGCCGGAAATCAAAACGCCGCCGGGATGGAATCGGCGGCGGGGAGGGCATGGTAGGCACGGGGAGGATTGAACTCCCGACCTCTACCGTGTCAAGGTAGCGCTCTCCCAGCTGAGCTACGTGCCTGGAATTTTCGGTTTAATTTATTCTATTCCAACCCGAACCAAAGTCAAGCCCTGGTGCGGCCCATTCCCAATTTTTAAGGTCCATTATCGCCCCGCCTGGGAGCGCAAGCTCTTGCGCCCGGTCGCTCATCTGCCCGTCCCCAGCCTATTCCCGCAAAAAACAAATGATGGACAAAATGTAGAAAAAGCTTGACGCGGCTCCTGGCTTGTGCTAGTCTATTAGACAATTATAATTGAGTCTTTTTGATTTTATCCTCAGCGCTAACCTTAGGAAAATGGTCCTGGCCTGAAGAGGGAAGAATTTTTTCTTGCCCTTCGGTGAGGGGTTTGGGCTCGGCCAAGAAAAAGCGTTTCGGTGAGAGGTAGAGCTTGGGTGAATCTCCGGGATTCTCATCGCTGGCTCGCAGGCTTGGTTCTCGTGCTTCTCACGGCCGTTGCCGGGACTTCGGTCCAGGCGGGATGGGTTCCGGCCGTCGGCTCTCCCCGCGTCCTGGTCCTTCTCATCAACTTCAATAACACCACCACCACCTATTCGCCGGCGGAGTTAAACCAGAGGATTTTCGGCCTTGGGGTCGGCAGCGTCCGGGATTATTTCCTGGATGTCTCCTATGGCCAACTCGACCTGCAAGGGGACGTTTATGGCTGGTATCCGGCCAGCCAGAGCCACGACTATTACAGCCCAGGCACTTACGGCCGCTGGGCCTCTTATTATCCGCAAAACATGTATCGGCTGGCTGAAGAAGCGGTGGATGCGGCCCAGGCCGCCGGGGTGGACTTCTCGCTCTATGACAATGACGGCGACGGCGAGGCCGACGCGATTATCATCCTCCACCAGGGCGAAGGCGGCGAGATCAATGGTCATAGCAATGATATTTGGACCACCATAGACATGATCAGCAGGGGTGGGGGCCAGGCTCGCGCCTACGATGGGGTGATCGTGGACGCCTTTATGATTGTCCCGGAAATCAGTCCCTGGGGCGGGATTTTCAATATCGGCCCGATTGCCCACGAGTTCGGACACCTGATGGGAATGATTGACAGCTACGATTATGACGCCAGCTCCAACGGGGTCGGGGTTTATGATTTGATGTGCAGGGGGGTGTGGGGCGTGGACCCGGGGGTTTATACCCCGGACCAGCCGCCGGCGCATCCCTCGCCCTGGCAAAAGGTGCAGATGGGTTGGATCACGCCCACCCTGGTAACCCCTGCCACCCAGGGACTCCAGAGCGTGCCGGCTTTTGAAACGAATCCTGTGGTCTGGAAAGTGCCGGCCAATCCGGATGACAACCGGGAGTATTTTTTACTGGCCAATCTCACCCGCACCGGAAACCATGCCTTGCTTCCCAGTGAAGGCCTGTCCATCTGGCATGTGGACGACCGGGCCTTGTTCCAGAACGAACGGGAGAGCCGAGGCTGCACGAGTATTTTCCCCCGCCTGGCCCTGGAACAGGCCGACGGCTACTTCGATTTGGAGGACAAGGTGAATTGGGGAGATACCACTGATCTCTACCCCGGAGGCGGTGCGTATCGGAGCTTTGAGGGATCCACGACCCCGAGCAGCAAGAACTACGCCTGCTATCTCTCCGGGGTAGCGGTGGCAAACATCAGCGATCCCGCGGCGATGATGACCGCGGAGGTTTGGTTGGACCGCTATGTCTCCGGGCTTTCCGCGCCCGATCTGAAAATCAAGAGCTACCAGGTCATCCCGGTGACGGGCGACGGCGATTGGTATTTCGAGCCGGGCGAGCGCTTTCAATTGGCTTTAACCCTGGTGAATGACGGCGCCACCGCCACCGGAGTGACCGCCACCCTGAACCCGGCGGGTTGGTATACGGTGAATCAAAACACCTCCAGCTTCCCGGACCTGGCCCCCGGGGGCACGGCCGGCGGCGCGCCCGCCCTGGATTCGACCATCAAATCCGAGATCACGAGCGCCTACAACTATTCCCGGTATTATTGGAGCATTAGTCTCAAGGCCAATGCCGGGGCTTATTCCAAAACGGCATACATTTATTTTCGGATCGGGCATCCGGCCTTGCTCTACGTGGACGATGACGGCGGTCAGTATGTGGATAATTACCTGAAACCCGGGCTGGATTACTACCTCTATTTTTATGACACCTGGGAAGTGGCCCAAAAAGGCGCTCCGGCGGCCGCCGACCTGTCCAACTATGCCCGAGTCCTCTGGGCCACCGGCACCGACCGGCCCGAGCCGCTCAGCCCGGCCGAGCAAAGCGCCCTGGCCGGCTACCTCGATGCCGGCGGCCAGCTCCTCCTCTCCAGTCCCTACCTCCTCGTCAATCCCTCGGCCGAGACCCTGACCTTTGCCCAGAATTACCTCCACGTCGCCGGCCACTTCGACGATCGCTATGCCGTGGAAAGAATCCAGGGCATCACCAATGATCCGATCAGCCATAGCAGCGCTTCCTTCAATTACCTTCTCGGATGGCCTTACTTTCCCCTGTATAACCGGACCGTCGGCCTCGTCCCCGGCGCCGGCGCCGCCGGCTCGGTCTACAACGACTACAGCCACTTCACCGTGATCCGTTATCCGGAGCCGTATGTGTCCGGGCCGCGCGTGATCTTCCTCGCCTATGCCCTGGAAAGCAGTTACAACAAGGCAAACCTTCCCTTCCTGCTTCGCCGCTACTTCAACGGTTTCAGCTACCAGACCGGCGAACCCTTCGTGTGGGATATCAACCCCGGCTCGGGCCAGCTCAAGCAACTCAATGAATTGCTAACTATCACGGGGATCAACTTCCAACCCTCCACCACCTTTGCCTTCCCCCTCGGCGGCATCACCATCACCAACCAGCAGTATATCAGCGACCGCCAGTTCCAGATCACCATCCGGATCGCCTACAACGCGCGTTACGACTATCATACCCTGGCCGCTCAAAACCCGAGCGGTCCCAGCATTGTCCTGGACAAATATTTTCGGGTGGTGGGACCGATGCTTCCCAACCAGAAACCCGTCGCCAACGCCGGACCGGATAAAGCCGGCTATCGCTCGGACAGCTTCACCCTGGAAGGATCCGGCTCGGACCCGGACTACGACTACCCCATCCGCTACAAGTGGACCCGGGTGCAAGGGGCCTCCGTCACCTTGCTCCCCAGCGATACGGCTGCGCAACCTTCCTTCACGCCCAATCCCTCCTATGCGGGCAAGTATATTTTTTCCCTCACCGTCTATGACGCCCTCAACCTGGCCAGCGACGCGGACACGGTAACCGTCACGGTCTGGAACCTGCCGCCCTCGGCGAACGCCGGCCCGGACCAGGCCGATTATCGCGGCAGCCCTTTTGTGTTGGACGGCTCAGGAAGCTCCGACCCCGAAAGCGATCCGCTGACCTTCCAGTGGACCCAACTCGAAGGCGCCACGGTCACCCTTGTCCCCGGCAATACCGCGGTCGCGCCCAGCTTCGATCCGGCCCGGGCCGGCAGTTACCTCTTCTCCCTGGTCGTCTTTGACGGCTACGATCCCAGCCCCGGGGACACGGTGTGGATCACGGTCCTCAATCAACCCCCGGTCGCCGACGCCGGTCCCGATCAGACCAACGAGGTGCTCAAACGCATCACCTTCGACGCCAGCTTGAGCGCCGATCCGGATAACGATCCCCTCCTGGAATATAGCTGGGTGCAATACCAAGGTTTGCCGGCCACCTTGAACACCGACGATCCGGTCCATCCCTATTTTAACGCGCCCCAGGTCGGCACCTATCGCTTCGGCCTGCGCGTCTTTGACGGCTATGATTGGAGCCTGAACGAGGACATGGTCCTGGCCGAGGTCACCCCCCACTTCAACCATGCCCCGGTCGCGATTGCCGGACCGGATCGGCAGGGCTACCGCGCCGACAGCTTCCTGCTCGACGGATCGGGGAGCTACGATCCCGATGCCGAACCCATCACCTACCAGTGGTCACAGCTCCAAGGCCCGGCCGTTACTCTCCTGCCCGGCGGCACGGCCGAAATGCCTACCTTCAGTTCGGACCCGAGCTATATCGGCCTTTACCTTTTCTCCCTGGTGGTCAGCGATGGGCTTTCCGTCAGCCTCGGCGACACGGTCCAGGTCCAGGTGTTGAACCACCTGCCCGTGGCCGCGGCCGGGCCGGACCAGGTCGCGCTCGTCAACACCCTCGTCACCCTGGACGGGTCGGGAAGCTCCGACCTGGACGGCGACACCCTGTCCTACCAATGGACCCAAACTTCCGGGCCGGCGGTGACCCTGAATACCTCGGACCCGGTGCACCCGACCTTTCAACCCGATACCGTGGGCAATTATGTCTTTGACCTCGGGGTCAACGACGGCTTTGATGACAGCCTCAATGCCGATACCGTGGAAATTATCGTCAAGACCTTGGGCAACCAGTTGCCGGTCCCGGTGCCCGGGCCGGATCAGATCGTCAGCTTCTACGACCCGGCGCCGGTCCCCTTGGACGGAACCGCCAGTTACGACCCGGATGGAACCATCCTGGGTTACGCCTGGGAGCTGGAATCGCGGCCGGCCGGAAGCGCGGCCACCCTCTCCGATCCCTCTTCCCCTCAGCCCACTTTTGACGACGACGTGCCGGGCATCTACCTGCTCAGCCTCCGGGTCCGGGACAACGAGGTCTGGAGCTTCAAGGCCTACACCACCGTCACTTCCGATGCCAACCGCGACAGTGACGGCGACACCGTGATTGACTACCTCGACCCGGACGACGACAACGACCAGATGCCCGACGCCTGGGAGACGGCGAACGGCCTGAATGCTTATGACCCCAGCGATGGCGGCCTCGACCTCAACCCCCTGACCGACCCGGACAGCGACGGCCTGGCCAACCTGAACGAGTTCTTTAACGAGTCGGATCCTCAACAGCCCGACCTCACCTGCTACCCGGCCGGCTGTTTCTTCCTCGACGCCGACGGAAATCAGATCATCGGGGTTCCAGACAAGAACACGTTGTCCCTCTACCTTAACGGCCGGAATCCCAGCTACAGCCAGGTGGTCCCGCCCAATGGCGACACCCAGGATTTAGACGGAAATGGAATCTTGGGTGTTCCGGACCTGAACTGCTATTCGATTATACTCAACGGACGAAAGTCGCCCTGCTCCGGATACCCCGGGCCCATGACCCTGCTGGAACCCGCGGGATCCTCTCCCTCGGTCCAGGTCGGGGCTACCCTTCGCATCACCGCCGAGACTCATGCCCTCAACTATGGAACCCCGCGGCCCGGCCTGGCCGTGGTCTTTGAGGTGATCTCCGGCAGCGGCATCTTTTTCGGCGGCGACGGCGAGACCCCGCCCCGCCGCACCTTGGCCGAGCACTCCGCCCTCAATTCGATCTCCCGCGAGTCGGCCTTTTCCGTCTCCCGCGATGGCCTTGAGATCTTCTTTGCCTCCAACCAGGCCGGTGGTTCGGGTGGGCTGGATATTTACCGCGCAGTCCGGGGCAGCGTCAATGAACCCTTTGGACCCCCGGTCAATGTCAGCGAAATTAACACCCTGGATGATGAGACCGGGCCTTCCATCTCCGCCGACCGGCTGACCTTGTATTTCGCCAGCGGCACGGTCGCCACCGACTTTAACCTGTTTACCGCGACCCGGCCGGCTTGGGACCAGTCCTTTGGGGCACCTCAGCCCATTACCGAACTCAACACCTCTCAATGGCAGTTGCATCCCATGCCCAGCGACGACCAGCTCCGCCTTTACTTTGTCCAGTGGATCGACTCCACCTGGAACTACAACCTGCTCCTGGCGCAAAGGCCCAGCCTCGGCTCTCCCTTTGGCAGCCCCGCCTGGCTGGCCAACCTCAACACC
>Ga0154610_1063_pt6 | contig 13729 bp, 11 predicted proteins | sample Rifle2008BG13ft_FD_116039 | JGI IMG/M metagenome (GOLD analysis project Ga0154610, IMG submission 116039) | Deltaproteobacteria bacterium RBG_13_61_14 | reverse complement strand
CATTCTGTGCGGCAACCACCCCAGGTTCCGAAGGCTTGAGACATTAGACATTAGACTTTAGGCTTTAGACTAAAGCCTAAGCCACCTAATGCCTAAAGCCTCTTGATGCACCGTGCACTGTCCACTGCTTCAAAGGTGGCAAGGTGGCAAGGTGAAAAGAAGAAGGAACACAGCGGGGTCAGAGAAGCGAAGCTCTCGCGTCAACAGAGTTCTCCTTTGAAGGCGCGGTCGAGGATGGAAGGGAGCAAGGCGTCGAGTTCCGCGGCAGTCTCGGATTGCAGTTTTTTCAATGCGTCCACCTGCGCCTGCAACCCATCCAGATACGCAACGATCCGACGTTGTTCAGGTAGAGGGGGGACGGGAATCGACGTTGATGTGATATGTCCTTGATTGATTTTCCAAATACCAGACGTGGTCCTGGCCTTCTCCTCGATAACCTCTCGAGTTGCCGATGAATTCCAAACGGCAACAAAAAACTCAGGGATAATTTGGTCGGATGGCAGAGGGACTTTGATAAACAAGTCCGGGAATATGACTTTTGGCTCTTGCTTTTCTACCAGACCGGCAAGGCCGCACAGGTTTTTGCTACCGTTTCCACGCACGATGAAAACGTCGTTCTTTCTGACCAAGAACGGCTGCGCTTCAATGGAGGTCAATGGCACGGACTTTGTACAAGTCATGTCGATTCGCCCTTTGCGAATCGCGGACAGCGTGAGGCAACGGATTCCATCGCCAGTCTCTGCAGGCTTAATGGACTTCCCATTACTTAAAGAGTCCTCCCCGATGATTTCACCCAGCAGAACAACTCGCGAAGAAGAATCCCAGCATATGGTTGAAATTGACGAGGACAACATCGCCTCGGCTTCTTCGGCGGCTTGTTCTCGAAGTTTATTTGCCTCATTAATTTTGGCGGCCAGTGCCTCGATCCGCGCCACGATCCGCCGTTGTTCCGCCAAAGGAGGCAAGGGGATTTCGATCTGGCTAAGGTCAGTAAACCGCAAAGCGGAACGAACAGAGCCTCGGTTGCCGTGGAAGTTGATAAGTTGGTTGCCTTGAGCGCTCTTCAAGAAATACAGTAAGAATTGCGTGTCAAGGCGCTCGTTTGTTCCGAAAACAACATACGCAGGACTAACAATACCGTCCTGTTCAGAAGAAGAAAGCCCTAGTGAACCGACATTTATCCGGTAAGGGTTATAAACAAACCGGTTGGGCCGGAGTCGGAAGTAGTTGGACTTGTCCGCGCTTGCTTCGATACCGGTCTGGGTAACGCCGTCGATATTAGTGACGCCAAAAACGGGAAGTGAATCACCATCGAAAGATCCGATTTTCTCCCGCTCTTCTCGGAGCACCTCTCCCAACCTCACTTTAGGCCAAGCCGTGCTCATGATTTTATCGCCAGAACGGTTTTGATTTCCGCCATTATTTCAGCGATGCGTTGCTCCTTTTTGAGGATATCGTCGGCGAGTTGCTCGGGCGGGAGGTGGGTTATGTCGTCTTTGGCGCTGGGATTCTTGCGGTCGAGGTTGCAGTTATTGGCAAGTATTTCTTCGGCGCTGACTTTCCAGGCAAACTCGGTTTCTTCGCGTTTTTTCCACCAGGCCAGGCAGCCTGAAAATTCCTCAAACTGGATAGGATGAGTTTTGGTGTAATTTTTCCGTTCCTCGGGCAAAGGCTGTTCATAATACCAGATTTGTTTGGTCGGACCTTTACGGTCAAAGAACAGGATATTGGTCTGGATGCCGGTATAAGGCGCAAACACTCCATTGGGCAGGCGGACGATGGTATGGAGATTAAATTCCTTGAGTAATTCTTCCTTTATTCTCGCGCATACTCCATCACCGAATAAAGTGCCGTTGGGAACGATCACCGCGGCCCTTCCGGGTTTGGGAGTCCGGCGGAGCTTGCGCATAATCAATTGGAGGAATAGCAATGCTGTTTCCCCGGTCTGCTTGTCCTCTGGGAAATTGCCCTGGATGCCTTTTTCTTCTTCGCCGCCAAAGGGCGGGTTGGTTATTACTATATCCACCCGGTCTTTATCTCCGATTTCGCGGAGCGGGAAACGCAAGGCATTTAAGGGGTCTATGTTGGGATATTCCAAGCCGTGCAGAAGCAGGTTCATCTGGACCAAGAGGTAAGGCAGGGGCTTGGCTTCGATCCCAAAAAGGGTTTCGCGCTGGAGTAGCTTATTGTCTTCCGTTTTTTTACATTGTTTCTTGATGCGATCGTAAGCTTCTGCCAAAAATCCGCCGGTACCGCAGGCAGGGTCCAGGATGGTCTCGCCTAGCTTGGGATTGATAACCGTCACAATGAATTTGACAACGGGCCGGGGAGTATAGAATTCTCCATTTTCACCAGCGGCATCACGCATTTGCTTTAGCATGGATTCATAGAGATGGCCGAGGGTAAAGATTTCTTCGGAGGAAGTGAAATGAATTCCATTGATTTTATTGATCACATCCTTGAGCAAAAAACCGCTTCGCATGGGGTTGTTTATTTCATGGAAAACGGTCCGGATAACATCGCGGCGGTCACCGCCATTTGCCCCATGCAAGGAAAGGAGATAGGCAAACAGGCCGGGGCCTTTGGTTCCGTCCGGCAGAGCGGGTTCCTCGTTATTGATAAAAGAGATCAGCGCGTCTCCGGTGATCCCATCCGGCTTGGCCGCCCAGTCGCGCCAGCGGTAAGGGGGTTCTATGGCTGGTCGGAATCTCTTGCCTGCAATTTTGGCCTCGGCCTCGCGCATCTGCTCCATATCATCCAGGAACTTTAGAAACATGATCCAGGTGAGCATGGGCAAGCGGTCAATATCCGTGCTCAAACCTTTATCCTTGCGCATAATATCGCGGCAGGATTTAATCAAGCTGCCAAGCGATTGCGCGGTGGTCTGGGGAGCATCTACTTTCTTTTTCCGCACCATTTAAGTTTCTTCCTTTTCTGAGTTTGCTTCTTCTTCGGCATCTGCTTCCATAATCGGTAAACGCTTAATTATTGGTGAGAAAACTTTGTGAAATAACTCGGCTTTTTCCTTGAGCCATTCAAACTCTTTCGGCCAATTAGCTTGGTTTGATATGTCGGCATCAGGATGGGCAAGAAAAATTCGGCAATCTTGTCCGTCTGGTAGCTCTTGCCAGTCTAATGGTCCAGTGACGGCTTCAACTGTCTTGCGATCTTTCTCTAAAAGTTTGAAGGCTGTCTTGGCGTTTTTGCCGCGCATATAGATTTCACAACCGACTCTTTTTTTCTGAACACTTGCGGTTAAGCTTAGCGAGAACTTGCCTCGCCCGACAGCCATTGAAAACCAGTGCTGCGCTTTCGGTTTTCGCAGGCTTAATAAAGTGCCCTGACTCGAACAGATATCCTTAAATGCAGTCCAGAACTTTAAATACAAGGCTTTTGTTTCAGAAGGAACCTTATCGTCAACTTTAACACTTGCCAGATAGTCATTTGGACTTGCCACAATCTCAAACATCGGAGCGGGCATAGAGTCGCCAATTCGGAAAAGCTTTATGGCAAGGCCCCAAAAGCGCAGGTTGGGAGCGGAATTCTCATTCAGGAAATCAATAGCGCGCCGGTGCTCATCAGTGAAGTTTCTCGAAATCCAAATAATGATTTTGGCATCCAGGCCGGATGCATAGGTGATCAACTTGCCCAAGTGGCCGTGATCGGTGTCATCTAGTTGATTCTCGATTATAACACGACTATTAGATGATATGTCTTGCGCAACGATATCGGCTTTATACGGGCCGACTGGCACTTCGACCCCCTCCAGCTCAAGTTCCATGCCCAAAGTAGAAGAAAGCCGTTCCAGGTTTTTGGGTTTTGCAAGCCAGGGAGTAAATTCACGAGCTTCATCATCCCAAAACTCTCGGATATCAATCGGTTGAAGCGATCCAAGCGCCTTTTCCATGGAATCCTCCTTATGCTTCGTATAAGAGCGATTGCATCTGTTCCAGGGCCTTGCGTAACGGGTCAGGTCCGCCAAACTTGCCGGCAATTTCCATAACATTGCCGTGTTCTGAAATCGGAGGAACTTTTAGGATTTCCGGGATTTTGAACTGGGCGGTGCCATGCTCAATATATTTATCCAGGATTTCCTCCAGAATTTTACGCGCCTCCGGCTGAAACTGGAACCAGAAGTCGATTTTTCCTTTGCAGAGCTTTTCTGCACGCTCGCGCCGGGTGCGGAGCGGAGCATTGTAAGCAATGTAACAGAGCAGGTCAAAGGGGTCTGCATCCGGCTGGTTTGCATTCTCTGCCAGTTGCTTAAGGGCGATGCCGCGTTCTTCAAGCGAATTGATGATTTCTGCCCGCTCCTCGGCGTTGCTCCAATGGGATCTTAGCTCCGCGCCAGAGGTGTAAAGGCTCCGGATTTGCTCAGAAGCGTAATCAGTGAATTTTACCACCCGGAGCTGTCTGCCGCTGGAATCCAGTTCATAAACAATACGAGCGGCAATCCTGACCTCGCCCCCGTCAACATAAAATTTACGAAGTGTCGGTTCCGGCTGTTCAGGAGTAAGGCCGCCTTCAAGTTCTGCCGGCGGTTCAGGTTCCGGCTCGGGTTCCGGTAGCGGGATTGGTTCCGAAATGGGTATATCAATGGGCGGGTCAATCGGGTCTCCGTCAAAATCCGGGTCGGCAAAGTGCTGGGTTGCGCTGCCGGTGTAATCAAGGATAGAAAACCAGAGCTTGCCATAATCGGCGCGAACCCGGGTGCCCCGGCCGATGATTTGCTTGAACTCGGTCATGGAGTTGATCACTCGGACGATGGCGATGTTCTTGCAGGTCTGCATGTCAACGCCGGTGGTTAAAAGTTTTGAGGTTGTTACCACCACCGGGGTCGTTGTTTCGATTTCCTGGAACCGGCTCAAATGACCGCGTCCGATATCGCCTTCGTCCGAGACGATGCGGACCACATAATCAGGGTGCTCACGGACAAAGTCAGCGCTGAGGTTATTAACCGCCTGGCGCATCTCGTCCGCGTGCTCCTGGTCAACGCAGAAGATGATGGTTTTATCAAAGGGGTTGCTCCTGCGCAAAAAATCCGTGATGCTCGCGGCAATTGCCTGGGTGCGCGCTCTGAGGGCTACAATCTTTTCAAAGTCCGGGGTTTGATATTCTTCGTCCGGAATCGGGCGACCATAACGGTCTAGCTCGTCCTTAGTTGGACGCCAGCCGGTGGCGTCCACATCGGTGACGATGCGATGAACCCGGTAAGGAGCAAGGAATCCATCGTCTATGCCCTGCCGCAGACTGTAGGTGTAAACCGGACTGCCGAAATAGGCGTAGGTGTCCCGGTTCTCATCGCGCAGCGGGGTTGCCGTCATGCCCAACTGATAAGCGGGCTTGAAATACTCGAGAATCTCCCGCCAGTTACTCTCGTCGCGAGCGCTGCCGCGATGACATTCGTCAACCACTATCAGGTCGAAGAACTCAGGGCTGTACTCGCGATAAAGGCCCGGCCGTCGCTCATCCTTGGCAATGGCCTGATAGGTGGCGAAATACATCTCGCGGCTCGGAATGGCCTCACCTTGTATCTTCCAGCGGGCATCGCCGAAGGGCGCGAACTGCTTGTCCTTTGGGTCATCCACAAGGATCGACCGGTCCGAAAGATATAGGATGCGCGGGCGGCGCGGCTCCCCGGTTCGAGACCAGCGGGTGTTCCAAAGCTTCCAGCAAATGTGAAAAGCTACATCGGTCTTGCCCGTGCCGGTGGCCATGTTGACCAACACGCGCTGCTGGCCGCTCAAGATTGCCTTGATGACCCGATTGATGGCGATTTCCTGGTAGTAGCGAAGCGGCTTGCCAATAACCGGCAACGTGGGCGCGAGGAATCGCTGTTCATGATCCTCGCTACTTAGCCCAAGAGTGGCGTGAAGGCGTTTCCACAGTTCCTCGGGGGTGGGGAAGGTATTAAGGTTGGACTCCTTGCCCGTTAAAAAATTGTGCTCGACAATGCCGTGGCCGTTGGTGGCGTAAGCAAATTTAAGATCGAGAATTTGGGCGTAGTCTTTCGCTTGCTGGAGACCTTCGCCGGGATTCTTGTGCGAGGCCTTTGCTTCAACCACTGCCACCATGAGATTGGGCCGATAGCGCAGCAGGTAGTCAGCGCGCTTCTGTTTGCCACGCCAAACCTTGGTTCCCGCGACCATGATGCGGCCGTCGGTAAAGGTGCGCTGTTCGCTGATCTGGTCGTCGTTCCACCCGGAAGCATAAAGTTTGGGCAGAACATACTTTCTGCAGGTGTCAGCTTCGTTGATAGCCATTACTTTCTCTTATTCCCAAGTTTAACATTTTAGGCTCATTGTATCAGGAGAGTCAATCGGATAGCAGAATTTCAATCAACGGTTAACTGATTTCTCAATGGAAAAAATCTGACCTCGGCGAGCTCGGTCGAGCCGCGTAATCGGTGAAATCTGTGGATGATCTTTAACCGGGGTTTTCTCTCAAGAATTCCCGGAGCAGGCGGTTGCATTCTTCCGGCGCTTCCTGCTGGACCCAGTGGCCGCAATTTTGCAAAATCTCGATCCGAGGCGGATCCACGAAAAACCGCTCCAGCTTTTCGGTCATTTCCAGCGAGAGCGCGAAATCCTTGTCTCCCCAGATCACCAGGCCAGGACATTGCACCTTTCGCCCTCGATAAAACTTTTGTAACTCTCTTTGCCGGCGGACCGCGGCCCGGTAATAGTTCACCCCTGCCCGCATCGAGGCCCGGTTCGACCAGGCCTGGCGATAAACCTCAATGTCCTCGTCCTTAAACGTGCCCGGCCGGACCGCGCTCCGCTTGAGGGTTTGGGCCAGGAACTCGCCCCGGTTCCGGCTCATCTGCCACTCCGGCAGCCAGGGAATCTGGAACCCGAGCACGTATTGGCTCATCTTGAACTGGCGCCAGTTCGACCAGAGCACCTCCCAGTAACGGATCGGGTGCGGCGCCGCGATGGCCGCGAACCGGGCCACTTTCTCCGGGTATTGGAGCGCGGCGTGCCAGGCCACGATTCCGCCCCAGTCATGGCCCACCAGGTTCACCCGTCCGCCGAGCTGATCCATCAGCGCCGCCACGTCCGCGGCCAGGGTGAAGGTGTCGTAGCCGGCCCGGGTGATCTCGGTCTGGCCGTAGCCGCGCAGGTCCGGGGCGACGCAGAGGAAGGTATCGCCGAGGGACTCAAGCTGGCGCCGCCAGGAATACCAGAGCTCCGGGAAGCCGTGGAGCAAGAGCACGGGCAGGCGATCCCCGGCCGGCGGCTGTGGCCCGGCCTCGGCCAGGTGCATCCGGATGCCGTTGGCGGTGAGGAAACGATGGCGGATCATGGCGGACATGAGAGGCATTAGGCGTTAGGCGTTAGTCATTAGGCCCGGGAAAGAAACGGCGGCGAAGAATCCCGGACGGTTCAATACATTATTGTATTACTAATGCCTAAGGCCTAAGGCCTAAGGCCTGGGGAGGGCTAGAGCCTCCCCGCGGTCCCGGACCGCCTCCGGTCCTCCTGCCGGCGCTCGCCCTGGCGGCGGTTCGGAGTCCCCCGGTCTTTCTTCCGCCGATCGCTCTGCCGCCGCTCGTTTTTTCTCCGCTCGCTCTTGCGTCTTTCCGCAGTCATACTCGATCCTTATCTTGCTTGAGGCCGGCTTTGCCGGCGACGCCTCAATCCGCCTCTGAACTTAAAAGCTCAATCCAAACTTCTTCCACCCGATCTTGAAGATCTTCCAAACTGCCGGAATTGTCAATCACATAATCCGCCCGCGTCTTGCGCTCATCCTCGCGCATCTGGGACCGGATCCGGGCCAGCGCCTGCTCTTGGCTCAACCCGTCGCGCTCCATGATCCGCTCGGCCCGGACCTCCTCCTCCGCGGTAACTACCACCACCGGCCGAATCCAGTTGGTGGCCGGGCTCTCCAGCAGGAGCGCCGCGTCAATCAAGACCACCGCGGCGCCTTCCCGCTGAAAGCGCTGGATCAGATCCAGCATTTCCGCCCCGATCCGGGGGTGGGTGATGTCATTTAAAACCCGGCGCTCGTCCGGGTCGCGGAAAATGATCTCGGCCAGCTTCTCCCGGTTCAGGGTCCGGTCGGGGTTGAGCACCCCTTCGCCGAAGTGGTCCGCGATCTCGCCCCAGGCCGGCTTGTCCGGCTCCACCACCTGGCGGGCCAAAAGATCGGCGTCCACCAGGCGCGCGCCCAGCTCCACGAACATCCGGGCGACGGTGCTCTTGCCCGAGGCGATCCCGCCGGTCAGGCCCACGACCCGCATCGTCGCTTACCGCTCCAGCGCCCGGACCGGGGCCGGCGCGGCCGGGCGCACCTCCGGCGCCTGATGCAGCTCGCGGAGGCGGCGGTATTCGGCCATGGCGGCAAAGGCCTGGACCGCGCTTTCAATGGTGGGGAAGATCATGTAGCCCCGGCGCAGGATATCGCTCATGCCTTCCCAGCCGCGCTCGATCGCGTGCGCCACGGCTGGACCGACCATATACAGGGGCTTGCCGTATTTTTCGATCAGGTCCGCGAGCCGGTTGTTATACTCCCGGTCGCGCTTGAGCCGGTCCGCAATGAACGGCGTGAGGTCGGTGAGCTTTCGGAGCGGCGAGTGCTTGAGATAGGTCTCGACCATGCCGTGAGCCCAGCCCAGGCCGATCATGATCACGCCGTCCACTTCTCCTTCCTCGAACAGGACCGGGATTACCTCGCGCGGGCCGGCATAGCCCAGGCCGGCCACCATGTCCACCGGGTTGCCCGGCACCCACCAGGGCGGCAAAAGTTTCTGCAAGCGCGCGCAGGTGCGGGGCCCCAGCTCGGCCACGGTCAGGCCCTCGGCCACGCAAGCGTCGGCCGCGATCACGCCCAGCCCGCCGCCGCCGGTGACGATGCCCACGCGCTTGCCGGCGGGGAGCGGGATCCCGGCAAAGGCCGCGGCATAGATGGCCGCCTGCTCCAGGGTGTCGGCGCGGACGATCCCGGCCTGGCCGCAGGCCGCAGCAAAGACCCGGTCGGCCCCGGCCAGCACGCCGGTGTGCGAGCGGGCGGCGCGGGCGCCGGCCTCGGTGCGGCCGGCCTTGACCAGGACCACGGGTTTGCGGGGCGAGACCTCTTGGGCGGCCGAGAAGAACTCGCGGCCCTGGTTGAGCCCTTCCAGGTAAAGGACGATGACCCGGGTTTCCGGGTCGTCTTTGAGGTAGCGCAGGTAATCGCCGGCTTGCAGGTCCGCGGCGTTGCCCATGCTCACGGTCTTGGAAACTCCGAAGCCGACCCGCTCCAGGTATTGCAGGATCCAGGTCTGGATATTGCCGCTCTGGCTGATGAGCGCGATCGGGCCGTGGGGCGGCAGGAAGGCCGGCATCCAGGGGTAGAGCTTGCTCTGGGGGCAGGCGTAGCCTTGCCCGTTCGGGCCCACCAGCACCATGCCATACCGGCGGGCCTGCTCGACCATCTCCGCCTCCAGCGCCTTGCCCGGCTCGCCCAGCTCGCCCATGCCCGCGGAGATCACAATTCCGGCGCGCACCCCCTTGCGGCCGGCCTCGGCGATCGCCGGCGGGATCTGCTCGGCCGGGATGGTGAAGATGGCCTGGTCCACCGGGTGAGGGATCGCCGCCACGCTCGGGTAAGCCGGGAGCCCCAGGATGTTCTTCTCCTTGGGGTTGACCGGATAGACCGGGCCTTCATACCCGCCCATGATCAGGTTATGGAGGATCAAGAACCCCCACTTGTTCATGTTGTTCGACGCGCCCACGAACGCGATGGCCTTCGGGAAAAAGATCGCGTCCAGGGCCGACCTCCGCTTTTCCGCTAACATCTCGCCTCCTCTTGAACTTCCTGAAAATTAAAGCCGGAACCGGACGGAAAGTCAAGGAATCATGCTCGCAAGGAAAATTGCGGAGTCCGCTTTTGGCCGGAACCGAAAAGCCGCGAAAAGGAATCGCAGCGACCTCGCACTAGAGAAATGTAATTTGCCCTTGACAGTTGACTCTAAAGTTATTATCATGACCTTATGGTCATTTCGATGACCGATTATCTCGGGGGTGCCTCAAATGATCCGGTTGCGCGAAGAACGGAAGAGCAAATGGAATTCCCTGATGAAGGAAGGCTTGCACCAGGCCGTGGTCAAGGTGCTAACCGAGCAGGGGCTTTCCGGCTTGACCATGGAGCGGGTGGCCAAGGAGGCCGGGATCGCCAAGGGCACGCTCTATCTCTATTTCCAGGACAAGGAAGAATTGCTTCAGTCCGCGGTGCAGAGCAGCATGGAGCCTTTGGAGCAAGAGTTGGACAAGATCCTGGACTCGGAGCTTTCCCCGAACCAGAAGCTGGAAGCGATTGTCCAACAAAGCCTGAGCTACTTTGAAGCCAACCGCAATTTCTTCCGGGTATTTCTCAACCCGGAGTTTACCGGGCCGAGGATGAACCGGGAGGGCAAGGACCGTCACCGCCGGCTGGTGGCATCAGTCGCCCAGGTGTTCAAAGAAGGGGTGGAACGCGGTCATTTCCGGCCTCTTCCGGACCTGAAGGCGGCCGGGGTTTTTGTGATGGGCTGCGCGGCCATGATCCAGGCGCGGTTATGGGAAGAGACGCCGCCGCCCCTGGCCGAGGACGCGCAACTGTTTTTGGATATCTTTTTTCAAGGTGTAGCGGAAGAAGGAGCCAAGCGATGAACGTGCGTATGGATGCGAGTTCAGCCGCGCCGGGGCCAGGACTTTCCCGCAGACGGGGCATCCGCTGGCAACAGGGGGCCTTGATCCTGCTGGCCGGTTTTCTGCTCCCGGGCTGCGCGACCATTTACCGGGCCCGGCAGGCCCAGAAGAGCGACCAGGCGCCCCCGGGCGAGCGGACCGTGACCGCGGCGGAAGTGAGCTTGAGCGAGGGCAGCACCTTGACGCTGGAGCAGGCCGTCGCCATCGCGCTGCAATACCATCCGGCCATGGTCCAGGCCCAGCAAAACCTGGTGATCGCCCAGAAGCAGACCCGCCTGGCCATCTCCGGCTATATCCCTTCGCTCACCGGCCAGGGCAGTTACCGCCGGGCGACCGGCAACGTGCAAGCCCCTGCCTCGACCACCCCCGGGCTGTCCGCTCCGTCTCCTCCCAGCAACGAGTCCTCGGACTTCTGGTCCGCGGGAATCAGCGCCGAGCAGTTGATCTGGGACTTCGGCCGCACCGATTCCGCCATTCGCCAGGCCTCTGCCCAGCAGCGGGCCGCGGAAGCGAACCTGCGCGCCACCACCAACACGGTGGCCTTTCAGGTGAAGCTGGCCTATTACCAGTTGGCCCAGGCCCAGGCGCTGGCCCAGGTCGCCGAAGATACCGTCCACCAATTCCAGGTTCACCTCGACCAGGCCAAAGTGCTGTTCGAGGTGGGCCGGCGCATCCAGTATGACGTGACCAAAGCCCAGGTGGACCTGGGCCATGCGCAGTTGAACCTGATCAGCGCCCGCAACGCGGTCAAGACCGCGCGCGCGGCTTTGAACTCGGCCATGGGCTTGGCCGAAGAGCCGGGCTACCGGATCACGGAGCCGGCGGCGGTCGAGCAGACCGCGACCTTGGAGGAGTTGATGGCGCTGGCCCGCGAGCATCAGCCGGAATTGCAGGCCGCGATCGCGGAGGAACGGGCGGCTTCCATGGCGGTGAACGGGGCCATTGCCAATTTATTCCCCTCGCTCACCTTCAGCGCCGGCTACAACTGGACCGGGGCGGATTTCCCCCTGGTCTGGAACTGGTTCATTTCGCCCGCGGTCGTGATCCAAGACCTCCTGGCCATCCCCCGCAAAACCAGCCAGATTGACCAGGCCGTGGCCCAGCTTCGCTCGGCGCGCGCCCGGCGCGCGGCCCAGGAGCAGTTAATTTATCTCCATTTGAGCCAGGCGGTGGCCGAGCGGGAAGACGCGAAGCAACGCCTGGAGTTGAGCACCCTCGTGGCGCAGCAAGCGCAGGAAAACGTGGACCTGGTCAACGAGCGCTACAAGGTGGGCCGGGCCTCGGCGGTGGAAGTGACCGATGCCCAGGTGGCCTTGAGTCAGGCCCAGTCGGACCAGGTCACCGCCCGCTTCGACTACCTGGCCGCGGTGGCGCAGGTCCAGCGCACCATAGGAGAAAAATAACCATGAAACGTTGGCTGATGGTGCTGGGCGCGGTGGCGCTGGTGGCGGCCAGCCTGGGCGCCTGGCGGTTATGGCGGCGAAACGAGAGCCAAAACCTCTACCGGACCGCGAAAGTGGAAAGGGGCGACCTGGTGCAGACGGTCAAGGCCACCGGCACCGTGCAGCCCATCCAGCAAGTGCAGGTGGGCACTCAGGTCAATGGGCCGGTGCAAAAGCTGTATGTGGACTACAACGATCACGTCCAGGCCGGCCAGGTGGTGGCCCAGATTGACCCGGCCGCTTACCAGGCCAAGGTCGCGCAGGACCGGGCCAACCTCCAGAGCGCGCTCGCCGCGGTCGAACAAGTCCGGGCCAAGCTTACCCAGGCGGAAAAGGAGTTGCAGCGCTCGCGGGAATTGGTCAGCCGCAACCTGATCTCGCAATCGGATCTGGACGGCGCCGTCGCCGACCGCGACTCCCTGGCCGCCCAGCTCAAGCTGGCCCAGGCGGGAATCGGCCAGGCCCGGGCCGCGCTCACTCTTTCCCAGACCAACCTCGATTACACCACGATCAAATCGCCGGTGGACGGGGTGGTGGTAGCGCGCAACGTGGATGAGGGTCAGACCGTGGTGGCATCCTTTGCCTCCCAGACGCTCTTCGTGATCGCCGCCGACTTGAAGCAGATGCAGGTGGAGGCGAGCATCCCCGAGGCGGACATCGGCAAGATCCAAGCGGGCCAGCCGGTTGCCTTTTCCGTGGACGCCTACGGCGAAGAAAAATTTCAGGGCGCGGTCAGCCAGGTGCGCATCGCGGCCACCACCTTGCAGAACGTGGTCACCTACCCGGTGATCGTCAAAGCGGCCAACCCGGACCAGAAACTCCTGCCCGGGATGACCGCCAACCTCACCTTCCAGGTGGACCAGCGCACCGGCGTGTTAAAGGTTCCCAACGCCGCGCTCCGCTTCCGGCCGCAGAATCAGGCGGCGGCGGCGCCGGAACCCGCGCCCGCCGGGCCTCGCCTCTGGGTCCTCACCGGCCAAGGGCTTGAGAGCATCCCGGTCACCCTGGGGATCAACGACGGGGCGTTTACCGAGCTGGCCGGCGGCGAGGTGAAAGAAGGGCAGGAAGTGGTGATCGGAATGGCTGAGCCCGGCGCAGCCGCGGGCAAGGTAAACCCTTTCATGCCCAAGATGCCTTCGCGCCGACCGAGATGATGGGCCATGCTGATCGAGCTTCAGGACATCGTCAAGGTTTACCAACTGGGGGAGGTCGAGATTCCGGCCCTGCGCGGGCTTTCCCTGGAGGTGGACCGGGGCGAGTTCGTGGCGATCATGGGCGCCTCCGGCTCGGGCAAGACTACCCTGCTCAACCTGATCGGCTGCCTGGACCGGCCCACCCGCGGCCGCTACGTGTTGGACGGCGAAGACGTGACCCTCTTCTCCGCCGATCAACTGGCCTATATCCGCAACCAGAAAATGGGCTTTGTTTTTCAAAGCTTTAACCTCCTGCCGCGCACCTCCGCGCTGGAGAACGTGGAAATGCCCTTGCTTTACGGGCCGCGGCTCTCGCGCCAGGCCAAGCGCGAACGCGCGCTGAATATGCTCCAGCGGCTGGGCCTTTCGGACCGCGTGCATCACCAGCCGGGCCAGCTCTCCGGCGGCCAGCAGCAGCGGGTGG
>Ga0154610_1033_pt6 | contig 13761 bp, 14 predicted proteins | sample Rifle2008BG13ft_FD_116039 | JGI IMG/M metagenome (GOLD analysis project Ga0154610, IMG submission 116039) | Deltaproteobacteria bacterium RBG_13_61_14 | reverse complement strand
CGGGCCAGCATCAGGTCCACCCCTTTGAAAACCCGCCGGCTGAGGCTCTCGAAGTTGAAGATCCTCACCGCCCGGCCCAGCCATCCCTGCTGGGGAATTTCCGAGTCAATCTTCAAAGTGAGGCGGGTCCCTTCTTCCACCGGCCAGGACTGCCAGCGCTGGACCTGGAACAGGTAGGGGTTGTCCCAGACAATCCAAAGCAACCGGTGCTCCTGCACCCGGACCAGGATCAGCCATCCGGGGATTTCCATCCCCAGCAGCTTCACCGGCGCGGGCAGGCACCCGCCCAAGCCGGGCGGAGGCTGATCCGGGGGAATTTCCTGGCCCGGTTTGGTATCCAGCGCCGAAGAAAAGAGGGAGGAAGCGTTCACGGGATCGTTGAGAAACGCGGACAGCTCGGGCGGGGGGGTTCGAATGGTTACGGTCTGTTCGTAGCCCATCAGCCGGAGCGTGTAGGATGTCTGCGCCACTTCCGGCGCCGGCGGGCGGGAAGCGGCGCCGGCCCACGCACTGACTAGGCCAGCGGCGACGAAGGCCGGAAGGAAACCCAACGAAAAAATTCGACTGCTTGCTCTATTCATCACTGACACCATCTTTCCGGGCTACACGCCCGCTTCCTGGGACATCGCCTGGCCGGCTCCGGTTCCGGCCCGGGATTTTTCGACCAGGAGTAACTTGACCGCTCAAACTCCTGGCCCTTCAACCCCGGCTTTGATCTTGAGCAGGGCCTGTTCGCAGCGCTCGGTAATGCCGGCGATGGCGATGATAAAGTCAATGGCTTCCGCGGCCGCAGACTCGGAAAGATCGGAGGCAAACACCATTTTCACCTCACTGCCGGATCCTTGCCCGGTGATGAGGATCTGGACCCGGACCAAGTGATCCAGGGCCAAGACCCAGACATTGTGGTGATAGGAGGTCATCTTATTTTCATCTTCCCAGCCGCCTTTGGTCAAAACCATGGCCTTCATCTCCATGGCGCCGAGATGGTAGGTGGAGGGGCAGGCGATTAATTCTTCCGGATGGGCGAAGAGAATTTGGGGATCGTCAAAACAGGGGCCTTTAAGACGCAAATTCGGAATCAAAAAATTGAGGTTCTCGGGGTCGGAGAAGATCCATTGGACGACTTTTGACGGCGGAGCATTCACCCGGATCGAGGAGTCATTGCCTTGCAGAAAAGTTTCATAGAGTTCTCCGCGCAGACCATGGGCGGTGACTTGTTCCACGTCCAGGGCCGAATCAAATTCGGCTTGGATCAGGGCCAGGCACAAATCCACCCGGGCCACCACGGCCTTGGCCAATTGGCGAATGTCCACAATAGCTTCCAGATATTTCGGGGGCTGGCCGCCCAGGAAGCTCAGGTTCAATTTGCACCCTTCGGGGATCGGCTTCATCTCATAGTGCAACAAGATCCAGGAATCTCCCGGGGGAACGATCATCCACCACAATTCCTGATCCGGTTTATATTTGAGACAGATCACGCGACAGGAGAAATTAATTCCCAGGATTTTGATATTGAAATCCACGAATTGGCCGGCCTGGGTCAGATCGGTCTGCGGCTGGAACTGCTTTAGCTCTATCTTCATCGGGCCGGAAATCCTCTCCAGCCAGGACAGGTCTTGGACAAAATTTTTCATCAATTCCTGAGGAGTGGTATAAAACACCAAGGACGATTGATAGGAATAAGCATGGATGGGATAAGACTGGTGGAGCACCCCGGGGGCGGCCGGCTTGCGGAACGCCAATTTGAGCTTTTGGCATCCGAGGCCACCGAGGAAAACGGCTAAAACCAGGACCCAGGAAAGGTATCTGCAACCGATCCGGAGAATGTTAAAGCTCCTCTCGTGAGAAAAAAATTTCGATTCTCGTTCCGCCTCTCCCCAAACTCCAGCATGCGCCGGCAGGAAGCCGGGCGCTATTGAATCAGTTCCTGCGCCTGGCTGAGCAAGGAAGCAGGAAAAGAAACCTTCAAGAGGCCGGCGATTTTCTGGTTCAAGATCAGCTTGCCTTTGGGGTAGACGATTTCTTGTTTGGAGCGGCGGGTCCCATGGATCAAGTCCGTGGCGGCCTTGGCCGCCAGTTTGCCGGCGTCCTCCCCGTCAGGGATGAAAGCGGCGGTCGCGCCCCGTCGGCCCAGACTACTGTCGCCGCAATAGATCGGGACTCCGGCGGACACCGCCTCCAACACCAGGTATTGAATGCTGTGGCTGCTCAGGATCACCGGATCGGTAAACACCCACAAGAGATCGGTCTGGGGCAGGGTGTTTCGGAGTTTCGCCGGCACTTCTTTGATGGATCCCAACGTAACAAAGTTCAGGGTAATGCCCAGCTCTCCTGCCTTCTGGGTTAATTCCTTCTGGTTAATCTGCACATTTTCCGGGCTGTAAAACATGGCGACCCGAGTCTTCCCGGCGAAGAGACCAGGGACCAATTTGAGCTGTTCCAGGGGGTTCGGCTCGTGATAGATACCGATGACCTGAGGATTGTTGAACGAGAATTTGGCCGCCCGGGACACCCCGCAATAAACCAGGGGAACTCCCGGCAGATACCACTGGGCCATTTGGGCGGCAAGGTCACCCACCACCACCGCCAGGGACGGGGGAGCGCCTTTGAGCTGCTCGCCCACGATCCGCTGCTGGGCATCGCTTCCTTCCAGGTTGATCTCGCGAATGCTCCCGGTGAAGTAATGCTTGAAACCCGCGGCCACCGCCTGGTTCTCGGGATCCGAGGAAGAAAGCACCAGGATCGGCTCGGCCGCCCAAAGGGGTGAGGAGAGAATACTCAGCCCCACCATCAACCCGCGGAGTAGGAGTCGTTTCATGATCAAGTTCTTTCTCCTTCTGACCTTAACCGATCTGTTCCACCCCGTTTTTAATCCGCAAGGCCCGATCCCGGAGCATTTGCGGAATACCCAACAAGTGCATCATCAGGTCCACCTGTTCAGAAGAAAGGGCGGTCGGAATTTCGGACTTTATCTTGAATGTGAGCAGGCTGCCTCCTGGGCCTGCTTCGATCTGGATCTCTATCATTTCTCCGATCCCGTAGCTCAGGGCGAAAATCTTCCAGCCATGACTTTCCGGATCAGGATCCCGAAAGATAAAAAGCTCGGCCTTGGACTTTAGGCCTTTGGTCGCCAGAACCGCCGGCGCATAAAGTATCTGCCCCGGACCCAATTCCAAAAATTGGGAAAAATATTGGTTTTCCATTTGGAATTGCTCCATCAACATGCGCGCATTCTCCGAGTTGTTGGCCCAAGCTTCCACCCGGTCGGGCGGAGCGCTGATGCCGACGTTCGTTTCATACACTTGCAGGAAAGCCTCATAACCTTCTCCCCGCACTCCCAGGGCCACCAACTGATCCGCCTCCAGGGAAGGATCAAAATGGACCTGGACTTCCGCCAGCATCCGGTCCATCCCTTTTTCCAGGGCTTCGCCGAGACCGACCAACTCGGTGATTTTTCCCAGTTGTCCCTTGATCCCCTTTTCCTGAAGCTCGTATTCCATCTGGAAGGTGAGCTGGGTCCCGTCCTTGACGGGTTTAAACTGCCACCGCTGGATGTGGAATCCGAAAGGGCTTTCCAGCAGGAGCCACAACTTTTCCTCGTCCGACCGGACGACCAGGATCCGGCCTTGGATATTGATCCCCACGGCCCGGACCACAAAGGGAGACGTCTGGCCGGTAGTCGGAATCAGGTTTTCTGCCGGCGAGCGTTCGGCTCCTTCAAACTTCAGCCCCGGAATCGCGACGTTGGCCGGATTGGAGATATAAGCCCGGACCGCGGCCGGATCCGCTTTCACCGTCACCGTCTGCACGTAGCCTCGGAGCCGGACGGTGTAAGCGGTTTCCATCAAGCCCTCCGGCGCCGGCTTGACCAGAAGCTTCTTGATCGGCTGGCAATTAAAGAGAAGTGAACAATTTGCGAGAAAAACTACCCCGATAATCCACCGCCGAATTTGAGGCCACTCACTCATTGATTCGGTCTCCCCGGGTTCACGTCTTCGCTGAACCGCTCTCAACCTGCGTTCCAACTCGACCGTTTCGCCATGATTGTAAGATTACCTTACAGAAAAAGCCGATTTTGTCAAGGGTTACAAAAGTCGGGTTTTAATTGAAACTTAATATCTAAATTAGGAATAAAAGAAAGCTTCAGGCCCGGGCGTGAAAAAATAGCTCTTTACCCTCCCAGGTACTTGGCATAAAGGTTACGGGCGAGGGACTCTTCGCTGGTGCCCTGGACCAGGACGCGGCCGGTGGGGAAGATCACCAGTTCCTGCTCGTGCTCGCGGGGTTGGAAGCTTAAGAGATAGCCCCGGTTTTCCACCTGGCCGTGGCCGGCCAGACTGGCGGAAAGCTGGGCGAGGTCGAGCGCGCGCTCTTCAGCCGGGCTGATCTGGACCGTGTTGCGGCCGCAGAGCGTGGTCACCCAGGCCGTGGCTTTGCTCTCCAGGTAACGGAACTGCCGCTTACCGCAGCATTCGCACTCGGTCACCGCCGCGACCTGGAGGTTCTTGACCTGGTTCTTCCACAGGTCCAGGTAGAGCAGATCGCGGCGCCAGTCCTCGCTCCCGACCAGGAGCTTGATCGCCTCGGTCACTTCAATCGCGCCGATCACCGCGGGCAGGGAATTGAGGATGCCCACGGTGTCGCAGGTGGGCAGCTCGCCGGGCCCGGGCAGGTCCGGGAAGAGACAGCGAAGGCAGGGTGTTTTTCCCGGCACGATGTCGAGCGTCATGCCCACCGACCCGATCACGCCTCCGTAGATCCAGGGCTTGCCTTCGCGCACGCAAAAGTCGTTGACCAGGAACCGCGTTTCCATGTTGTCCGAGCCGTCGAGCACGAGATCCGCTTCGGCCAAGAGCTTGGCGGCATTTTTCGGATTGAGGTCGTCAACCGCAACCTGCACTTCCACTTCACCGTTGATGAGCTTAAGTTTCTTGGAAGCCGCCAGCGCCTTGGGCAGCCGGCCCATCACGTCCTCTTCATCGTAGAGGGTCTGGCGTTGGAGGTTGTGGAGCTCGACAAAATCGCGGTCCACCAAAGTGAGGCGGCCGACCCCCGCCCGGACCAGCAACTGGCAGATCATGCTCCCGAGCGCGCCCAGACCCACCACGGCGACCCGGCTCTGCCGAAGCCGCTGCTGGCCGAACTCGCCGATCTCGGCGAAGAATATCTGGCGGGTGTAGCGGGAGAGGTTGTCCATGGTGATTAGTTCACGGTTCACACTTCTGACTTTACAGTTCCATCCCGTTCGGTCGCGCTCACTTGCCCGGGGCCTGAGGTCTGACGCCTGAGGCCTCTCGATGACCCGGCGCGAGCGAGCGCACGCGGGGGATGATGTCGCCAAGGAGTTCGAGGACGCGGGCGATCTGCTCCTCGGTGTTGTCCTTGCCCAGGGAGAAGCGGAGCGCGGCGCGGAGGTATTCGGCCGGCACGCGCATGGCCTGGAGCACGTGGGAGGGCTCGATGGCGCCGGAGGAGCAGGCCGAGCCGGTGGAGACCGCCACCCCTTTCAGGTCGAGGTTCATGAGCAGGCTTTCGCCCTCGGTGCCGCCAAAAGCGGCGCAGAGCGTGTTGGGCAGACGGTATTGCGGATGGCCGAAAATCTTCACGTCCACCATCCGCTCCTCGATTCCCGTTTGCAAAAGCTCCCGCAGCCTCTGCGTGTGGGCCGCCCATTCCGGCAGGTGTTGGCGCGCCAGTCGGGCGGCGACTCCCATCCCCACTATCCCGGGCAGGTCCTCCGTGCCGGCGCGGCGGTTCCGCTCCTGGTGGCCGCCGTGCATCTGCGGAAGATAGGGCACGCCCTTGCGCACGTAAAGCGCGCCCACGCCCCGGGGCCCGTAAAACTTGTGCCCGGAAAGCGAGAGCAGGTCCACCCCCAGTTTCTCCACGTCCACCGGGACCTTGCCCACCGCCTGCACCGCGTCGGTGTGGAAGAGCACGCCCCGCTCGCGGCAGAGCGCGGCCATCTCCGCCACCGGCTGAAGCGTGCCCACCTCGTTGTTGGCCAGCATCACCGAGACCAGGACGGTGCCGGGCCGGAGCACCGGCTCCAGCGCTTCCACGCTCGCCCGGCCATACTCGTCCACCGGCAGGCGGGTCACCTCGAAACCGCGTTTCTCCAGGGCCGCGAAGCTATGCAAGACCGCATGGTGCTCGACCGCGCTCGTCACCAGGTGCCGGCCCTGCTTGGCATTCGCCTCGGCCACCCCTTTGATCGCGAGGTTGTTGGCCTCGGTGCCCCCGCTCAGGAAAATGATCTCCTTGGCCTCGGCCCCGATCAGCCCCGCCACTTCCTCCCGGGCCTCCTCCAGCCGGCGCTTGGCCCGCTGGCCGAAATAGTGGAGGCTGGAAGGGTTGCCGATCTCCTCGGCCAGGCCGCGGCTCACCGCCTCGATCACCTCCGCGGCAGCCGGGGTGGTGGCGTTGTGGTCCAGGTAGATGCGATCCATCTCGTGCCACAGACTTAAGACCTGTGCGCGTGCCACAGGTTTAAAACCTGTGCTCCTTTAATTCTCTCAAATGCGATAGCGGTCCACTGCTTCCGGGGCCAGCGCCTCGGCCAGCAGCTCCCGGCCCTGACCCTCCGGGCCCCGGCTCACCCGAAACCGGATCGGCCCGGCCGCCTTCACGTAGCGGGCCATGATCGCCGCGGCCAGGCGCAGATCCTCTTCGCCGCCGCCGTTCTGGAGCAAGGCCAGCGGCCCGGGCACGCCTTCGGTGTCGAGCAGGATATCGCTCTCCCGCGCGAGCGCGTGCAGCCGCTGGTTCTCGCGCTCGTTCTTGCCGACCAAAAGCCGGCTGCCGGCCGGGAGCCGGAAATGGCGCCCGACCTTGAGCAGGTTGAGGTCATGGGTGGTAAAGTCCGGCTTCCAGGTCATCAGGTCCTTGAGCTTGCGGGCGAACTCCGGCTCGGTGAGCAGGCAGCCGCCCGCGGGGCAGGGATAGTCATGGATCCCGAAATGCTCGGCCAGCTCCATCTGGACCTTGCGGCTGCGGCCGGAGATGGCGAGCAGCTTTCCCCGGTCCACCCAGCCCTCCCGCTCCGGCACCGTCGGCGGCAGATGCTGGGCCGAGAGCGGCCGCAGGATCAGGCCCTCGAGACCGGAGTCGCGGTCAATGATCCGGAGCGCGTCGCGGCGCTGGCTCATGGGCCGCTGGCCCAGCACCTCGCCGGTGATGAGGAAGGAGGCGCTCCGCTCGCGCATCACCTTCGCTGATTTCTTCAGCTTGAGGATGCGGCAGTCAATGCAGGGGTTCAGGGCCCGGCCAAAGCCGTGGGGCGGGTCCTTAAGCAGCGCGTAGTATTCATCGGTGAGAACTTGCACCACCAACTCCACCCCGAGTTGGTCCGCGGCCCGCCGGCTGGACGAGCAGCCCTGGCCCTTGGGCGTGCAGGTGCAGAAGGCGGTGGAGAAGTTGATCGCGACCACTGCAATGCCCTGCTCCTGCACCACCCGGATCGCCAGCGTGCTGTCGAGCCCGCCGGAGAGCAGGGCCACGGCCCGGATGGGTTCACTCATCCGCCGCTTCCCCCCTGGCTCGATGAACTTGACTGATCACGTAAATCGCGGTCTGGGCGAGCAGGTTGGGCAGGAAGTTCGCGCTCACGCTCTCTTGGCCCTTGATATAGATCTTGCGGTTGATCTGGATGTCCTGTCCGCGGCAAAAGCGCTCGAAGTCTTGGATGGTGAGGAGGTGGATGTTGGGTGTGTTGAACCACTCAAAGGGCAGCTCCGGGGTTCGGGGCATCATCCCTTTAAAAAAGAGCTGGCCGCGCACCGCCCAATGGGCGAAGTTGGGGAACCCCACGATCCCTTGTTTCCCGACGCGGATCATTTCCTGGAGCACCAGGTCCGGCTTGTGCACCACTTGCAGGGTCTGGTTAAGGACCACGTAATCAAAGGAGTGATCCGCGTAATCGGCCAGACCTTCGTCGAGGTCGCCCTGGATCACGTTCAGGCCCTGGGCAATGCAGGCATTGATGCCTTCCTCCGAGATCTCCACCCCCTGGCCAATCGCCGCTTTCTCTTCCACCAGCATGGCCAGGAGCTCTCCGTTGCCGCAGCCCAAATCCAAAACCCGCGAACCCTTCTGGATCAGTTCGGTGATAATCCGGTAGTCCAGCCGGGAACTGTTCGGTGAAGGAACCATCGTTGTCGTGTCTCCTTATTCCAACACTTTGAAAATTATTTTAACACGGTTTTCCCGAAATAACACCGTGAGTGGCGCCGGATCTTCAATTCGCTCCTGCAAAAAGAAGGAGCACGGCCGGCCGTGCCCCTTCCTTTCATCTATATTTTCAAGCTTTTCCGAGTTTCGCCGATACCGTCTTATCCTGCCAAGCTGATCTCCTTGCCCGCCTTGCGGAAGAGCTCTTTGGCGATGTTGAGGATCTGGATCTCGGAGGTGCCGCCGCCGATCTGGATGAGCTTGGCGTCGCGCATCAGCATCTCCACGTGGTATTCCTTCATGTAGCCGTAGCCGCCCATGAGCTGGATCGCCTCCAGCCCCACCTCCACCGCCGCGGCCGAGCAGTAATACTTGGCCGCGCAAAACTCCTCCAGGGTGCCCTTGCGGTTCTTCTGCAGCCAGGCCTGCTTGAAGGCCAGGTTCTTCACGTTCTCCAACTGCACGAACATCTTGGCGATCTTCTCCTGGATGAGCTGGAACTCGGCCAGGCTTTTGCCGAACTGTTTGCGCTCGATCGCAAATTTGATGCAGTCGTCCAGGCAGCGCTCGATGATCCCCCAGCACATGAAAGGCGCGCCGGTGCGCTCCGAGGCCAGCACCTCCTTGGCCTGGTCGCGGGAGGTCTTCTCCTCCCCGCCCAAAAGCTGGTCCGCGGTCACGAACACGTCTTCCAGGAAGATCTCGCCGGTGGGCGAGCCGCACATGCCCATCTTCTTCATGGGCGGAGAGGTGCTCAGCCCCTGGATCCCCCGCTCCATCACGAACGGGTAGATCCGCCGCTTGTCGGCCTTGGCCTCGTCCCCCCGGTCAATCTTGGCGTAGATCACGAACACGTCGGCATAGGGCGCGTTGGTGATGAAAATCTTGGAGCCGTTGAGCACATAGCCGTTGTCCTTGGGCCGGGCGATGGTGCGGAGCGCGAAAGCATCGGAGCCGGCCTCCGGCTCGGTCAGTCCCCAGCAGCCGACCTTGTCCAGGGTCACCACCGGGATGCCGTATTGGCGCTTCTGCTCGACGGTGCCCTTGGCCATGATGGTCTGGCCGCAAAGCCCGATGCTGGCGGCAAAGGCCAGGGCAAAGCTGGGGCTGACCCGGCACAGCTCCTTGCCCACCACCGCCATGATCATGGGATCCAGGGCCTCTTCCGAAACCGGGACGCCGAACCGGGTCTTGGCCTTCCCCTCTTTGCCTTCCCCGCCCTCCTCGGCCTTGGCCAAGGCTTTTTCCAAAAGCTCCTTGCCCATCTTGCGGATGCCAAAGGCGTCGGCCATCTTCCGCATCAGGTCGTAAGGCAATAGCTCCCCCGACTCCATTTTCTCAACATGCGGCGCGATCTCCTTCTCGCAGAACTGACGGATCGCCCGCTCCATGATCCGGTGTCCTTCCTGAAGCTCGAACATCTCACCCTCCTTGGCTGAAGTTTTACTTCCTGATCCAGCGCCCCATCCTAGCCCAGCCCCGGCCCGGTGGCAAGAAGTTGTATTTGACACCGGGTTTTGTATAATAGCAAAAATGGAGCGCGGGATGCCGCACCGGATCGCCCGAGTTTGGATCGGCCTGAGCTTGATCGCGGTATGCTTGTCCGGAACCCAGGCGGCTCGGCCCGCCGGACCTCCGTCGGTTGGCGACGCCATCAATGTTTACCTTCGCAACGGCGACCAGTTCTACCGCGAAGGCAAGTATCAGTATGCGCTGGTCGAATACGAGAAAGTCCTCAAGCTCGACCCCAACCACCTCTATGCCCAGACCCAGGTCAAGGCGCTGCGGACCCAGCTCGGGCTGGAACCGGCCCAGCCTAAAGGAACCGATCAAGCCACGCCCGCGCCCGCCATGGTCCCGCCGGAAGGCAACTGGCCGATCCTGCCCCCGCGGGATTACTCGAAGATCACCACCGCGCTCGACCCGCCCTTCTCGTCCAGCAAGTACGGTTTCTCCATCCGGCCGCCGGCCGGCTGGTGGGTGGACCAATACAGCAAGAACTACGTGGTCAAGTTCACGGACTCCAATTACGAGGCCTTCATTTTTGTGGATGTGATCCCGGTCCCGGGCGCGGTGGAGGTGGACAGCGCGTTCCGCCAGTTGGTGGAGCAAAAGACCAAGTCGGTGGAAGACTCCATCGGCGGGTTCCACCCGGATTATCAGAACTACACCACCTTTCAGGGCAAGACCGCGTTCGAGACGCGCGCCACTTTCCTGGCCGGCCTCAACACCGTGCGCCTGCACGTGCTCTACGTTCCAGCCGCGGGCCGCATCTTCCAGATCACCTCGGTCTGCGAGGACCGGCTGGCCCGCTTCTGGTCGGTGATCTTCGAAACTTCTATTGCCACCTTCACCCTCACCGGCCCCATGCCACCCGGCCCCTGAAGGGACCATCTCTGGTCGCCCGCCCTGGTCTTCAAGCTTCCGGAAATTTTTTGTAGCCCACCCTGGTCTGCAAGGGTGGGTTAACGGCCGAGGAACCCGCCATCTACGACCAAAATGGCCCCGTGCACGTAATCCGAGGCGCGGGAAGCGAGGAACACGACCGCGCCCTTAAGGTCATCCGGTTGTCCCCAGCGGCCGGCCGGAATTCGATTGAGGATTTCCTGGTAGCGCCGGGCGTCATTTTTCAGCGCGGTATTGAGCGGGGTATCAAAATAGCCCGGCGCAATCGCGTTCACGTGGACCCCGCGGCCGGCCCATTCGTTGGCCAGGGCCCGGGTTAATTGCGCCACCCCGCCCTTGCTCGCCGTATAGGCGGGGACCCGAAGCCCGCCCAGAAACGCGTAAAGCGAGGCGATGTTGATAATCTTGCCCGAGCCTTGGGCCAGCATGACTTTGCCCGCCATCTGGCAGAGGTCAAAGACCGCGGTCAAGTTGACCTCAATCACCTGGTCCCAGTCCTCGACCGGGAATTCCTCCGCAACATGCCGGCGCGTGATCCCGGCGTTGTTGACCAGGATATCAACGGCGCCAAAGGCCTGCAGGAAATCTTGAAAAGCGCGTTTGCGCTCGCCGCGGTCGCAGAGGTCGGCCCGGATGCCAATGGCCTTGCGGCCCAGAGAGGCCAAGGCGCGGGCCGCATCGGCCAGTTGATCCGAGATGTCCACCAGGCCCACCTCGGCCCCGGCCTCAACTAACGCCTCGGCCATGGCCCGGCCCAGGCCGTAACTGCCGCCCGTGACCAGCGCCTTTTTGCCGGTGAGATCGAACAAGTCTTTCACTTTCATGCCTTCACCTCGTAAAGCGGCTCCTCGCCCCGGAGCACCCGCAAGACCTCCATCGCCGCGGTCTCCTTCAACTCCTGGATCGCGCCCTCCGAATACCAGGCAAGGTGATGGGTCAGGACCACGTTATCCAGGGAACACAGCGGATTATCCTTGGGCAGCGGCTCGGTCTCGAACACGTCCAGCCCGGCTCCGGCAATGCGCTTCTCTTGCAGCGCCTGAATCAGCGCCGCTTCGTCCACCACCGCGCCCCGGCTGGTGTTGATCAGGAAGGCGAAGGGTTTCATCGCTCGCAAAAGCTCGGGGCTGACCAGGTGTCGGGTCTCCGGCGTCAAGGGCACATGAATGGAGATGAAATCGCTGGTCCGAAAAAGCTCTTCCAAGGAGACCGACTCAACTCCGAGCCGGGCCATCGCCTCCGGCTTCACGAAGGGGTCATATGCAATCACCCGACGGAAAAGCGGCTGCAGCTTTTCGGCCAGGCGCCGGGCGATGTGGCCGAAGCCGAGCAGTCCGGCGGTGCAATCTTTCAGGCGCGGGATGGGACGGATCGCTTCCAGCGTATGCTTTTCAGCGCGGAGGAGCTGGTCGGCCAGCAAGAGCCGGCGGTGCAGGGCCAGGATCAGGGCCAAGGCATGGTTGGACACCTCATCCAAGCAGTAAGAGGGCACGTTGCAGACCCGGATGCCCTTGGCTTTGGCTGCGGCCAAGTCAATACTTTCCACCGCGATCCCGTAGCGCACGATCACCTGGGCCCGGTCCATGGCCGCGATCACTTCCCGGGGACAAGGCACATATTGGATGATCGCGGCATCAGCGTCGCGGATTTGGGAGATAAACTCGACCGGGTCCCGCGTCCGGCTTTCCACTATTTCTATCCCCGGCAGATCTTTTAATATTCCCTTCTCGATCTCTACATCGGAATATTCTTGGTAATTGATCACCACTTTCATGATTCCGCCTATCTTCTCACATCCCCGCCCCGGCTCTTGATCACCTGCTCCACCTCGGCCCGGCTCGACCAGAAGTGATCGCCCTGCATCCCCAGCTTCATCGCGCTCGCCGCCACCCCGAACTGAAGCCCGAGCCGGAGATCTCCCCGCAAGTATCCAAATATGAATCCTGCCGAAAACACATCCCCCGCGCCCAGCCGGTCCACCACCCCCGACAAGGGATAGCCCGGCTCCTCGAACAGCCGCTTCCCGTCCCAGGCCAGGCAGCCGGCGCCGCCCAGGGTCAGCACCGCAACCGGGCAACTGAACTTATCCCGGATTTCCCGGACGATTGCCTTCGGATCCCCTTCCAGGTGAAACAACGCGGCGGCGTCTTCCCTGGTCATGATGGCAATGGTGGCTTGACCAAGCAGCGGCGCCAGCGCCTTGGCCGCAACAGCCGGCGTCCAGAGCTTGGCCCGATAGTTCACGTCGAACGAGACCGGGACTTTCTTGGCCCGGGCCTTCTGGATAGCCAGCTCCACGGCCTTTCGGCAACCCGGCGACAGGGCCGGCGTGATCCCGGTCAGGTGCAGGATGCGGGTGTTGAGCAGGAATTTCCAGGGCAGCTCCTCCGGCTTGACCCGCGCGATGGCCGAGTAGCGCCGGTCATAGGTGACCGCGCTCGAACGGGGCGGGGTGGCAAACTCCACGTAATAGGCGCCCACCCGGTCTTCTTTGGTCCAGATCACGGCCGAGGTGTCCACCCTGTGCCGCGCGAGATCCGCCGCCACCCGCCGGCCCAGAGCATTCTCGGTCAGGCGCGAGACCCAGGCGGTCCTCATCCCCAGCCGGCCGGCCGCAATCGCGGTGTTGGCCTCGCTGCCGCCGGTGTAGAGGTTCACCTCGGTGGCGTTCTCCATGGTCTGCCCCGGCCGCACCGAGATCCGGATCATGGCCTCGCCGAAAGTCGTCAAATCAAACTTCATTGTTTTTCCTTGTGCCACCGGTTTACAACCAATGCCCTTTTCAAAAACGCGCCGACTTTTTAACCGCCTCGACAAAAGCCGCGGCAGCTTCCTTGATGGCGCTGAGATTCCCGCTCTCCATCCATTCCCTCTTGAATATCTCCCCGCCAATGCCCACCGCGTTGGCCCCGGCGCGGAAATATTCAGATACGCTCTCCACGGTTATGCCTCCGGTTGGGAGCAGCGGGATATCCGGGAAGGGACCGCGCAGAGCCTTGAGGTAGTCCGGCCCCAGCACCGAGGCCGGAAACACCTTGACCATGGCCGCGCCGGCCTGATGCGCGTAAAGGATCTCGGTTGGGCTCAGGGCTCCGGGAAAAACCGGAATTTCCCGCCGCCGGCAGACCTCGATCACCTCCGGCAAGACCGCGGGCGTCACGATGAAGCTCGCGCCCGCAGCAATGG
>Ga0154610_1020_pt2 | contig 13765 bp, 14 predicted proteins | sample Rifle2008BG13ft_FD_116039 | JGI IMG/M metagenome (GOLD analysis project Ga0154610, IMG submission 116039) | Deltaproteobacteria bacterium RBG_13_61_14 | reverse complement strand
GTTCTGGGCCTGGCGGGACAAGGACCTCGGGGCCTTCGCGCGCCGGGTGGCGGCGGGGATGGAAGTGACCACCTTCAGCGGGCACCGGAAAGGGTCGCTGATTTACCCGGAGGACGAGGGAATCTTTTTCGCGGAGGTGCGGGAAGCGGTGGAGGCGGCGAGGCGGCTTCGCTGCCCGACCCTGATGATTTTGACCCAGGAGCTGGGCGAAGGCGGCCGGGTGCAGGCGCCCTGGCCGGTGCCGGCCCAATGGCGTGAGACTGCGCTACCAAGGTTGAAGAAACTGGGTCCGATCGGTGAGGAGAACGGCGTGACTTTCCTGCTGGAGCCGCTCAACGACCGGCTGGACCATTTCCACTATGTCTTGACCGCTTCGGCCCAGGCCGTCGAGCTGATCCGGGCAGTGGATCACCCTCGGGTCCGGCTGCTCTACGACCTTTATCATATGGGGATGATGGGAGAGGAGGTGAAGAGGCGAATCTTGGACAACCTGGAATGGATCGGCTATCTTCACGCGGCCGACGTTCCCGGCCGGCACGAGCCCGGGACCGGGAAAATTCCCTTCCCGGAAATTTTGCAGGAGGTCCGCCGGGCCGGGTGGAAGGGCACGGTGGGGTTCGAGTATGCGCCGGCCGGGGAGACCGGGGCTTCCTTGGAGCGGATTGCGAGGTTGCGGGATGCCGTTGGCGTATAAGCTGATCGTGATGGATGTGGACGGGACGCTGGTGGACTGCGAGCGCCGGATCTCGACCCGAAACTTGCAGGCGCTTCAGGCGGCCAAGCAGCGGGGCCTGAAAGTCACGCTCGCTTCGGGCCGAAGCTACGAGTCCATCACTCCGTTTGCCCGGACGGTAGGGGTAAACGCGCCCCTGATTTTATACAACGGCTGCCGGGTCCAGGATTTTCAGTCGCGGCGGATCTACGAAGACCACTCCTTGCCCCTGATCCAGGCGCAGCGGGCGCTCAAGCTCTGCGCCGGCTATGACCTGCACGTGAACCTTTACATCTACGATCGGGTTTATATCCGTGAGGTTACCGGGGCGGCAAAGGCCTCGATGCAAAAGGACAACGTGACCGCGCAAGCGGTAGGCGATCTCCTGGCCTTCCTCAAGGAAGACCCGACCAAGATCCTCTTGATCGGCGAACCCAAGCTCCTGCAGCGGTTCCGGCGGGAGTATCTCAAAGGCATGACCTTGCCCCCGGAGCTGGTCCTTTCCGAGCCGGACTACCTGGAGATCCTGCCGGCCGGGGTGAGCAAGGGATCGGCGCTGCTTTCGATCTGCCGGCGCCTGGACATCCTGCCCCAAGAGGTGATCGCGTTCGGCGACGGGCCCAATGACCTGGAGATGCTGAGATACGCGGGCCTGGGCGTGGCCGTGGCCAACGCCCATCCGGCGGTGAAAGCGGCGGCGGAGTTCGTGACCGCGGCTAATGATGAAGACGGGGTGGCTGCTGCTATTGAAAAGTTTATTCTCTCTTAAGGGCCTGTTGCCGAAATCATTTTCTGTCGCGTTTGGGGTCGTAGGGGCAGGGCTTGCCCTGCCCATCACCTTGATTTTATTGGGCGCGGCAAGCCGCGCCCCTACATTTTTTCTACAAATTTAGTTTGGGCAACAGGCCCTCAATTTCTGTCCTATTCGAGGACAAGGCCAATTGACAAGGAGGCCTGAATTTAGACGGTGCCCGTTGAGTCGGGATGATTAGCCGGTTTCCGGTGCTGGTGATGGATCCTGACCACCGCCAGGAGCATGGCGAGGATGGCGGGCGCGGTTACGAAGCCGAGTTTCATCAGGCGAGGCTCCCCCGTGAGAATCGCGCCGAGAACCGCCCCTTGGAGCCAGAAGCCGAAGTAGGCCAGGATGGGAAAGTAATCGAGGACTTGATCCCAGCGCGAAGTTTCCATGCTTATATTCCCCAAATCGTCAAATTGATCGGCTCTGGAATCAGCCGCATGGCGATCGAGCCGTAGATTCCGAAAAAGATGAGGATGCCGATCTCCAGGGCGAAGAGGACGCCGTAGAAGTAAAGGGCGGCCTGGGCCGATCCCCAGCGCTTGACCATGTTGGGCAGCCGCTCGAAGACCAGGGCGAAAAGGAAGATCAAGAGAAACCAGCCCATAAAATTGGAGAGGGGAATGGAAAAAATGTTGATCCGGTCGGACTGAGCCCAGATCCAGGATTTAAAGGTCTCGTGGGTCTGCACCGGATCCAGCCACAGATCCAGGTTCATGGCCAAGAGACCGCCGGCCACGGCTCGGAAGCCGAGGCGGGCCCGGGGCAGGATCAGGTTGGCCACATACACGCAGGAATAGGCGACGAAAAACCAGCCCAGGCAGGCGAGCAAGGGTGTCTCGATGAACCAAAAGAACCCGCGGGTGAAATAATAGGTGCCCGAAATCTCTTGACTACCCTGTCCGAGCACGGCATTGGGGGCCGAGGGCAGGGCGGCCTGCAGCTCCTGGGCATACCGGCCCAAGAGGATCCACATGCTCTCTTCGATCCCGGTAAAGACGAAGGAGCCCCCCAAAAAAATCATCGCCCGATAGAGGCCCAACCTCCGCCGGGCGTGGTGAAAACAAAGCCAGGCCAGACCGAAGGGAATCAGGTCGAGGATGAACACGGTGGGGTAATCGGTGTAGGGGATACCCGCGTTGGAGGGCACGTCCAACACCTGGGGAAAGCCATGGTGCAAGATGGTAAAGAAGAGGGTGGAAACCACCAAGCCGATCCCGATGACCCAGACCACCCGACGTTCGCGGGCGTCCGGCTCCGCGGCGACTCTTCCGTCAGCGAGGATACGATCCGGCATTGGCTGCAACTACCTTTCTCTGCGGTTCAGGGTCATCAGGCTGCTCCCGGTCTTCAGGGACGAAGGTTCGGCACTTCCGCCCCGGCGGTGCAGTGCACCTTCCCGTCACACGGGAACGGGCCCTCCGCCAGTTCAATAGTCTCCCCGGCTCCTTCGGCCTTGACAAGCAGATGGGGATCTGCCTTGAGCAGCCAGAAACGATTACTCGGAACCAAATAGCCCAGGATCCCGGCCAGGGTCATCTCGAGCACATAACAATCGTAAGTCCCGGCCGGCACGGTGATGCGCTCTTCGCCGTGAGGGATAATGTAAACGGCGAAGCTCCGGGACCTTGAAAAGATGGGATTGGGATCCGCCACTAACACGTTGATGGGCGCGATGGTATCCTGATCCTCGAAAGGATAGCCCTTGAGCAGGAAGGCGAAAGACTCGGGGTCGTGGAGACCCGGGGGAACCTCGATCACCTCATCGAGGGGAGAGGGGAACGCGCGCCGGACCACGTGGACCTGATTCCCCTGATAGAGGCGTTGAATCAGCTTGGGTCCCGAGTTCCACTTCTCGAGCAGGGCCACCGGGGTCAGGTCGGACTGCCGCATGGAGATTCGGCGCACCCGGTCCGGATAAATGCTGATGGATTGGTAGCAGGGAATCCCGCCGAGATCCACCTTCTCCGCGTGCACCGAGTAGCTCTCGCTCCGCCGGCCCCGATCCCAGGTGCGACGGTAAACGACCTCCATCCCGCACTCCGGTCCTCGCACCTTCATGCTCACTTCCCGTTCGCCCCAGGCCCCTAAAAGCAAGGGAAAGCCCGCGGCCCCGAGAAAAGTCCCGAGCCTTAAAACCTTTCGCGCCGGCGAGATCACGCGCCTTATTAAAACACATTCTGAAAAACCATGTCAATTCCTAAAAACAATTTTCCTTGGGGCCAGCCCGGGGTTTTTACGAAAGCCTGGAATTTTTTCAATTCCGCTAAGGCCTTGTTAATTTGCAATTAATAAAGAACAAAGCCCATTTTGATATTGACATCAAAATCCGATTATGCTAGGTAGCTGGTTCGTCAGTTATCAGGGTCAACTGCAGAAAAAAATAAGGAGGAAGGAAAAAATGGGAAAAGTAGTGACTCCGCAAACGAGTGATGGGGAAATCAAGGCGATCCTGGACGGGCTGGATCTCAGCAACCAGTCGGCCATGCGCGAGGTGATGAAGGATGCCACCCCCCGACAGGCCTTCATGGTGGCGATGCCCTACGGCCTGAGCAAACAGCCCGACATCAAGGCGACTCTGGCCGGCATTGAAGGCTCGGTGCTCTGGGTGATCGAGGGTGAAGGCGGCGGCAAATATGCCATGATCTTCAGCGGCGGGAATTTGAAGGTGGAAGAAGGGGACAAGCCGGACGCGACCGCGACGGTGACGGTGGACATGCAGACCTGGAAGGAGCTGTTGGCGGGGGAGACCAATCCCCAGGCCGCGTTCATGGCCGGCAAGGTCCAGATCTCGGGGGACATGAGCCTGCTCATGCAGATCCAGGGCGTTATGCCCGCAATGTAAGACGAGTCGGTTTCGATTCCTTGTGACCGGGGCGGCACCTCCAGGGTGCGAGGAGTAGAGGTATGTTCCAATTAACTGAACCCCAAAAAATGATCCAGCAGATGATGCGGCAATACGTGACCAAGGAAATCCAACCCCATGTGGAGGCCATGGAAGATGGCGAGGTTTCGTGCTTCGATCTGGCTCGGAAAATGTTCAAGATGCTGGGGGCGGGGGCCATGGCCAAGCCCGCCCTGGAAAAGCTGGCCAAGAAACGCGAGGAGGGGGAAAGCGGCAAGGTTGACATCACCAAGTTGATGGCCGGAGATGAGGGTGGGGGCATGGGCGACGATCCGATGATGATGATGCTCATGGTCAAGGAGATCAGCCGGGTCTCTCCGGGTTTTGCCATGTCCTTCGGGGTGAGCATGGCCCTGGCCGGCGGCGCCATCGTGGGCAAAGGAACGGCCCGCCAGATCCGGGAGTTCGGCATCCCCCTGATGACCCTGGACAAGATCGGGGCCTGGTGTCTGACCGAGCCCGGGGCCGGCTCCGACGCCTTCGGGAGCATGAAGTCTACCGCCCGGCCGGATGGCCACGGGGGCTACATCATCAACGGCACCAAAACCTTCATCACCAACGGGCCGGTGGCGGACATCTTTTTGATCTATGCTCGACTCGATCGGGGTCAGCCGGCGCCGGAGCGACCGGTGCATACCTTCATTCTGGAGCGGGGCATGAAAGGTCTCAGCACCGGAAAGCCGTTCCATAAGATGGGCATGAAAGAATCCCCCACCTCCGAGGTGATTATGGAGGACGTGAAGCTGGAGCAGAAACACCTCTTGGGGGAGAGCGAGGAAAAAGGCAGCCGACAGGAGACCAAGGAAAGCCTGGGCACCGAGCGGTCCGGGGTTCCGGCCATGTGTTGGGGGATCATCGAGCGCTGTTACGAGGAGGCGGTTAAATATGCCAAGGAGCGGGTGCAGTTTAACCGGCCGATTGCCGATTTCCAGGCGACTCAGCTCAAGATCTACCGGATGTATATGCATTTGAAGAACGTCGAGAATATCGTCTATCGGATTGCCTGGATGCAACAGCAGGGCATCCGGGATATCAGCTTCATCAATGCCTGCAAGGCCTTCACCTCGACCGCGGCGGTGGAGGTGGCCAACGAGGCGCTCCAGATCTTCGGCGGTTACGGCTACATGCGCGAGTATCCGATTGAAAAAATGTATCGCGACGCCAAGCTCCTGGAGCTGGGGGCCGGCACCACGGACATCAACATGCTCACCTGCGCCCGCAACGAACTGAGCATGATCTGATCCTGATTGGGGCAAGAACCGGGGAGGATAAAACTTTTAACAAGGAGATGTCAAAATGGCGAAATTACATGAATGCGTGGTAGTTGACGCGGTCCGGTCGGCAATCGGCAAGTCCGGCTGGAAAGGCATGGAGAAGGGCGGCCAGCTTTGCCAGGCCTCGGCCCAGGATCTGCTCGCCTGCGTCTTAAAGGCGGTGGTGGACCGGGTCAAGGCCAAGGCCCCCAATTTCGACCCCATCGAGATTGAGAACGTGATGGTCGGCTGCCTCTCCCAGATCGGCGACCAGGCGCTCAACATCGCCCGGCTGGCCTCGCTCCTGGCCGGGATTCCCAATGAGGCCGCGGGGGCCACCGTTAACCAGTATTGCAACGCCGGGCTCAAGGCCATCAACATCGCGGCGCACGAGATCATGCTCGGCGAGGGGGACATCATCATCTGCGGCGGGGTCGAGATCATGTCCCACTTCGGCATGGGCGCCGACGCCCAAATCGTGATGGACTTTCACAAGCTGACCCAAAATGCCCATCCCAACCAATACCCCTTGCGCTTGTCGCCCCGGATGATGGAGACCAAGATGTTCGTGCCCCAGGGCCAGTGCGCGGAGATGATCTCCGCGGACCAGAAGCACACCCGCGAAGACCTGGACCGCTTCGGCGCCTGGAGCATGAGGAAGGCGGTCGAGGCCGAGCGCAAGGGCTGGTTCGACAACATCATCCCCTTCGAGTTCAGCTATAAGGGCGAAAAGAAGCTGGTGGTCAAGGATGAGACCCTCCGGCCCAAGGCCGCCGACGACCCGGAGGGATTCATGAAGGACCTGGCCAAGCTGCCTTTGCCCTTCAAGAAGGACGGGATCGTCACCGCCGGCAATTCTTCCCAGATCGTGGACGGCGCCGGGGCCGTCATGCTGATGAGCGGGGAGAAGGCCGAGAAACTTGGGCTGGAGCCCCTGTGCAAGATCACCGCCTGCGCCGTGGCCGGGGGCGAGCCGGTGCCCATGCTTCTGGCCCCGATCCCCGCGGCGCGAAAGGCGCTCAGCCGCGCCGGCAAGAAGATCGGGGACATGGACATTATCGAGCCTAACGAGGCGTTCGTGTCCCCGCTTCTCCAGTTCGCCGACGAGCTGGGCTACGACCGCATGGACCCCCGCATCAACCCCACCGGCGGCGCCGTGGCCCTGGGCCATCCCATCGGGGCCTCGGGCGTGATCTATTTTGGGGAAATGTGCCGGCACCTGAAACGAATCAAGGGCCGGGCCGGGCTCCAGATGATCTGCGGCGGCGGCGGGGTGGGCATCTCCGCGGTGGTGGAGAAAGTCTGATTCCCGGCGGTAGGGGCATGGCATGCCGTGCCCCTACCGCCGCTGAGAAAGGGGCGATGCCCGCATCTTCTTGAGCGCCCACGGCTTGGAAGGAAAATAGCCAGGGGCTTTAGCCCCTGGAAAAGGAAAAGGAGCGAGCCATGATCGAAGGGTTGGCGCACGTTGGTGTCGCGGTCAAAGACATCGCCGAGGCGATCGCGTTTTTCCAGGACAAGTTCGGGGCGGTGCTGGATACCTCCAAGTCCAAGGACGGCAAGATGAACTTCGGGCTCCACATCTCCGCCATTGTCAAGGTCGGCCCGCTGGCCTTTGAGTTGATGCAGCCTACCAAGGAGGGCCAAGGCCCGGTCGGGAAGTTCGTGGCCGAGCGGGGGGAGGGACTCCACCATATTTCCCTCAAGGTCACGGATTACAAGCAGGCCAAGCAAGCGTTCACGGACAAAGGGATGACCATCATGGGCGAGATGGGCGGCGTGATGGGCTTCATCCATCCCAAGACCTGCAAAGGGGTTCTGGTCGAGTTCACCCAGGTAGTCTGAAGAATTTTAGATTTTGGATTTTAGATTAGCTGGAAGTTTTCAATCTAAAATCAGAAATCCAAAATCCAAAATCGTAGAACCCTGACACCTCTTCGGCTTTAAGGAGACAATTTATGCCAGGCCAGGTTGATCTGAAGGAACTATTCCGCAAAGGCATCGCTTTTTCCGAACGGGCCGGGATCGCCGCCACCCGCTTGGACAAAGACGGGATTGACCTCCTGATGCCGCTCCGGCCCAACATCAACCACGTGGGCACCATGTATGCCGGCGCGCTCTTCACCCTGGCCGAGATGATGGGCGGCGCCGTGGCCATGGTCTATTTCATGGAGAATAACCTCATCCCCATCGTCAAAGGTCTCTCCATCAAGTTCCTCAAGCCCGCCACCTCGGACATCACCGCCACCTACGCCATGACCGCGGAAGAAGTGGCGCGGATCATCGCCGAGTGCCAGGAGAAGGGCAAAGCCGATTATTCCATCAGCCTCGAACTCAAGGACAAAACCGGCTTGGTCGTCTCTGTCTCCGAGGGCCTCTACCAGGTCCGGGGATCGTGGGCCAAGAAAAAGTAGAATATTTTACTTTCTCTGGTATAATTTTAATTATTGATTTGCTTGTTGGGGCCGATACGGCTCCGGATGCAAGCCCACAGCCATGGCCAATGAAAGACCGGCTATCTGGCTTGAGGAACCTTGTCTCTTCCAGTTCTCTTTCTGGATGAGCGCCTACACCTTTCTGCTCTTTTGGCTCGGACTTTACCTGCTCGAATCCACTTCTCGGATTCCTGGCCAATATTTCATCTGGTCAATTGATGAAATGAAAACCATGCAATTCCATTATCAAATTGAAACTATTTTCTCAAATCAGCTCTTGCTGGTTTTTGCACTATGGATAGTTTTTTCTCTTGGAGTTGCAAGATCAGTAATAAAAGGGAGGGAGTTTTTTCGTATTTATTGCCATCCCCGAAAATACCCAGTCTTGATCGGATACCTTGTTTATGCTTTTGTTCTTTCTTGCCTCTATTTCCTTGGGATTCGCTTCATTCTGGAAACCTGGCGAGAAGCCGAATACATCGCGAAGATTAAAGAGGAGTTCATTGCCGCCTTGGCTGGTTTGATCGGCTTCTGGCTGGCAACTGGTTACGACGGATATGGTCTCCGTTTGTTCCGGTTGCCCCTGCTATCACGCTGTTTGCGGGAACGATATCGTTTCCTAATTCTTACGCTAATAACTGTTCCAATGTCCCTCTCTCTGGGTCTTTTAAGCGGATGGTTTTCGCAGGTTATAAGTAATCTCCTCGGCGAATGGAATCAGGGAGCATGGCCGCTCTATGTGGGAATCCCTTTCCTAACTGATGCATTGGTCGGCGTTGTCACCAGCCTTTTCATTTTAGGACTCCTGCTGGTGCTCGTTTTCTCTCATGCCAGGGACATTCCTCTCTTAAAACGAAACCGCTCGATGAAATTGGGCTTTGGCCTTCTTGTTTTTAGCTCGCTGATTATGCTTTCTGCTCAACTAACTTCTTCTAATCATAGAAAGGGGATATGGAATATCATAGAAGCAGTCAAGTTAAAATCCCTGATGAAAAAGAAGACCCTGGTTTTATTTGATGCTCCCGAGGGTAACCAATCGAAATTAAAATTGATCAGCACTGATATGAAACTGCAGACGTATTTTTATCCAAGATACAGAAAGCCTTATTTTATTAAACAGGACTCTGTTGCTTACCAGGTCTCTGAGGAAGATTTGGAAAAAGCTAAACAATTTTATCAGCAGCTAGGAAAAACCAGCCCTTGGGCATTTGAGCTGGAAACATATCTTGCATTCAGCCATTTGCTGCTCTTAAACCCGGAGGAGGGCATGAAATGGCTACATCGAGCTGGCTTGCGAAGAGGTGCAGCAACTTCACGTGAGTTTGAAGCCTGGCACCTGGGTTGTGCGCCCATTCGGGAACCTTACTTGTCCATTTTGAAAGAATATACCAACCCTAAAAAATGGTCCATCGGCAGTTGCACCAAAGAGCTATTCAGTTGGGTTTCTGCTCGTTACGGTAACTTTCAGGAAGCTCAAGAATTCCTTAATGACGCAATTACCCAATGCGATAGCGGGAAAAAAGATATCGAATTTAAAAATTACCTTAAAGATGCTCGATTGACTACGGGCAAAGTCCAAGGAGAAATAGCTGTTTTTTCTCCTCACGCTTCACCGTTTCGATTAGGTTTGCTTAAATATGTTCCGAATGACTTGAACTTTTATCAAAAGGAATTCAGCTGGAATCTTTTCCTTGTTCTCAGAAGACTTACCGATGCCGTTCTTATCGACCAAGCCGGTCCCTTCGAGTTTACAGACCTGAGTGAAGGCAATTACATTTTAATAGCCCTCGCCGATCCCGAGTCAATCCCCGCCGACCCTTACCGCGTCATCATTCACGACCCGCCGGAAAGAATCGAGCTGACCCGCGAAAATCCGGTGGCGGATTTAGGCAGCATTGTGATTGCCGTTTACGACGAGCCTTTCTTCAAAGTGGAATCTTCGGAATAGCTCAAAAAACAGGAAAATTTACGATTTACTTGTTTTCCCGAAATTCGGCTTCCGCTTTTCCAGGAACGCTTTGATGCCTTCCCGGCCGTCAGGATGGCCGGCGCAGTTGGAAATCCCTCGCCGCTCCCGTTCCAGGTGCGTTTCCAAAGAGGAATCGAATGAGTCAGTGAGGAGTTGTTTGCACCAGCCGAAGGAGTGGAGGGAAATCTTCGCCAGTTCGCCGGCCATGGTCATCGCTTCTTCCACTACTTGCTGATCTTCCACCACCTTGGTGACCAAGCCCCATTCCAAAGCTTTCTCCGCGGAAATAGTTTTATCAAAAGCCGCGATTTCCAGGGCCCGGGCCAGGCCGACGAGCCGAGGCAGGGTGAAAGTGCCGCCGCCGTCAATGGAAAGTCCGGCCGAGGTGTAGGCCTGCTTCATCGTGGCGGAGCGGGCCATCACCCGGAAGTCGCAGGCGAGCGCCAGGGAAAAACCGGCGCCGGCGGCGACGCCGTTGATCGCGGCGATCACCGGCTTCTTCATGCGCCGGATTTCCTGGATGGCAACATGGAATCTTCCGGCCAGCTCGTGGAGCGCCGCGGCCGGGCCTTTGGGAAATCCGGCCATCCACTTCAAGTCGCCGCCGGCAAAGAAGGCCTTGCCCGCGCCGGTGAACACGAGCGCGGAGACCGCATCGTCTTTGGCCAGGCTCAGGGTGATGCCGGCCAGAGCTTCGGCCATCTCCAGGTTGAGCGCGTTAAACGCTTCGGGCCGGTTGAGGATCAATTTGGCGACGCCGTCCACTCGTTCGACTTTGACCGGTTCTCCCATCGCTTTCCTCCGAAAAGGTGTCAGGGTTCTACGATTTTGGATTTTGGATTTCTGATTTTAGATTGAAAACTTCCAGCTAATCTAAAATCCAAAATCTAAAATCTAAAATAACCAACCCTTCATCCTTCCCCCTTCACTCTTCACCCTTACCCATCTCCGGATTGATCAGATATTCATCAATCCCCACGCCCTTTTCGCCGGTGTCGAGCAGGGTGTAGTCGGAAAAATTCTCGTGGATGACCACGCCCTTGCCTTTTTCGGTCATGGGCAGGAACAGGCCGGAGAATTTTTCTGATTTCAGCTTCCAGATTTTGCCTTTCTCGTCGTAGCCGGTAAAGACCGAGGAGGCGGGCACATTGTTCTGGAATTGAGTGTCTTCCACGTTGACGCGGCTGATCCGGGTGTTGCCCTGGCTGGTGGAGACAAAGCCCTGTCCCATGAAGGCTTTGCCGACCATCACCCGGGAGAGGTTGATGGTCTTGTCGGGAAACTGCACCGCGGCCCAGTTCCAGGCGCTGATTTTGGACTCGTTGCGGTATCCCCAGGAGTGGTCGCGGTGGCCGAAGCACTCAATGGGTCGGGTTTTTCCGCCCTTGGTTACCGTGCCCTTGGCCCAGAGAGCCTGCTCGTAGTGGTTCAGCGCCAGGGCCTTGTGTTTTCCCGGCCTTCGCGTCTGGGCGTAATCAAACACCGGAAAGCGCGCCGAGTAATTGATTTCCACCTGGTGCCTGGGGCCGGTGAAGGTCACCCGAAATTTTTGAAACGGCTCCAGGAACTCGAAGCGGAGCTTGCCGTCGGTTAGCTCCTGGAAATCATCGGTCAGGTCAATCAGGTTGGAATAGAGGAGCACTTCGCCGTCAATCACGTGGAAAGTGGAGAACCGGCCCTGTTGTTTGAGCCGGATCAGCGAGACATGGTTGACGCCCCAGGCGTGGTTCTTCCGATCAATGAAGTTGAAATACCAGTTCTCCTTCCAATGCTGGTCCAGCGGCTTCGGATACTCGTGAATCCCTTCGTCCCTGGCTTCCATTTTTCCTCCCCCTACCTACGATCTACGTGTCATGTCTCAATATCTTACCATGCGAACCTTGGCTTCGGGCAGGTATCCAAACCTGCCCTACTTCTTCTCCTCCCTACCTACGACCTACTACCTACTGTTTTTTGGCGGACGCTTCGACCGCGAGATCTTTTCGATATTGGGCGGCTTCAACAGACCCAGGTCGCGGGTGGTGATCTTGGTAATGTAGCCGCGGATCAGGCCGTCCACCTCCAGCGCGGCGGCCGGCTCCAGGCGACCGCGATGGGCATAGAAAAAGTCAATGGCCTGGCACAGCATCTCCTCCACCCGGTCGCGGAAGCCGAGGCCCTGGCCCGGGTCGGGCCGTTCGAGTTCTTGGAGGAACGCCTGAAGATCCTTGGGCACATCGCCCACCCCTTTCTCCACCGCTTGCACCACCCTTCGGAATGTCTCGGAACCCATCTCGATCTCTTGCTGGATCAGAGCCGGCTTGTATTCGATCTTCTCGGCCAACTGCTCGATCAGATTGATGACCGCGAACACCTGGCCGCGCACGCGGTCGGACTCGATCTCCGGCGCCACCACCTTCTCCAGGGCCTGGGTGATCCGCTTCAGATAGAGGTCCGTGCTCATGAACATGGTCAGGCTCCTTTTTCCCCGGCCAGATACTTGTTGAAGGTCCGGATCAAGTTGAAATACTGGATATACAAAGTCATCCCGAACACCCCCGCCTTGAGGTCCAGGTCGGCCTTGGTCTTGAAGGCGTGGGCCGCGGTGCCGGCAATCCCCACCGCTTTGAAGTTGTTCAGGAAGTGATAGAACTTGAGCTTGGCTTTGTCAATCGGGATGCCGCTGGCCTGCTCGTAACGGCTGAAAAACTCGTCCTGGGGCAGAAGGTGACTCACCCACAAATGGGGCCGAGCCGAGCGCCAGGGAGTGCCGATAATGTAAGAGATGTCCTCCATGGGATCGCCCAGGTGCACCATCTCCCAGTCCAGCACCGCCGCGATGTGTCCGTCCCGGGCAATGTAGTTGCCGGTGCGATAATCCCCATGCACCAGGCAGACCCGGTCGTTGTCCACCAGGTTGTCCTTGAGCCAGTTCGCGGCGTAAGCCACCACCGGCTTCTTGCGGAAACCCGCCCGGGCGATGATCTCTTCCCAATGCTCCACCTGCTTCCGCGCGGAACCCTTGCCCGGCCCCGGGTCTCCCAAAAACCCGAGACCCAGGGCACGCCAGTCCGCGTTGTGGATCAGGGAGATGTTGCGAACGAAGTCCGCGGCCAGGCTCAAGCGCTCCTGCTCATTTGGAATCAGCCGCCAGTTGGGATCAAAGCTGATCGAAAAGAAGTGGACCTGCCCTTCCACTTTCTCCATCACGTAAAAAGGAAGGCCCAAAACCTTTGGGTCCGGTTCATACCAGCAGGTTTTCGGGACCGCCACCTCGGTCCGGCTCAAAGCGGTCAAGACCCGGTACTCGATCGAGCAATCATAGGGGTCCAAAAGCCCGGAGACCGGCTCCTTGCGCAGGATCAGGCTTTGCTGCAGCGGCCGGCCGTCCTTGACATAAGCAAGATTCAGGCTGAAGGTCTCCATGGACCAGCCTTCCAGGTTCTGCTCGATCCCGGCGATGGTGAGTTGCTCCGCGCCCAGCTTTTCCGCCAGGTAGCGCGTGAGCTGGTCCTGGTCTATCTTGGTCATTCCATGCCTCGCCCCGCCCCGGCGATTTCCGGCGGGGTTGATATCCGATCCTTATCCGACTCCCTCTTTCTAGCACATCCCCCGAAGCTCGGCAAGAACAAGAAGAGAGGAAAGCCCTACTTTCTTGGAGTTCTATCCCTGAAAAAAGAGTATGGAGAGGCTTGACAAATCCCCGGCGCTCG
>Ga0154610_1049_pt3 | contig 14056 bp, 11 predicted proteins | sample Rifle2008BG13ft_FD_116039 | JGI IMG/M metagenome (GOLD analysis project Ga0154610, IMG submission 116039) | Deltaproteobacteria bacterium RBG_13_61_14 | reverse complement strand
CCGATATCTTCCGCAAAAATTTTCAGCCCAAAAAAAGCCGCACTTTGTTCTTTGGGCCATGATGCGGCTTGATTGGTCGCGGATCCTGGGATCCTGATTTAGAGACGGCGGCCTCTCCATTGCCGTGCTCTTTTCTGCCCTTTTCTTGGACAGGGCGTGAGGGCCTGGTTAAGGTTCTGGCTGACTTCGTTAGTGCCTCTTTATATAGAGGATTTTCCGAAGCTTGTCAAGAGAAAAATGAAAAAAAGTGGATCATCCGGATCAACCGGACGCAGCTCTTGGGCACAGGTTTGGGCGCGATAGTTTTTTCGGGGAGGGGAAAGGTGGTTTGGAAAACTGGTCCGCCCGACTTCCTTCGGGCACGGCCCCGCCGCAAACCCTGAACTGCCCCCCGTGAAGAAGGGGGGGGGGATTATGGATTTCCAGAAAGCGATGGACATTCCCGGCGGAGCGTGTGCTATAATGGCTTTCATTCCGGAGCCTTGAAAGGAAACATGAAGGTCTATTGCATATCCTGCGGCGAAGAGGTGGAAGCCCGGGAGATCAGCATCGGGATCGCGGGGGAGGAGTTGCTCAAGTGCCCGCATTGCAACTCCTTCCTGGGCAGCAAAAAAAGTCCGCAGACCCTTTCCCAGCCGGCGCCCGCGTTTCCCTTGCACCTGGTGGAACCGCCGGAGCCGGAGCCCGGGGATTTCTCGATGGATGATGCGACCGGCCTTGACAGCGTGATGGCCGAGATGCCCGGCGAATTCGCCGCGCCGGCGCCGGCCCCGCTCTTGGAGGAAAATCTGACCGAGGCGCCGGAGCCGCCGATCGAGACGATCGTGCTCGCCGAAGACGTCTCGCTCTTGCGGGAGATGCTCAAGGATTCCCTGGTGGAACGAGGGCTTTCCCGCCGGGTCATTTCCTGCCGCAACGGCTACGAGTTCCTGTCCGCCTACGCGCGCTCGCGGCAGAATGAGCAGGCCGTGGGCCTGGTGATCCTGGACGTGATCATGCCGGTCCTGAACGGGGTCAGCGCCGCAGTGGCGCTCCGCGCTCACGAAAAGGGCCGCAACCTGTCCCCGGCGCCGATCCTTTTTTTCACCAGCAAGCGCTGCGATGAGAGCTTCAAGAAGGTGCTGACCTTTTGTCGGCCGGCCATGTATGTGAACAAGGGCGCCTCCTCCTCGCCCCAGCACCTGCAAGAGCGGTTGGACAAAGTGATCACCCAATTGCTCAAGGAATCCTGGTGACCTCCGATCCCTCTGTCCCGGGGGGAGTGGGCGCCCGTTCGGCTGCATTCGACAAGCTCACCCTCGACGGTGCCTTCGGTCCCGAGCACTCAGGCCGAGGGGAGCTCGGGTCGAAACCGATGCCCCGAGATAGCCGAGGGGAGCTCACGGCCGAAAGCCTCACCCGCTCACCTTTGTTGCTCCCGGCCCTGGTCCCGATGGTCTTCGGCATGGTGATCCTGGCCTTGGCCCCGCTTCACAACTACCTCACCTTCACCGTGGAAATTGACTTTCCCCGCTACGCAGACCATGCGAGCTCCTTGAGCAGGGTCTTGACCTGGGAGCAGTTCGTGCCCTTGGGCTATCCCTTTCTCCTCTGGCTGCTGTCCAAGCTGGGGATCTCGCTCTTTGCCGCCGGGCAGATCCTGGCCGCTCTTTCCGCGGTCGTCTGTCTGGTTTTGGTATATGCGCTGGCCCGGATCTTTTTGCCGCCCGGGCCCGCGGTGCTGGCCCAGGTCTTCTGCGCGGCCAACTGGCACTTTGCCCAATACGGGATCCTGTGCGGAACCGACCTGCCCTGGACCACCCTAGAGCTCGCGAGTTTTGTCCTCCTCTTTCGAGCGCTCCGGCATGCCGACCTGGAAGCGCCCCTGCTGGCCGGGCTTGCCGCCGGCTTCGCCTATGATCTCCGCTACCAGGCCCTGATCGCACTCCCCTGGATGGCCGTGTTCATGGCCATAGCGCCCAACTCGAAAAAGAGCCGGATCAAGGGCGCGCTCGGCGCGATCATGCTCGTCCTCGGCTTTTTTGCAGCCGCTTCCCCGCAACTGGCTCTCAACCTCTCGCAGCAGCATGCCCTCTTTCCTACCGGCCATGCCAAAAATATCTGGATGGGAATGCACGGAGAAGGCAACTGGGCGCAAAACTGGGCCGAGGCCGACCAGCATGACAACTTGCTCGAGATCATTGAGCAGGACAAGGAGCGGTTCTTACATCATTGGACCAGGGAAGCCGCGATCTTGGCCCTGCGCCTGCCCCTGCTCGCCCTGGGCATCCAGCCGGTCTTGATCACCCTGGAGCCGGGGCCCAAGCTGCGCCTGATCTTCTTCTTTATCCTCGCTATCCTCGGGCTCGGAATCCTGGCCGGGCTCGCGTGGCAGCCCGGCCGGCTCCGGGCCCGCCGGTTCTCGGCCCCTGCCTTTTTCTTGATCGGATACGCCGCGCTCCACGCCGCGGCCGGGGCCATGGCCGTTAGCTCGTTCCGCCTCCTTCTGCCCCTGCTGCCGATCGCCGCCATCGCCCTGGTTAAAATCACCGAATGGTTTCAGCCGGCCGGCGCAAGGAAATACATGATGGCCGCTTTTCTCGCGCTCACCCTGGCCTTGCTCTCAACCTGGGGCTTTTACGTGACCCTGGAAAGATTCCAATGCCGGGTGAAAGAGGTGGACGCGGCCATCCTCAACCAAAACCCGGCAGGAGAGATAAAAATTATTTCCAATCTTGCGACTTTGTATGGATTTCATTTGCCCTATCAATGGATTCCCCTTCCGCCCGAGATTCAAACCCCGGAGCAATTGGAAAAATTTGCCGTTCTGAAAGATATCCACTATTTCCTCTTTGAAGAAGCCCACCTCCGGAGCCGCGCGCCGGAGAACTGGCCGGAGCTGAAAGAATGGGTGTTTAAAGAAAAGGCCCTTTATGAAAGGGAGGGATATCCGGCCTTGATTTTAATGGAAATTCCCAAAAATTAGTTATCCACATATTGTGAATAGAACTGTGAATAACCACAATATATAGTGGCCAAAAAGGAGCAGGAGCCATGGTAACAGAATATCAGGAGTATGAAGAGGAGATTAAATTTTTTGTAATTTTTTGCACGACCGGGAGCAAGGAGGAAGGGGAAAAGATTGCCCGGCAGATCGTGGAGGACCGCCTGGCCGCGTGCGTGAACATTATCCAGGGGGTGACCTCCATCTTTACCTGGAAAGGGGCGGTGGACCAGGCCGAGGAATGCCTCTTGATCATCAAAACCCGGAGCGAGTTGATCCCGGCGCTCTTGGCGCGGATCAAGGCGCTCCATTCCTACGACGTGCCGGAGATCATCGCGCTCCCCATCACCGACGGCAACCCGGCTTACTTGGACTGGATTAATGAAGTGACCGGATAAGCCTCTTTCCGCCTTCTCCGGCGGACTTTTACGAGGCCGCGCTAATCCAGATCATAATCCGGGTTCTCCGGATCAAAGTCGCGGTCGGTGAGACCGGAGTTGATTTTGATCTGGGTGTAAGTATAGGACTCGTAGAGCTGGTTGTCCCACCGATAGACCACCGCCTTGATTTCCAGCGAGCGGATAAAGTCAATGTAGTGCTCCATCCGGTAACAGTAATAGCCCTTGACCGGATCTTGGGGCAGGATGCTCTCGGTCTGGAAGACCTTGCGGCCATCCACCTCCACCATGCCGCGGTTGATCCGTTGCAACTCGCCTTTGGGCGCCGCGCTCCGATAATCCTTCTCAATCATGCCCAGCAGGTATTTCAAGCCGATCTCGGTGACCATGTGGTTGGACCCGCGCTTGGCCAGTTCCGAGTCCACCGGCAGGGTCACCGGGATTATTCCCAAAAACCCGCTCTCCCGGACCCGGACCTTGCCCGCGCCCAGGGCCTTCTCGCTGTAAACCAGTTCCCGGCCGGCCCACGGCCCTTCCAGCCATTTCATGTAAATGCCGTGCGGCTTTTCCCGATACTTGAGCAGGATTTTTTCCACGCCCTGGAGTTTATCGCCCAAGCGTTCTTGTTTATACAGAATGCTGGTATAGTCCGAGATCTGGTCGTATCTTCTTTTCCCGGTCTCGATCAACACCCAGTCCTCGGTGCGGTTCAAGACCTCTGCCACCCGATCCAAGGTCATCTCGGAAAATAACGCCTTGCGACCCTCCTCGCCCATGTAAAAACTCTGGCTGGCCAGGTCTGCAGCGGTGAGGGCGTCCAGGGTCTTTTGCAACTGCTCCAGGGTCAGGTTGTTATTGGAAACCGCCAGAATATGGGGATAGAGGCCCTTGAAATCGTAATCCGGCGAGATCTCGGTGTGAAGGATGTATTTATCCTCCAGGAAGGCCCTCTTTTCTTCCACGTCTTTCTTTCCCGGGGGATACCCCTCCAGAAGCCGCTTATGGCCTTCGTCCCCCAGGTAATAGCTGATCGCCGCCCGCTCCCGGTCCGAGAGCTGGGTTGAGGTGGTCTTCAACTGATCCAGGCTCATTTGATCCGCCGTGGCCTTGAACAGCTTGAGGAAGACCTCTGGGAAAGGAGGAATGGAGTGGCCGAAACACTGCTTGGATTCCTCCGCCCGCATCTTCGGGCCCAGACAGATGATGGCCATCAGCAATGCAGCCGCAAGCAAGACCCCTCTCCGACTCTTCATCCTTCGCATCGTTTTTCCCTCCTTTAGGTTCCCGGTGTGCCCCAATGGTAACATTATCCGATCATTTTTATCAAGCTTGAAACCAAAAAATTTAACCCTTATCGGTCAAGCCAAACCTTATTTCAGCGGTGTGCGCGCCATGAAGTCGAGGACCTTTCGGGCCACTTCCTCGCCCTTGTCCTCTTGCAAAAAGTGCCCCGCGCCCTGGATCGTGATCTCCGGCTGCTCCCGGGCAGAAGGGATCAACGCCCGGAAAAACCCGTCCCCTCCCTTGGTGATCGGATCGCCGTCCGAGAACATCACCAGCGCCGGCTTGGTCCACTTCCTCAAGACCTCCCGCGCCTCTCGCATTTCCTGAGCGGCCGGGTCATCCGGCGTGACCGGCACCAAAAGCGGCCAGGCCCGGGCGCCGGCCTTGTATTCCGGCCCGGGGAACGGCGCGTCATAGGCTGCGATCACTTCTGCCGGCATCTCCTTGCCCTGAGCGCAGCCCGACTGCACGATCTTGCCGATGGGCAGGTCTGCCGCGGTTTCGGCAAACTTGCGCCAGGCGTGGAAAGCGTCGGTCATTTTGCTCTCGCCGGTGGGCAGTCCGGTGTTCATAATCACCAGGCGGGCAAAGCGCTCCGGCTTGAGGCTCGCCGCCCGAAGCCCGATCAGCCCGCCCCAGTCCTGCACCACCACCGTGATCCCCTCCAGCTTGAGTGCCTTGATCAACTGAATGAGCATGTCCCGGTGCATGGCAAAGCTGTATTCCTTGATCTCGGTATATTTATCCGAGCGGCCGAAGCCGATGAAGTCCGGCGCCACCACCCGGTGTTGGGGCGTGAGGATGGGGATCATCTTGCGATAGAGGAACGACCAGCTCGGCTCGCCGTGCAGGCAGAGGACCACTTCGCCCTGGCCTTGATCCAGGTAATGGATGCGCACGCCTTCGATTTCCAGGTAATGGGGTGGATAGGGGAATTCGGGCAAGTTGGCAAATCGGTCCTCCGGAGTGCGAATGATCGGCATGGATCAACCTCCTTCTAATTTCGAGAGCAAAGCCACCGATTCAATGTGCGAAGTCTGCGGGAACATGTCCAAAGGAATCACCTGTTCCAGGTGATAGCCTCCGTCCGCCAGTTCCCTGAGGTCCCGGGCCAGGCTGGCCGGGTCGCAGGAAACGTAGAGGATGTGCTCCGGTCGGAGCTGGACAACGCCGGGGATGGCCGGCTTGGCCCCGGTCCGGGGCGGGTCCAGGACCACCAGCTCCGGTCGCATCCGTTGCGCCCATTCCGAGGCCAGGAAGTCCTCGGCCTTCTGCCAGAGAAAATTCACCGGCGCCGGCGAAGCAAAGGAAAAGCGCTCCTGGGCCAGGGCCACCGCGGCCCGGTCCGAATCCACCGCCACGATCCAGGTGCAATGCCGCATCAGCTCCCCGGTCAGGTTGCCCGCGCCGGCGTAAAGTTCGATGACGCCTTCGGGCTGGATTCGCCCGACGGCTTCGGCAACGATGCTCCGCAAAACCTCGTTCTGCGCCGGGTTCACCTGTCGGAACGCAACCTGGCGCGCGGGGTCATGGCACCAGCCGGTTTCGCGGCGATAAAAAATTTTTTCCTTTCGCCCGGACTCCACCACCGCGACCAGGGCCCCGTCGGCATCTTCGATCAACTCCACGGTCTTCGGACGCTCGGCCGCGATCAACTCCGCTGCCTGGGGAATGGCGAGGTTGATGCCTTCGTAAGCCAGATAACAATATGTGACCGGCACCAAACTCCGGTGATCCACCCCGAAGAAACCCGCCCGGCCGGCGCGCACCTGCAGCTTGATCCGGCTCCGGTAGTGATCGGGCAGGGGGGAAGCCAGCATCGGCTTCACTTCCGTTTCGATCTTGGCGATCCTGGTCAAGCTCTCGGCGAGGATCTCTTCCTTGAGTCGCAATTGCCGGCCGTAGGCAATATGCTGGAGCTGGCAGCCCCCGCAGGTCATAAACAGCGGGCAGTGCGGTTCCACCCGGTCCGGCGAGGCCGAGACCAGCTCCGTCACCTTGGCCCGCACCGGCCGGCGGCTGCCGGCCAGGACTTCAATCCGAACCTGCTCGCCCGGGATCACGAACGGCGCAAAGATCGTCTGCGACCGGTCCCGCACGATCCCGTCGCCCCCGGCCACCAGCTTCTCCACCCGGTAAACCTGGCCTGACATTCCCTCTATTGTGCAAGCATCCGAGCAGGAACTCAAGCCCAACCGAAAAAATCTGGATAACCACAAAGACACTAAGGCTCAAAGTGTGAAGAAAGAAAATTGTGTAAGTATTTTTTGTGTTCTTCGTGTCTTAGTGGTTTAATTTTTTCAGCTTCTTAGGGGACGCGGGCGCCCTCATTAGGGGCGTGGGTGCCCTCACCCGCGCAACCTTTGTCTTCGTTCGCATTCACGGAAACGGAAACGGAAAAGATGGCAGGCCATCAACCCCTCGTTTACTTTTTCTGGCTTTTTATTTATAGTTTCCCCATGCCCGCCCAAATCCACTTCATCGTCAATCCCCATTCGGCCGGGGGCTACACCGGCCGGGTCTGGCCGGAGATCAAGCAAAGCGCCGAGAAGCTCCTGGGCCCGATCGGCTTCTCGCTGACCGAGCGCACCTGGCACGCGGTCGAGCTCACCCGCGCCGCGCTCCATGCCGGGGCCGAGCTGATCGTCAGCCTGGGCGGCGACGGCACCAACAACGAGGTGGTGAACGGTTTCTTTGCCGACGGGAAGCTGGTGAACCCAGAGGCCCAGTTCGGGGTGGTCTGCTCCGGCACCGGCTCGGACTTCATCAAGACCGCCCAGATCCCGCGCGCCTACGCCGAGGCTTTGCAGATCCTGGCCGAGGCCCGGGCCAAGCCCACCGACTGCGGCCGGATGACCCTACGGGACCACCAGGGCCGCGACGTGGAGCGCTACTACATCAACATCGCCAGCTTCGGCATCGGCGGCCATGCCGACAACGTGGTCAACAACACCACCAAGGCACTGGGCGGCAAGGTGTCGTTTATCCTGGGCTCGGTGCGGGCCACCCTCAGCTACACCAACCAGCCGGTGCGCCTCCAGGTGGACGATGGCCCTCTCCTCGAGCGCACCGTCTTCAATGTGGCCGTGGCCAACGGCCGCTTCTTCGGCGCCGGCATGCAGACCGCGCCCCAGGCCATCCTGGACGACGGCCTCTTTGACGTGGTCATCGTCGGCGACCTTACCTTCCTGGAGCGACTTCAGTTCGGCGGGCTGATCTACTCCGGCCGGCACCTGAGCATGGCCAAGGTCGAGTTCCTGCGCGGCAAAAAAGTGGTCGCGACTTCCAGCGAGCGCGTGCTCCTGGACGTGGACGGCGAGCAACCCGGCCTGCTGCCGGCGAGCTTCGAGGTCTTGCCCGGAAAAATTTTGATGCGTCGGCCATAGGAAGGTGCCAGGGTGTCAAGGTGTCAAGGTAGTAGGGTGGTGGGACAGACATTCCTGTCTGTCAATCTAATAGGGTAGCCGAAGCCGCTCTTCGGACTTCGGCGAGCTCCCCTCGACAAGCTCGGGGCCTGAGCCTGTCGAAGGCAGTCGAGTCGTCGCGGATCACTGCCGCAGTCCCATGTCCATGGCCTGAGGTTGGGGGCCGGTCACCCAGCGAGGGGGTTAATCATGAAAAAGGCTTGGCCGATGATCATGCTGCTTTTGGTCATGGGCGATCAAGGACATTCCGCGGCCGTTAGCGACACCTGCGACGAGCTTTGGGCCAAGCGGGAAGAGCGAACTTTTGCCGGGCAGGCTTTCCGCTGTTACGCGGAGGCGGCCCGGGCCAATCCCCGGAGCGAAGAGCTGTGGGTCAAGACCGCGCTGGCCGGCTATTACCTGGGCGAGTTGATCCCGCTCAAGGAAAAAGAGCCGCGGCTCCAGGCATTTGAGGAGGGCAAGGAGGCGGCCCTGCAGGCGATGAAGGTCAACCCCCAAAGCGTGGGGGGCAACTTCTGGGCCACGGTCAACAACGGCCGGGTCACCGAGATCAAGGGCCTGCTCTCCGGCACCTTTGATTTCGGGCTTTGCATCAAGGCCATGACCGAGGTGACCCGCCAGGATTACAAGTATTACCACGGCGGGGTCTATCGCTACTGGGGGAGGTTTGTCCACGAAATCCCCAGCCTGGGCCGGCGGATGGCCCGCTTCACCTTGGAGGACTCGATTGATCTCTACAAGAGGTCACTGGAAGTCGAGCCTAACTTTTTCATGACCCGGCTCTACATGGCCGAGAGCTTTCTGGAGGACGGGAAGCGGGAGGAAGCGAAGAAACAGTTGGAATGGGTGGTGAGCCATTCGCCCGACCTTTTGCCCGAGGCTGTCCCGGAAAACCGCCTCTACCAGCGCCAGGCCAGGGAACTGCTGCAAAAGGAATTTGGGGGCGAAGATCAAGATTAAACACAGAGACACAGAGAGCACAGAGAGATGAAAAAATGAAAATACGCAATTTTGCAAAATCACCAAGCCGGGTTGGTCTGTTCTCAGGATTGCTCATTTTCTTGCTCTTGATGGCTATTCCAGCTTGGACCGAGGTCTGGCCCGAGGGCCGGCCGCTGACCCTCGCCCATCGGGGCGCCAACCGCGAGTTCGACGAGAATACCCTGGCCGCTTTTTCCCGCGCGGCCGATCTGGGGGTGGACGCGATCGAGTGCGACCCCAAGCTCACCCGGGATGGCGTCTATGTCATTATGCACGACTTCACGGTGGACCGGACTACCGACGGGAGCGGCAAGGTGGCGGAGATGACGCTCTCCGAGATCAAATCCTTGCGCACCAAGAACGGGGAAGAGGTTCCGACCCTGGAAGAAGTTTTACAGCTTGCCCAGGGGCGGGGTCTGGCGGTTTACCTGGACATGAAGAGCGCGCCTCCGGACCGCGGAGAGAAGCTGGTGGCCTTGCTCGATCAGTATGGCATGCGCGACCGGGGGATCGTGGGGACCTACCAGAAGCAATTCACCCGCGAGCTGGAGCGCCGCTGGCCGGATCTCGTCACTTTTGTCTCCTGGCCCTACCCGGCATTGACCATGGGCCAGGTCCGCCGCACCGGGGCAGACGGCTTCGGCACCTTGGCCGGCTTTGCCACCAAACATCGCATCGCCAAGGCCCACAAAAAAGGCCTCAAAGTCGCGACCATGCCGGTGGACGACCAAGCCAAACTCCTCCAGCAAAAACAAATCGGGCTCGATGTCCTCCAAACCGATGAGCCGAAATTGCTTCCAAAATAGAAGGAGGCTATGATCCATGCAAGATCAAGTCAAGAGCATTTGGCGGGAAAGGCCCAAACTAGCCAGAATCGCATTTGCCATCTTCGGACTTGCCCTGCTGTCGAAATGGGCTTACCTCGCTATTACCGGAATGATCTGGGCTCCGAGTATCGAATTCAGTATCTTGCCCGCCCGGGATTATCAAATTTATCAATTCGTTAGTCTCTTGGCGCAAAATTCCGATATCTTAATATATTCATTGGTCTTTGCTTTCCTGGCAATGTTCTACCTGCTGGTAACTGGTTTCATCAATTTGAGAGAGTTTTTATTCATTTATGTCCATCCCATTAAATATCCATCGCTGGCAGGTTATTTCTTCCTGCTGTTCATTGTATTTGAGGCCGCCGTTGCAGGTTCCAACGCGCAGTTAGGGCTGATTAACTCTATTGTTTTCTCTAAGGATACTCTCAAGCTTCTTAACCTCTATAACCAACAAAACTTTCTTCTCCTTCTAATATATTTTGTGGCTTTTATCCTATCCGTAGAGTGGGATCGTGCCACGAAGGAGATTTATTCCGTTAATCTTAGATCCATTAAGAAAGACTATCTCCTCAGAGAAGTTCTCTTTGCAATCCTGGTCCTTCCCATCACTTTTGTAGCCGGAAAAGCTTATGGCTATATTGTTAAAATAGGCTGGAACGCAAGCATTGCACTGAATCAGGGTGAGCTTGAGTATTTCCGCCCGCTATGCTTTCCTATTCATTTGGCTGAGGCAATGTTGATCGGAATAGTCATGATCGGTATTTTGCCATTTCTCTATCGCCTTATTCCCATAGCCAATAGACCTATCCTTCCTAAAAAAACCTTCGCCTTTGGCCTCCTAGCAATTATTGTCCCGCTTGGTATTATCCAATATTTCGATTCCTATCTAAAGAGGAATTACGATACCGGCAAGCTAAATCTTCAAGAAGCTGCTTCGCTGGAAACCGTGGAGACGAACGAAAAGACCATGATTTATTTCGACCTCTTAGAATCTCCTTCTTCAGTAACAATTGAAGAAGTAAGTCTTAATCAATCCTTCAGCGAAAAACCATTCTTGTATACTGGCCGTTACGAGAATCCCAACCTTTCCTACAACAAAGCCAACCTGGTGAAAACGAAAAATTATCTGGAAAAAATGAACGGAAAGGGAGCGTATACAAATTCTGCCAGAGTTTTTCTCGGTTATGGATACTACCTGTTGATGGAGCCGGAACAAGGCTCAATGTGGCTACACCAGGCGGCCACGATTCCGCCCAAAAACCTCCAAAGAACCCTAGAGACCTTCCGCCTCCGGATATCTCCCGTTAGAGAACCCTACATCAGCTATCTTATGGATTACCTTGACGAGTCAAAATGGAAAATTGGACCTTGCATGAAAAATAAATTAGCTTTCTGCCTGAATCATTTCGGAGAAAGAGAGCTGGCTGAAAAGTATCTTGATGAATATCGGTCAGAGTGCGAAAGCAAATTCAAAGACAACAATCTAGCACTCGATATTCCACTTCTCCGAGGAACTATCGTGGGAGAGGTAAAGACAGTTTCTCCCAACAAGGGCAAGATCAGGGTCGGGATTTTGGGGTTCACTTCTCTAAGACAAGCCGAGTGGTCTCAGAAATGGATTTTAAGATGGGAAGCTTTCAAAGTTACCAATCATTTAGTTGATACAGCTTCCATTGACGAAAAGGGTCGGTTTATATTTGATCATTTGGGACATGGGTTTTACTACCTCGTCCTGATGGCTGACCCTGAAGTCATCCCTTCTAATTATGCTCTGGTGGCAATCCACAATCCTCCCGGCCGGATCGAGCTTTCCAATGAAAACCCGGTTGCTGACCTGGGCACGATTGTGATCGAGATCTTGCCCGAGCCTTTGAAGGAAGAACCGTGACCCGTGACCAGGGGCGGTTGCGGCTTTATGCCCTGACACCTGACACTTGACACCTGAAACATTATAAGGAGATTACATGGCGCGAAAGTTTATTGACCTAAGCATCGCCATTGAGCACGGTCTGCCTTCGGACCCGCCGGGGATGATCCCGCAGATCCAGTATATGGACCACAAGGCCGGGGCGCTCTCGATGCGGGCTTTTTTCCCGGGCATCTCGGAGGGCGATTTGCCCCAGGGCCTGGGCTGGGCGGTGGAGATGGTCACCCTTGCCACTCATTCCGGCACTCACCTGGACGCGCCCTGGCACTACCACCCCTACATGGACGCCGGCCTGCCGGCGCTGACCATTGACCAGATCCCGCTCGAGTGGTGCTTTGGCCCGGGGGTGGTGCTGGACCTGCGGGACAAGCCCGACGGCTACAAGGTGATGCCGGTGGACCTCCAGGCCGCGCTCAAGAAGATCGGGCATACCTTGAAGCCCGGGGAGATCGTGCTGGTCATGACCGGCGCGGATAAGTATTGGGGCAAGCCCGAGTATTTGATCCGGGGCTGCGGCATGGGCCGGGAGGCCACGCTCTGGCTGGTCGAACAGGGGATCAAGGTGGTGGGCACCGACGCCTGGAGTTGGGACCGGCCGCTGCCGCTGATCGCCAAGGAGTTCCAGCAGAGCAAGGACCCGAGCATCATCTGGGAGGGCCATTTCGCCTCGATCAAGCGCGGCTACTGCCACATCGAGAAGCTGGCCCGCCTGGACCAGGTGCCGGCGACTGGTTTCACTTTTGCATGTTTCCCGATCAAGATCAAGAAGGCGAGCGCGGGCTGGATCCGGGCGGTGGCGATTATCGAAGAATAGGAAAAAAACGAAGAGATCCACAGATTACGCAGATTACGCAGATTAAGAAAAAGAGTAAAAAGTTTTCATATTCTCTACTGAAATCTGCGTCAATCTGCGCAATCTGCGGATAAGTCTTTTCTTCCTTCTTTCTTTCTTCTTTGCATTCAATGAAAGCAATCGAGATCAAGGACCTCTCTTTCACTTACCGCCGCACCGAGCGGCCGGCGCTGGCCGACGTCAATTTCACTCAGCGCGAGGGCGAGGTGGTGGGGATCATCGGCCGGGCCGGCGCGGGCAAGAGCTCTCTGGTGCTCTGCCTGAACCGGATCATCCCCCACTTTTTTCCGGGAGATTTTACCGGCCGGGTGCGGCTCTTCGGGGAGGACATTGCCGGACGAAATACCGGCGAGCTGGCCGGCCAAGTGGGCGTGGTGCTCCAGGACTTTGAGAGCCAGCTCTTTTCCACCGCGGCGGACCTGGACGTGGCCTTCGGGCCTGAGAACCTGGGTCTGCCGCGGGAGGAGATCAGCCGGCGGGTGGAAGAGGCGCTGGCTACGGTCGGGCTGAGCGGTCTTGCCGGCCGCGACCCGGCCACCCTTTCCGGCGGCCAGAAGCAGCGGCTGGCTTTTGCCTCGGTGTTGGCGCTAAAGCCCCAGATCCTCTGCCTGGACGAGGCTACCACCGACCTGGACCCTTTAGGCAAGCTGGAAGTGATGGCGGTGGTGCGGAAACTGGCGGAGGCCGGCACGACGCTCATTCTGGTGGAGCACGAGGCGGAGGAGCTTCAGCCGGCGGACCGGATCGTGGTCCTGGATCAGGGGAAACTAGTTGCGGAGGGCCCGGCCGAGGCGATCCTAACTGACGCGGAGTTGCTCGAGCGCGCGGGGGTAAGGCCGGCGGATGCGGTGCTGGTCGCTCTGCGACTCGGATTGAAGGGCCACCGGTTTCAAACCGGTGCCACTGAGTTGAAAACCGGTGCTACTCCTATTTCAGCGATTCGCGAAGCGGGTTTTATTTTTTCCGAAGAGAAGAAGCGCGCGATCGAGGCGGAGGATAAGCGCCGCGAGCAGGGCCTGGGCGCCGAAGTCCTGCGGGTCGAGTCTTTAGTTTACCGCTATCCCAACGGTGTGGAAGCGCTTTCCGGCGTGGATCTCCGCATCCGGCAGGGCGACTTTGTCGCGATCGTGGGCCAGAACGGCTCGGGTAAGACCACCCTGGTCAAGAACCTGAACGGACTGCTCCGGCCGAGCTCGGGCGCGGTCTTTTTGGACGGCCGGGACCTCTTCGGCCGCAAGGTGGCGGAACTGGGCCGGGAGATCGGGTTCGTGTTCCAGAACCCGGACCACCAGATCTTTTCGCCCCGCGTCTTTGATGAGGTGGCCTTCGGGCCGAAGAACTACGGCCTGAGTGAGCAGGACGTGGCCGAGCGGGTGCA
>Ga0154610_1034_pt1 | contig 14189 bp, 1 predicted proteins | sample Rifle2008BG13ft_FD_116039 | JGI IMG/M metagenome (GOLD analysis project Ga0154610, IMG submission 116039) | Deltaproteobacteria bacterium RBG_13_61_14 | reverse complement strand
CACCGCGTCAGGCGGGGTCACATGCGGCCTGGCCGAGCGCGATTACTACATCAGAGTCTTTCCGCCTTTTGGCTATGCCACGGAATGGTATAACGGGGTTCTGGACGAAGATGATCGGACCACGGTGCATGTGACCCCGCCTGACGCGGTGACCGGCATTGACTTCACCCTGGACCCGGGCGGCGCCATCTCCGGCTATGTTTACCAGGCCGACGGGATCACCCCCATCCCCAACGTGGAGGTGGAAGTCCGGTATTGGGAAGGCTTTGATGAGTGGAATGGCTTTATCTCCAGGAATAGCGACGGCAGCGGCTTTTATCGGATTGACGGGGTGCCGATGGGGAGCTTCCACGTTCAGGCGCGGCCCTGGGGCACGGGCCTGATCCAGGAGTATTACGACAGCGCCTACTACGAGGGAGACGCGGACCCGGTGGTGGTCAGCGCCTCCACCGTGACCTCGGGAATCAACTTCACCCTGGACCCGGGCGGGATCATCTCCGGCTACGTTTACGACTGGACCGGAACCAACCCCCTGGCCAATGTGCGGATGCGGGCTATCCCCGCGGGTTCTTCCTCCCAGTGGGACGATTACACCGATACCGAGAGCGAGCCCGACGGCAGCTACCAGTTGCTCGGCCTGCCGCCCGGAGCTTGGAAGGTTCATGCCGATACCCAGGAGGGAGGCCCGGCGAATCAGATTTACCTTTCCGAGTATTGGGACAGCGTCCTCAACTTCGCGGACGCGGACACGGTTTCCGTAGCGGCCGGAAGCTCGGTCTCGGGCATCAATTTCACTCTGGACCTGGGCGGGGTCATTACCGGCACGGTGATCCAGGAGGGCGCCGGCACGCCCTTGGCCAATGTCTGGGTATCGGCTCAGCCGGTGGGTCAAGGCGGCGATAACTTTGAGGGCGAGACCAATGCCCTGGGCCAATACGCAATTGTGGGCCTGCCCACCGGCAGCTATTACGCGCTCATCACTGGAAGTAGCGGGCCCCTGACCGAGAGCATCTTCGAGATTTACAATAACGCGATCCATCAGAAAGACGCCACCCCGGTCGCGGTGACGGCCGGGAACACCACCTCCGGGATTGACTTCAGCCTGCCTCTCCTGGGCGCGATCGCCGGCTCGGTATGGGCGGAGGACGGCAGCACCGCGGTTGTGTCCAATGCTGCGGTTGTTGCTTACTCGACCGACGGCAGCCTGGTCGGGTCCGGCGTCACGGACCTGAACGGCGATTACGCCATCCAGAGTCTGCACCCGGCCGGATATCACGTGGTGGTGATACCCTGGGAAACTAATTTCCAGGTGGAGTTCTTTGACGATGTTACCACTCTCGCGGAGGCCAACACGGTTACGGTCCTGGCCGGCGCGACCACCTCTGGAATCAATTTCGGCCTGCCCCGGCTGGATTCCATCCTGGTGCTGGATCCAACCAACGTGCTGGTGGGCAATACCATGTTTGTCCGCTACGAGCTACTCAACAACCTGGGCCAGCTTGTAACCAACGCCGGCAACCTGCAAATCTATACCCGAGTCACCGGCTCGGCCGGCATCGCCAATCCCCAGCCGGTGCTCCTGCAAGGCGGCTCGGTCACCGTGGCCGCCACCGACGCCTTCGCGGAAGTGGTGACTTACTCGGCTTCCGGCGAGCCCTCCGGTTTCCAGCCGCCAGCCCGCTACGGTCATGTCGCGGTCCTCGACGCGCTTAACCACCGCATGATCGTTTACGGCGGGATCGAAGGCAATACCGCCACCTCCAATGTCTATGCCCAAGACCTTGACACCGGCGCCTGGATTCAGCTCTTCCCCTCCGGCGCCCCGCCCACGCCGGTGGCCAACGCCGTGGCGGTTTACGACTCCGCGAACCAGCGGATGGTCCTGTGCCTGGGATTCTTGAACGGCCAGGAGAGCCAGCCGACCAACTCCTGCTGGACGCTCTCCTTGACCCTTGGCTCGGAAACCTGGAGCCAGCTCAGTCCTGCCGGCACGCCTCCTTCGCCCCGCGGCTATAGCGCCGGGGTTTACGACCCAATCGGGTCCCGCCTGATCCTCTTTGGCGGCTATGACCTGAGCGGCTTCAAGAACGACCTCTGGCAGCTCGACCTCTCCACCCCGGGCAGTGAAGCCTGGTCCGCCCTTTCACCCTCGGGCAGTCTGCCCACGCCCCGCGTCGGCATGGCCTTAGCCCTGGACGCGGCTAACAACCGCCTGGTCCTGTTCGCCGGCTACGACGGCCTGCCCGCCAACGACGTTTACCTCCTCAATCTCTCCACCCTGACCTGGAGCCGACCGGCAACGAGCGGCGACATTCCGGCCGGCCGCTTCTTCCCCGCGGCCGCGGTGGACGCGAACAACCGTTTCATTATTTACGGCGGCAACGCCGGGGGCGACTGCGAAGGGCCTTTCTGCGGCCTGACTTTCGCCGCGGTTCACGCCCTGGACCTCTCGACCTGGACCTGGTCCCAACTCTTCACCGGAACTTCCTTCCCCCGTCCCCGCACCGGCCACGCCGCCCTGCTCGACGGCAGCACCCTGCGGGTCTATGGCGGCTATTTCGCCGGCGACGTGTTCGGCGAGCCGAACCTCAACCTCGACCTCTCCCTCGGCGCCGAGCATTGGACCGGCACCGTCTGGCTCGAACCCTGGCTGGACTACTCCTCTTCCCAGAACGCCGCCTTCATCACCGGCCCGGACAGCGACGGCGACGGCATGCCCGATGCCTGGGAAATCCTCTACGGTTGCCTCGGCGCTTCCACCCCGGACAACTGGCAAGACTGGGAGCCGGATAACCTGATCAACCAAAGCGAATACGAAGAAGGGACCGACCCCTGCCTCTGGGACACCGACGGCGACGGCATGCCCGACGGCTGGGAAGCCGGCTATCCCTGCGTGAACCCGCTGGTCGGAGATTCCACCGCGGATCCGGACGGGGATGGCATCTCCAATTACAACGAATACCTGGGCGCTACCGATCCCTGCGTCTTTAACGGCGTAACCGATGACAGCGACGGCGACGGGATGCCTGACTCCTGGGAACTCAGCTACGGCTGCATGATGGCCAACACTGCGGACGCGGACGCGGACTATGACTCCGATACTCTCACTAACCTCCAGGAATACACCAACGGGACTAATCCCTGCCTGGCCGACACCGACGGCGACGGGTTGACCGATGCCTTTGAGTTGGCCTATCCGCCCACGCCTTTCACCTGCTGGGCCGGCGACGGCTGCGCCTCGGTTCCGGGTTGCTCGGCCCAGACTTACAACGGCCATCATTACCTGTTCTGTTCCAATTCCACGGACTGGTTCAGCGCCCGCGATTTCTGTCGGAGCTACGGCGGCGATCTGGCTGCAATCGAGGACGCCGCCGAGGACGGTTATCTCCGGTCCCAGGTCACGGACACCACCTGGATGGGGCTTAATGACCTAGATATCGAGGGTGTCTTCGTCTGGGATCACGGCACTCCGGTCACCTATACTAATTGGAGCACGACCAATGGACAGCCTGACAATTACATGGGCAACCAGAATTGCATGAATTTATATATTTATTATGGCCTGGAGTGGGCTGACGATGATTGCTCATATTCCTATCCCTTCGTGTGCGAGGACGGCTTCCACTTCAATCCTTTTAACGCGGATTCCGACGGCGATGGCATGGATGATGCTTGGGAAGTGAGTTATGGCTGTGTGGGTCCGAATGTTGCCGACAGCGACCTCAACCCCGACGGCGACGCCTTCACCAACCTCCAGGAATATTTTAACCTCACCGATCCCTGCGTGTTTGACGGCGGCACCGACAGCGACGGCGACGGCATGCCCGATGCCTGGGAGTTTCTGTATGGCTGCATGATGGCCGACACCATGGACGCCGGCGCGGATTACGACGGCGACGGGCTCGCCAACCTGGAAGAATACAACGGCGGATTCCTCTCCACCGACCCCTGCTACTGGGACACCGACGACGACGGCATGGATGACTGGTGGGAGCGGCAATACGATCACTGCGTCAATCCCCTGGTTAGTGACACCGCGAATAACCCCGACGGCGACGCCTTTTCCAATTGGCAGGAATACACCGGCGCCACCGATCCCTGCCTCTTCCCCATTGCCACCACCATCGGTGAAGAGATGGCGGTGTCAGCGGCTTTTGATGGCGTGAATTTCCTGGTCGGGATGGAGGGCGATACGATCTCGCTCGGCGATGGCGCTGTGCAGTTCATTACGCCTAACGGCACCAAGGTCGGCTCCCGGATCCCTACCGGCGGCACCGGGAGCGTGCCTCTGGTGGCCTTTGACGGCACCAATTACTTGGTGGTCTGGGAGCAGGACACCTTTTCACCCAACCACGTCTGGGGCCGTTTCATCAGCCCGGGGGGTTCCTGGGTGGGGGCCTCTTTTGAGATCGCGCCGCTGACTGCGAACCACGGGCTGGCTGGAGTAGCTTTCGGCGGCGGTCAATACCTGGTAGCTTACTTCAATGAGATCGGCGTTGGCTCGGACAGCCGCGCCTATGGCCGACTGGTATCTCCGGCCGGCTCGGTGGGGAGCGAGATCACGATCAGCACCGGCCTGGGTGATTTTGCCAGGGTGGGCAATGTGGCCTTTGACGGGACCAATTTCTTTGTGGTCTGGACCGACGATGGCAACGACTCCGAGGTGCGCGGCCGCTTTGTCAGTCCCTCGGGAACCTTGGGAACCGAGCTCAGCATCAACGCCAGTCCCGCGCCCAGCGACAATCCCCTCTCCGTGGCCTTTGACGGGACCAATTACCTGGTGCTCTGGACCGATGAGGTGAGCGCCGGAAACTGGGACGTGTTCGGTCAACTGGTTTCTCCGGCCGGCTCCTTGGTGGGCGGGCCGATCACGATCAGCACCGCGGGGGGCCAACAGATGTTCCCCCTGGCGATTTTTGACGGAGCCTCCTACCAGGTGATCTGGACCGATGCCCGCAACGACACCAACGGCGATGGGAGCTGCGATGCGGGCGAAGGCAGCTGCTGGGACATTTACGGTCAGCGGCTCAGTCCCGCGGGAGCATTGGTCGGCGGGGAAGCGCCGATTTATACCGGACCGGATAATCAATTGGGGATGATCGGTTTGGGGGGAGGGCGCACCCTTTACCTGGTCAACTCGCCGGTGAACTTTTCCACGGGCGGGTTTGGGGATGTCTTCGGCATTTTAATCGCTCCCCAAGCCGGCCCGGACTCCGACGGCGACGGCTTGCCTGACTCCTGGGAATTGACCTACGGCTGCATGATGGCCTTCACGGTGGACAACCTGGAGGACTACGACTTTGACGGCCAGAGCAATGAGCAGGAATACCTGGCCTCCACCGACCCCTGCAACGCCGAGACCTGCCCCAACCCGGCCAAGCTGGGGAGCGATCTTCGGATCACGAATGATCCCGGTGAAAGCTACACATGGTCCATGGCCTGGACCGGGTCCGAATATGGAATGAGCTGGTATGATTCCCGCGACGGCAACTGGGAAATCTATTTCGCCCGGATTTCCTCAGCTGGGGCCAAGCTCGGGGCCGATGTCCGGATCACGAATGCGGCCGGCAATAGCTACTACTCTACCCTGGTTTGGACCGGGACCGAGTATGGATTGACCTGGGACGATGAACGCAGCGGCAACTACCAAATTTATTTCGCCCGGCTCTCCGCGGACGGGACCAAAATCGGAGGCGATGTCCAGATCACCTCCGGCGGCGCTTTTCCTTATAGCCGGCGGCCGTATCTGGCCTGGACCGGGTCCGAGTATGGGTTGAGCTGGGATGATGGCCGCGACGGCAGCACGGAAATCTACTTTGTCCGCCTCGCGGCCAATGGCGCCAAAATCGGATCGGACTCACGCATCTCCAATGCCGGGGGCTGGAGCGATATCCCCGATCTGGTCTGGACCGGTTCCGAGTATGGGGTGAGTTGGGAAGACGCCCGCAGCGGGGTTTATCAAGCGTATTTTGCCCGGATCTCTGCCGCCGGCGCCAAGATCGGCAGCGATACCCTGATCTCCAGCGGCTCGGGCTTTAGCCAAGCTATGACCCTGACCTGGACCGGATCCGAATACGGGATGAGCTGGCAAGACACCCGGGATGGAAACGATGAAATCTATTTTGCCCGGATCGCGGCCAACGGCACCAAGATTGGATCCGACGTCCGGATCACAAATGCCGTTAATAATAGCTGGTATCCTTCCCTGTCCTGGACCGGGTCCGAGTTCGGAGTGAGCTGGCATGATGAGCGCGACGGCAACCCGGAAATCTATTTTGCCCGCGTCTCCTCCGCCGGGACCAAGCTCGGCTCGGAGGTCCGGGTCACCAATGCCGCGGGTGGTAGCTATGCTCCAGTTCTCGCCTGGACCGGTTCCGAGTATGGAATCAATTGGTCCGACGAAAGGGATGGCAACCGAGAAATTTATTTCGCCCGGCTCGGCTGCGACATTGACGGCGACGGGATGGACAACGGCTGGGAAGGCAGCTACCCCTGTATGCAAATCAGCACCCCGGACGCCGGCGCGGATTACGACAGCGATAACCTCGTCAACAGCGGCGAGTATGCGGCCGACACCAACCCCTGCTATTGGGACACCGACTATGACGGCATGGATGACGACTGGGAAGTGACCTACTCCGCCTGCGTGGATCCCTTGTTCGGCGACTCGCTCGCCAACCCCGACAGCGACGGCTTCACCAACCTCCAGGAATACAATAACCTCACCGACCCCTGCACCGCAGAGGCGCAATGCATTTCCATCGTCATTGACCAGCCCGATCCTCTTGACCTCGCCGAGGGAGGCACGATCACCATAACCGCTACCTGCTCCTACGACTACGCGCCGGATGATGACTGCTCGCTGGCCGGGGGCCTGATCTGTTCAACATCCGGCGATCTGACCGTGATCACCGGCTGTCTAATCCAGGCCAATCAAATCCCCTGCGGCCTGGGCGGCTATGGCACGGTCATGGCGGAGCCGGTGCTCAACCCGCTGATGGTCAGTGATAGGAACAGCGTCACCGTGATCAATGACGACACCGACCTGGGCGACGTCTGCAACCTGCCCTCGGAAATCTTCGAGAACCAGACTTTGAGTTACCAGGTTTACAAGACCTGGAGTGACGGCTGCACCGAAAACCTGGCGGTCGGCACTTACGTCACCGGCGACTGCTTTGGCATGGACGGCTTGATTACCGGCCAGGATGTGCTCTGCGGCGCGGACCCGGCCGGGAGCTGCGGGGTGGACCATCCGGCTTGCGTGGCCATGGGCATCACGCTTCTCAACGACGACACCGACATAGGCGACACCTGCAACATGCCGGCGAGCATCATTGAAAATGGGACCGATAGCTATCAGCTTTACAAGAGTTGGAGCGACGGTTGCACGGAATCGCTAAGCTCCAACGTAACCGGTGACTGCACCGGCTCGAATGGAAGCATCACCGGCAACAATGTCCCCTGCGGCGCGGACCCGGCCGGCACCTGCGGGGTGGACAACACGGCCTGCTCAAGCATCACTCTTTACAACGATGACGCTGACCTGGGAGATACCTGCAACCCGCCCGCGGACATTGACGAGAACGAGACCGACTCATACCAGCTTTACAAGAGTTGGAGCGACGGCTGCACCGAGAGCCTGAGCTCGAGCGTGACCGGGGACTGCACCGGCGCCAACGGGACCATTACCGGCAATGATGTGCCCTGCGGCGCTGACCCAGCCGGCTCCTGCAGTGTTGACCACCCGGCTTGCGTGGCCATGGGCATCACGCTTCTCAACGACGACACCGACCTGGGCGACGTCTGCAACCTGCCCTCGGAAATCTTCGAGAACCAGACTTTGAGTTACCAGGTTTACAAGACCTGGAGCGACAGCTGCACCGAAAACCTGGCGGTCGGCACTTACGTCACCGGCGACTGCTTTGGCATGGACGGCTTGATTACCGGCCAGAATGTGCCCTGCGGCGCGGACCCGGCCGGGAGCTGCGGGGTGAACCATACCGCCTGCACCGGCCAGACCGTCACCTTGCTCAACGACGACGTGCTTACCTGGGTGGATATCCAGCCGGCCGGCCCCCTGACCAGAGAAACCGGCCAAACCGAAGACTTCTCCTGCTCGGCCGTCTGGAGCGATGGCTGCACCTCGAGCGAAGCCAACCCCCAGGGAACGCCGCCGGCCTATGATTTGCCGGTCAACGGCTCCGGCGGCTGGATTGATTCCGGGACCGGCCTCTACACCGCCGGCCTGAGCGCGCCGGCGGAGGACGTGGCGCAATGCACCGTGGCCGCGCTCTTGGACAGCGCCACCATCGCCTTGATCTGCCCCGGCGACGCCGACTGCGACGGGCTGCCTAACACCTGGGAGCTCAGCTACGGCTGCATGCAGGCCAATACCGCGGATGCCTCCGCGGACTATGACTCCGACACCCTCACCAACCTCCAGGAATACGCCAACAACACCAATCCTTGCAACGCCGACACCGACGGCGACGGCACTCCCGATGGCTGGGAAATCCAATATAGCTTCAACCCGTTGGTGAATGACGCCGGCGGCGACGCCGACTCCGACGGGCTCACCAACCTGGCCGAATACCAGAACAACACCAACCCCCGCAACGCCGACACCGACGGCGACCAGCTTAACGACGGCTCCGAAGTCAACTTCTATTTCACCAATCCAACGCTGGCCGACTCCGACGCCGACGGGCTCACCGACCGTTTCGAGCTCTTCGTCTCCCTGACCAATCCCATGGACGCGGACTCGGATGACGACTTTATCTCCGACGGGGTGGAGTGGAACGTGGCCTGCTTGAATCCCAACCTGCCGGACACCGACGGCGACGGGCTCCAGGACGGCGGCGCCGACGGCGAGGACAAGGACAACGACGGGGTGGTGGACGCCGGCGAGACCAGCCCCTGCCTGGCCGACACCGACAGCGACGGTTTAAATGACGCCTTCGAGCTCGCGTTCGGCGGCGATCCCTATAACTACAACCCCGGACTCGACACCAACCCCTGGCTGGCCGACACCGACGGCGACGGCGCTTCCGATGATGCCGAGGTCAACTACTACATCGGCGACGGCAACGACGTCTATACCGCGGGCCTGGACACCAATCCCCTGGTCGCCGACAGCGACGGCGACGGCATGCTCGACGGCTACGAGATCACCTACGCCTGTCTCGATCCCCTGGCCGCGGACAGCTCGGGGGATGCGGACTCCGATAGCCTCACCAACTCCGCGGAAAGCTCCCTGGGCTCCAACCCCTGCTCCAATGACACCGACAACGACGGCCTGCCCGACGACTGGGAGAACACCTACGCCTGCCTGAACATCCTGGTCGGCGATTCCCTGGCCGACCCCGACGCCGACGGCTTGAAGAACGTGGCCGAATTCCTGAACTTGACCAACCCCTGTAACGCCGACTCCGACGGCGACGGCCGCAACGACGGCGACGAGATCTCCCTCGGCTCCAACCCCTTGATTGCCAACCCGGTGCCGACTTCTTCCTGTGCCTCCCCGGACTCCACGGAAATCGCGCCGATTCCGGTCACGGTCACCTGCGATGACCCCACCGCCCTCATCCACCTCTTCGTCAGCTGGAACGGGTCCAATTACATCGAGTCCAGCCAGACCCGCCGCGGCCCCGGCTTGATTGATTACGTCCCCGTCTTCGGCAACGGCGTTTACCGCTTCTACACCCGGGCCGAGTTCTCGCCCCTCCGTTACGAGACGGCCCCGGCCTCGCCCCCGGATTCCACCACCTCGTTCAACGTGGTGCCGCCCTCCAGCTCCTGCGCTTCGCCCGACTACGCGGGCGGCGCTCCCTTCCCGGTGAGCTTCACCTGTAACTCGGCCACGGCTAGCGTCTATCTCTGGTATCGCTACAACGGCGGAACCTGGACTAATTCCCTGCTGGGGCCGCTTTCCGGCAGCACTGGCCACTTCGACTTCACCGCCCCAAGCGGCACCGGCGCCTACGACTTCTACACCATCGCGGTCAGCCAGTATGGCGCGGCCGAGCCGGCGCCGGCCGGGCCGGACGACTCCACCTTGGTGGACGTAAGCCCGCCCGACGTGGCCCCGCTGGTGGTCACCGACTCCGGCACTTACCTCACCACCGGCGATACCATCACCGCCACCTGGAACGAAGTGAGCGATCCGGATTCGGGCGTGACTTATCAATATGCGGTGGGCCTGGCCCCGGGCGGCCTGGACTTCCGCGGCTGGACCGGCTCGGGCTACACCTGCGCCGCCGGCACCTGCAGCCTCATTGCCGGCGGTCTCGAACTCACCGAAAGCGCGATGGTTTACGTCTCGGTGCGGGCGCTCAACCTGGGCGGCGTGCCCTCGGCGGCCAAGTTCAGCGACGGCATCATCGTGGATACCCTGTCGGTGCAGATTACTTCCAGCGTGCCCGAGCACCAGGACATCGTGTTCAACCTGATGCCCGACATCCGCGCCACGATCTACGACGCCGGCAGCGGCGTCAACACCGGCACCTCGCCGGTGGTCTTCCTCGACGGCGCCACCCTGGTCCCGGTGACCGATTACACCGCCACCCAGACCGGCGACACCATCGAGATCGTGCTCACGCTCAACGGGGTGGGCCGGCTCAAGAAGTATCTGCCGGCCAACACCGCGGTGGGCGACCACAACCTCCGGGTCTGGGCCCAGGACTATGCCGGGAATCCGCCGCTCAATGCCAACGTGAACTTCACCATCGAGAAAGCGGGCCTGGTGGTGATCACTCCGAGCTTCGTCAACACCGAGACCGAGACCCCGGACATTATCTTCAACGCCACCGGCTGCCTGGCTCCTGGCTTCGTGCCGGGAACTTGCACCTGGACTTTCACCGGCGGCGCCGCGGCGGCGGACGGGAACACCTTGACCTACACCCCGGGCGCCGAGCCGGGCGATTACCTGGTCACGGCCACCGACTCCCGGGGCGTGAGCTATGCTTCTCCGGTGCACATGAAGAAGGCCAAGTTCCAGATCCGGCCCTCCGCAGTGGGCATGGCGCCGGGCGACTTCCAGCAGTTCCGGGCGGTGGGCGGTAATTGTGGTGTTTTACCGCCGGAAGACTGCTACACTTGGTATGCCCTGGGCGGAGTGATCGAGATCGGCACCGGACCCACCTTCGATTACTGGGCCGGCTCCATTCCCGGCGAGTTCAACATCAGCGTGATGGACTCGGTCAGCGACGCGGTCAACGCCAAGATCACCATCACCTCGGACGTGGGCCGGGCCATCATCGTGGCCGGTGGCGGGCTTCTCGACTCCAACCGCCTGGTCACCAACATCAATTACCTGGCCAACTTCGCATACAAGACCCTGATCCAGCGCGGGTTTACGCCGGACAAGATCTTCTACATGAACCCCAATGCCTCCCAGCCCTTTGACGGCAACGGCGACGGCATGTATAACGACATTGATAGCACCCCCAGCCTGGCCAAGCTGCAATACGCCATCACCCAGTGGGCGCAGGGCCAGGACGCCTGGGTGGAGGGCCAGTTCTTTGACGCGCCCAACACCCCGGTGAGCGGGACGCCGGACATCCCGCTGACCGTGATCCTGCTGGACCACGGCGGGAACAACGTGTTCCTGATCACCCAGGATGCAGAAGGCAACCCGGTGTCGCTGGACGCGGACAGTCTGGACGGCTGGCTGGACCAACTCCAATCCCAGACCAACTGCGCCGTGACCGTAATCTACGACGCCTGCTATTCCGGGACGTTCCTTGACAACCTGGGCTCGGCCAGCTTGAAAAGGATCGTGATCAGCAGCGCCCGGGACACCGACTCGGCCTATTACACGGTGAACGGGACGGTGTCCTTCAGCCAGTTCTTCTTCAACAACGTCATGGCCGGCCAGACCATCCACGCGGCCTTCAACCTGGCCAGCTCCGCGATCAAAGGCTGGTCCGGGCAGATCCCGCAGTTGGATGACAACGGCGACGGAACTTATGTTGATGACGGCGTGGGCAAAGACGGGGCCTATGCGATGACCCGTTACATTGGGTCGCGGTTCTTCTCCGGGGTGGAAACCCCGGACGTGACCGCGAGCCCGCCGGCGCAGGTGGTGTTCGGGCACACGGTCGAGATCTGGGCGGACGTGGTCAACTTCAATAACGTGGCCGGGGTCTATGCCATCATTACCTACCCGGGCTATGCGCCGCCGGAGTCGGGTGGGGATTTCCAGACGCCCAAGGTGGAGGACGACCTGATCCCGATCGTCCACCTCACCGACCCGGATCAGGACGGCCGCTGGAACTACGTGTTCACCGAGGACCAGGTGGATTTCATCTTCACCATCAACGGCGACTACATGGTCAACATTTACGCCAAGGACATCAATGACAACATCAGCAAGCCGGGCACCACCTACCTCTCGGTGGTGGGGATGGACGCCTACGAGCCGGACGATTCCAAGGACACGGCCAACGACATCGTGGTCAGCGCGCCCACCGGGCAGTTGCACAACTTCCATGTTGCCGGGGACCAGGACTGGGTCAAGTTCGACGGCACCGCCGGCGAGCCCTACAACATCTTCACCTCCAACCTGGGACCCAACTCCGACACCTACATGGAACTTTACCGGCTGGACGGAAGCACCCTCACCCTGATTGACTCCAACGACGACTACCTCGGCCGGGACTCGCGCATCTACTTCAACTGCGACCAGACCGCCACCTACTACGTGATGGTCCGGCATTCGCTGGGCACGGTCTTCGGGGCCGGCACCGATTACACCCTGCGGGTGGACCTGGAGACGGCCGGCGGCATTGTCTCCGGCTACATCCGGGATCAGGCGACAGACTACGGGATTTTCGGCGCGACCTTTAAGGTGCGGTATTCCGCGGGCAACTCGGTGACCGCCACCACCAGCGAGGGCGGCTATTACATGATAAGCAACGTCAAGCTCGGGACCTACACCTGCAAAGCATCCATGACGAACTACCAGGACAAACTACCTGAGGTCTGCACCATCAAGGCCACGACCAGAGTTGACATGTACCTGGTGCCGAAGAGTTCGACCGGGATCTTGGAGGGCTATGTGCGGGATGCCGTGAGCGGCAATGGGCTTGGCGTGACCTTGTATATTACCGGATCGCAAACCCGAAGCCAGGTAGACGGGTTCTACTCGATGCGGCTGGCGACCGGAGCGAACCACACACTGGAGGTGGTGGGGGTGGGGGGATACCTGGACGAAAGTTTCAGCGGCCTGGTTATCAGCAATGGCGGGATCACGCAGCAGGACGTGTCCATGCTGACCCTCACCGGCGACCCGGACGGCGACGGGCTCACTAACGACCAGGAGCGGAGCCTCTACGGCACCGACCCGCTGGACCCGGACACGGACAACGACGGGATGGACGACGGCTGGGAGGTGACCTACCTCGCCTGTGTGAATCCCCTGGCGGGCGATTCTCTCGGCGACCCGGACAGTGACGGGTTGAGCAACCTCGCGGAATATTCCGGCGTCACTGATCCTTGCGTATCGAATTGCACCGACACGGACGGCGATAGCTACGGCACCAACTGTCTGGCCGGCCCGGACTGCGATGATGACGACAACGCGGTTTATCCGGGCGCGCCGGAAATTTGCGATGGCCAGGACAACCAGTGTCCGGGTGATCCAGGCTACGGCCAGGTGGACGAAGGCTGCGGCCCGCCGGACGCGGACGGGGACGGCTTGCCGGATGCGTGGGAAAACACCTACGCCTGCATGATGGCCGATACCGTGGACAACCTGACGGACTACGACTCGGACGGACTGAACAACGAGCAGGAATACGCCGAAGGCACCCACCCCTGCGACGCGGATACGGATAACGACACCCTCACCGACGGCGACGAGGTTGACCTGTATTTCACCGATCCCCTGAGTCCCGATACCGACAGCGACCTGATGCCGGATGCCTATGAGGTGGGCAAAGCCTGTTTGAGCGCGCTGGTGGACGACGCCTTGGCCGATGGCGACACCGACGGACTGGCCAACATCCACGAGTATTTCAACAACAACGGGGACGGCAACGTCTCCGACCCCTGCGACGACACCAAGCCCAGGCAGGGCTGGCCCGGGGGCGGCTACTTCGGCGACGGCGACGGCAACCTGCTCATTGGCGTCCCGGACCTGAACCGGATCAACCTTATCCTCAACGGCCGCAGCGCGGACTATAACAATG
>Ga0154610_1021_pt10 | contig 14378 bp, 8 predicted proteins | sample Rifle2008BG13ft_FD_116039 | JGI IMG/M metagenome (GOLD analysis project Ga0154610, IMG submission 116039) | Deltaproteobacteria bacterium RBG_13_61_14 | reverse complement strand
AGCCGATCTCATCGCCGTCGGACAGCCCATCGCCGTCTGTATCCACGGCCAGGGGATCGGTGAGATAAAGAATCACTTCCTCGTAATCGGTCAAGCCGTCGCTATCCGTGTCCGGCGCCAGCGGATTGGTGCTGTAAACATTGATCTCGGGGCCGTCCTGCAGGCCGTCGCCGTCGGTGTCCGGGTTTAGCGGGTCGGTTCCCGCTTGAATCTCCTGGCCGTCGAGCAGGCCGTCATCATCGGTGTCCGGGTTCAGGGGATCGGTATCGTAGATCATGACCTCATCGCCGTCGTTGAGCCCGTCGTCGTCGGTGTCCGGGTCCGTCGGGTCGGTGAAGTAGATTCCCAGTTCGTCGTTATCGTCCAAGCCGTCTCCATCGCTGTCCTTGATCGCCGGGTGGGTGCCGTAAACGTTGACCTCTTCGCCGTCGTTGAATCCGTCATCGTCGGTATCCACGACTTTCAAGTCCGACCCCCAGACCACCTCCAGGAAGTCGCTCAAGCCATCGCCATCCATGTCTGGGTTACACGGATCGGTCTCCAGCTTGAATTCTTCCAGGTTCGTAAGACCATCGCCGTCTCTGTCTCCTCTCGCGTCCCGCCTCATGGGATTGAGACAGGAATTAAAGAAAAACTCATATCCATCGGTCATGCCGTCGCCGTCGGTGTCGGGATTGCATGGATCCGTTTCCCTTCTATCCGTTACCCCGTCGGCGTCCATGTCCTCTCCCGCCATACAGCCGGTACCGGCCGGCAAGAACCAGAGCGACTTATAGATAAGCGGCGTATTCTCATTGTCATTATAACGGAAGTATGGGCCCGTGATCGTAACGTTGCCGTCACAGAGGCCGTCCTTGTCCGTGTCGAACACCACCGGGTCAAGGCAGCTGGAGGTCCTAGCCTCATCGTAATCCGTAACGCCGTCCTGGTCAGTGTCCAAACTGGTCGGGTCAGTCCAGCCCAGTCCCCAGGCCAGGCGGTTGTACTGAAGGGTGTAAAGGGAATCATCGCCCAGCGAGAATTCCTCTAAGTTGGTCAAACCGTCCCCGTCACAGTCCTGGAGGTCCAGGCATACCACCGGGTTGTTCAGTCCATAATGGTCCTCGTACCAGTCCAGGACGCCGTCGCCGTCGGTGTCAGCGAGTTCGATCGCGATGGTCTCATAGTGCCAGCCGCGATAGCCCGAATTGTTGAGGGCCGTGATTTTGATCTCGTTCTCCGGGCCCTGAAACTGCGCGGGTTCGCCGTTGACCCCGCTGGTGCATTGGAAATGGCCCCCGCCCGGGACCGTCGCGGAACAGTCGAATTCGCCCCGGGCTTTCCCGTCCGGCTTGATAAATCCATCCGAGGATAAAAAGGCCCGCACCCCCTGCAGGTCTTCGACGGGCGAAGCGTCGAACTCGAGGGTGAGGTTTTCACCCTGGTGCACCGGCCGGTCCACCGCCGGGTCGCAGCCCTTGATGCAGTCGCTTCCGGCATAAATTCTTACCGCGCTTATCTCCGGCCGCGGAATCAACGCAAGCTTGCCGTCGCCCTCGTAATCGATCCAGATGGGATTGGTCAAGACATCTGCCCTGGAAAAGCCCTGGAAGGCATTATCCACCGAGAAGATCACCCAGGAATCCCCATTCAATGCGATCGTGTATTCCTGGGAGAATTCGCAACGGGTATAGTCGAGGAAGACCGGCGCTTCCTGATAATTGGCCGGTTGCGGGCTTTGATTGGCCGCCGAGTTTCCATTCACCGTGGCCAGCACGCCGGGAGCCCGTGAATAGCAGGGAGGCCTCATTTGCGTGGAGATTATGAATGTGATCTGGTTTCCATTCCCTTCCGCCGGCAGGCTGAGCCTTCTGCCCAGCGCGTCCTGCCCGTTGACCGTAACCTGGATGACTTCCCCGAAGGAGAGGAAGGAACGCCCTTGTCCGACACTGTTGACGAGAGAATCTACAAAACCCTGGCGGTCAGCGCTCGCCGGGCTCGAGTCCGCATAAACGTAGAGGTGCTGAGAGTAGTCATTATCCAGGACGTGACTGTCGTTGCCGTAAGTCATTGGATATTGATATCCCTGGTTAAGCAGGGAGGAGTAAGTCGGTAATTCTAAGCGGCTGATTTCGGCGGCGTCGAAATCGTCCCGGTACATGGCCGGGCCGCTATAGTCGAGAGTATGCGACACTATTTCTCTGACCTTGCCGTCATCGGTGATAAATGCATCGAGGTATGACCCTCCGGTGTTAGGATGGGGCAGCACGAACAGGGAGGGGTGGCCGGAACTCCGTTCGTAAAGATCCGCCCGATAGGCGAAATGGAAAGGAAGACTCCAGATCCACTTGAAGTCGGTGAAATAAGCCCCTCGGTGGCCGTAGTAATATCGGCCGTAATCCGGGCAATACCGCTGGCAACTCGTGTCATCCAGATCGCAATAAGGGTTGCAGACCTGCCCGGGGCGCGAAGAAAAGCGGTTGAACCCGTATTTGGCCGGGTTGACGGAAAAAGGATAATGGGGATAATTGATCATACCGCCGCCTCCGGTGGCACTACCGTCCTCCGTCCCCACGATGACGACATTGCTCGAGCCCCGGCCCATCTCATCAAGTATCTGTTCATAATAATGGAAACCCCAGTGGCCGGTATGCACCCAGGTTTCGCCGCCCTCCGACAGGTTCATCATGACCCGGGCCGCCTTGGGCATCTCCTCCCATTCGCCCGCGTGCTCGTGCTCGTTAAACAGGTAATAACTGGGCGTGTCCAGAACATGAGCCAGCTCGAAGATCAAAACGTCCGAGTCGGCCGACCCGTCACAATCATTATCGATCTCGAAACCGTAATCATCATGGATAATGAGGCACGACTGTTCTTCCATATATTCCGGCCCGCGCATTCCCCGGATGGCATGGGTGCCGGGGCTTAAACAGGGGAGCCTCCCGATAAAGCAATCAGGCCGCACATAAAAATGAAGGTAACCTTGACCGTCAAGGGTAAAGACAAATTTTTGAGCATACATCTGATACGGGTCTAACTCCCTGGCCGGGAAGCCGACCAGCTCATAGTCCCAGATGGGCTTCTGCTGAAATCCAGGAAAGCTGCATTTGTCGGAGTATTCGAAGGGGAAGGCGTCGGGGATAAACATCCTCCCCGGCCCCAGCGTGGATACCGGATCAGGGTTCCCGGGTTCAAGGAGAATGAACTGGTAGGGAACCGAGATCGTCTGGGCATATAATGCCGTCCAGGGGGCCGCCAACAAACCTGCTAGCGCCCAAATGCCTGCATAAACCAGCTTTCTCATTTTGGCTTCTCCTTTTCTTCGACCTTTTGCGGTGGTCTTGAAAAACTTTCTGGTAACCTCCTAACGATCCGAGTATTTCCCGCCAGCGCTCGCCCGCAGTGGGTAAAACAGGGCCAGCATCAGTGCGAAGATCAACCCCGGAATGATCGCCTTTTTGCCTATCGAATTCACGATTTCCCTCTCTTCTTTCTTATTATTCCGTTAGAAAAACTAAACTAAAAGCCTGCACGGTGTTTCCGGTCAAGCTTGCTCCCCCAATTTTGAGCCAGTTCGAAGTCTATTCCTTTTGGGCGATGGGGGCGGTTTTGTCAGAAAACCAATTTCACCCGTTTCACCAAAAGCAACCGGACCGCCTTCGCCGATCTTATTACCTGATTTCCATTTGCAATCATGTAAAGCTCCTTCTCCCGTCGGCTCAGGGATCACCGCCTGTCCATAGTGTGGCGCGTAATATATCCCGGATAAACTGATCTGTCAATCGTCCAAGGGGATGAATTTTCTGGTTTGGAAGATGAACGGGGTCAGCTCGGCGGATGACTCCGTTCATCCTCTTGGATGAGTCGTTGCAGCAAAGCCATCAGCTTGACTTGCCGGGCCACGCCCAGCGGGTCGAAAACCCCTCGTAGGGGGTCTTAATAGTGGCCGGACTCAGGTGCCACTGATCCGCATTTTTTCCACCACGTATCAATTGGGTCAGGCCTTGAGGGCTTGTTGCCCAAATTGTTTTTAGCCCCAAAGGGGGGCCAAAGAAGGCCGCTCTTTCAGAGCTCGATATTGTCTACGGCTCTTTTTTGATTTGGGGAACAGACCCTCAGGAACTTACCTGGACCGGCGGGTGAGATTGAAACGGCCGGTGATGATTTTCAGGACCCCCGGGCCTTTCAGCTCAGGGCTGTCCAGCAGTCCGGTCCATCGGGCCTTGGAGTTAACGCTCAAGCTGATCATGCCGGGGCGGCAGGTGAACGAATTTTGCTCCACGACTTCATTCTGCATGATATTGATCCAACCGCCGACGACCAGATAAAAAGGCACGGTCATTTCCTCCTCTTCCAGGGCCGTGACCTCCACCTCCGCCTGATCATAATGCATGCGGAAAAAATCCCGCCCTTCCACCTGCACCGCGCTGTCGTAGCCGCCGTCTCCGGCCAGGAGCGAGATCTCAGCCATGTATTTGGGGTAGCCCATCATCAGGCCGCTGTCGAGCGCAGATTTCGCGCTGACCGGCATTTCCAGCGGAAACCACCCCCCTTTTTCGAGTTCGGTTTTGGAGTCCCGTTTGCAGCCCGCCCGCAGGCAGACCGCCGCCTCCCGATATCCGCCCTCGATCCGGACCGGGTAGGTGCCGTTGAACTCCGACACATAGAAATAGATTCGCGGCACCGCGGGCATTTCCAGCTCCGGCGGCAGCAAAGAGCGGTACAACTCCAGCCGGTCAGGCGCCACCGGCAGCCGCAGACGAATGGTGGTCACCTGCTTCGAGCCGACCGGCACCAACCCGAAAACTTTTCGCTGGTAAAGCAGTCGGGCCAGTTTTTGCATGCCCGATGCCGGCTGGGCAAGGGACGACCGGGGAAGCAGGGCGCCGATACCCGCCCCGAGGGCGAATGAGTGTTTAAGAAATTTTCTTCTGTGCATGGGATACCTCCTGGAATCTTCCTGACTCGTCTTCACGGCCCCGGCAGAAACGCCCGGCCGGAGCGGGGCCAGGAGCCGCGCCAGATGTCACCGTTATTGATTACTTTCTTCCCGCCACGCCCCTTGGATCTGATCGAAGTTCGGCACCTCTGCGTCCTCGATTTTGATGTGCGCCGGGTCGGCCTGGCCGATGCCAAGCTCCGCGGCGCGGTAGATCTGCACCTGGTCCCAAACGCTTTTTTGCACGTAAGGCAGTTCCACGTTTTTCTCGGCGCCGAAAAACTTCAGGGTCGCCAAAGCCAATGAATCGCAAGCCACCCGGTCCCGGCTGGCCAGGATCAGGTCGGAGCGGACCCAAATCGGCTTGACCAGCCCCCCCGGCCCGCCGTGGACCATAATGTTGGTGGCATCGACGATGTTGAGGGCGGGGCGGGAGCAGAGGTTGAGTTCAGCGATTTTTTCGCTGATGTTTTTTTGGTGGAGGGCGTTGTCGCCTTTTTGGAAGCGGTCTTCGGGATGGCAGACGCCGACGAAGGCCTTGAGGCAGCAGGTGAACTCGGCGGCGGTGACCTGATGGTTCTTGAGCACGGGCACGCTGATCCAGTGGGCGACCTCGGTGAGGATTTTCGGGAAGCGGAAGCCGTCGGTCCAATAGCGTTGCTTAGGGAAGAAGCGGAGGTAGTCGCTGTTGATCCAGGGATAGAGTTCCGCTCCCTCCTCCCGGCAGACCTGCTCGTATCCGCATGTCTTCATGGCCTCCAGGTCGGAAAAGGCCGAACGGTCTCCAACCATCGCATGGCATCCTCGTTCCTTTACCAGCCTGATGACCGCTCGGATCACTTCCGGGTTGGTAGTTACGGACTTGGAGGGAGTGGTGGCGTTGGGCTTGATCATCACCTTTTGCCCTTTCTCAAAATCCTCCATTCCACCGGAAGCGGCCACCGCCTCTCGCACCGCGTTCTCAATGGACCCTTTGATGCCGACGATGGCAACTGTGGCCGCCGCCATTTCCGGGTATGCGCGGGTGGGCGGGAGCGGCTCCGGGCCGGGGTTCTGGAGGGTTGATAGTGAATTGCTGATAAATTTAAATCGGGAAAAACTGCAGGAACCGGTGATCGCTCCCGCGCTCAGCGCGGCGCTAAAAAGAAAATTGCGGCGGGTAACGCCATGATCGGATTTCATCTCATACTTCCTCTTAATAATTTAGCTTTTTCCTTCTTTGATATCTGCTAATTTTTTCGGCACCGCCAGCAATAATCCCAATGCAACCAGCCATGATTTACTTTTCATCCGGTTCCTTCTTTCTTTTCTCTTCTATGCCCAGTTTGCTTTGATTTCACCTAATGCGGGATTGGTCTTATCGCTTTTTTTTATTTTTTGCCTTCTTCCCGCCACGCCCCCAGGATCTGATCGAAGTTCGGCACCTCTGCGTCCTCGATTTTGATGTGCGCCGGGTCGGCCTGGCCGATGCCCAGTTCCGCGCCGTAATAAATCTGAGCCTGATCCCACACCTTCTTGTCCACGTAGGGCAGCTTCACGCCCTTTTCCTCCCCGAAGCGCCGCAGGGTCGCCAGCGCCACCGAGTCGCACGCCACCCGGTCCTTGGACGCGAGGATCAGGTTGGCGTCCACCCAGAGGGTGTCCTTGCTGAGTGCGTCCGGCCCGCCCCGCACCACGATGCTGAGCGCGTCCACGATGTTGATCGTCGGCTTCTTGACCAGGTTAAGTTCAACGACCTTTTCCGAGATGTTCAGGGTATGGAGCGCGTCCGGGCCTTCCATGTACCGGTCGAGCGGCATGGTCACGCCCACGAACGCTTTCAGGCAGCAGGTGAAGTCCGCGCGGTAAACCCGGTGGTGCTTGAGCAGGGGCAGGTTGATCAAGTGGTCCGCGTCCATCAGCGCCTTGGCCACCCTAAACCCGCGCGACCAGTGCCGCTTGCCCGGCTTGAACCACTCATACTCCGAGCGCGTCCAGGGCAGCCCCTCCACCATCTCCTCTTTGCAAATGCGCGCGAAGCCGGTGGTGCGGAAGGCGAGTTCGGTTTCGAACATGGAGCGGTCGCCGACCATGATCCGCGCCCCGCGCTCTTTGCACAGGCGGATGACCGCGCGCAGCACCTCGGGGTGGGTGGTGATCCGACCGGGGTAACGGCCGCCGATGGCCGGGCCGCACATGTTGGGCTTGATCATCACCGTCTGCCCCGGCTGGATTTCCTCCAGCCCGCCGGCAACGATCACCGCCTCCCTCACCGCGGCCATCAGGTCGTCCTTCACCCCTCGCACCGCCACCACCGTGTCGGGCATGGCGGGATAGACCCGGGTCGGGGGCAGGGGCTCCGGCCCGGCGCCCCTGGACTCAAACCGCTTTTTAAAATTCAGCGGCTCGCCGGGGATGCGCTGGGTGAGGAAGCATCCGGGCGCCACCGCCGCGGCGGCGAGGCCGGCGGCGCTCTTCAGGAAGCGGCGGCGGAGGAACTGAAAGTCGTCTCGCATGAGGTCATCCTTTCCCGGACAATAAGACTTAAACACAGAGATCACAGAAATGATACTCGCTCTTGGTCAACGCCGCAACTGGACTGGCTCTTCTAAAAGCTCCAAACCTCTTGCCCGGAATTGGAAAGCAGGCAGTAGTTGGTAGGCAGTTGACGTTTGGGGGTTCGGAGTTGGCCGAGAGCTGGGCAAAAGGACCGCAAACCAGGCACCGTAAACTGAAACCGTGAACACAAGATCAGGAGGCAGGTTCAGAAAGAAATGAAGAAATTGTGAATTGTCAGGACCTGACCCCGAAGCCTTGATCTCCGGTTCCGGCATGGGGACTCCTCGGATTCGACTATACCGCCGAATCGGGGCGCGGGCAAGCCGCGGCGATCTCCTGGGCCAAGGCGCTCTCCCCGGGCGCGGGTGCTGGGGAGAGGGAGGGACGCGCGGAAAGCTGGGGATGGAAATAAAAATGGTGGAAGAAACGGGCCTGGAATCGAACCAACGGGACGGGATAAAGGTTTGTAACCGGATTCCCATAACGAAAAAATAGCCCATAATTCCAGCAAGTTCCGCAAAACTGCAAGTATTGGCTTGTTGACAGGTCTTTCGGTTTCTGAAACAATAAACTGATAAAGGGGGGGGCGAGTCATGAGAGGGAAGATTTGGTCGGCGCTTGTTTGTGTTGCATTTTTGGGAGTTGAGTTGGGCATTGCCTGGGCGCAGTCAGTGCCGCAACTTATCAACTACCAGGGTCGGCTCACGAATTCCACGGGCCAGCCGCTGAACGGGGTGAATGTTGATTTAACCTTTGCCTTCTACTCCGCGGAAACCAGCGGCACTCTCTATCTCAGCGTGCTCCAGCCGAACGTGGCCATGACCAAGGGCATCTATAACGTGCTCATCGGTTCGGGCACGATAACGCCGGGCGCGGAGAGCACGTTGTTCGCGGTGTTCCAGAACCACAGCGAGGTCTGGATGGGAGTGAAGGTGGACGCGGACCCGGAGATGACTCCCCGCTCTCGCATCAGTTCCACTCCGTATTCCATGTCCGGCGAGAATGCAAATACCTGCAACACCGCGGTTACCGCCGCCACGGCCACCACTAGCTTGTCCGTTGATACGGATTGGCTCAAGGACCTGGACCTGGACGGCGACGGACACTACAAGCCGGTCAGCGCCAATACCCCCAATGACGACTGCGATGACGGTGACCCGAACATATACCCCGGCAAGACAGATACCTGCGGAGACGGGATAGACAGCAACTGCCGGAACGGGGATTGTTATCACGCGGGAACATATGATACCCCGGGTGAAGCGCAGAACAGTTACGTTTCCGGGACCTATGCTTATGTGGCTGACGGGGAGTCCGGACTTCAGATCATTAATATCTCGAGTCCATATGCGCCGGCTCTGGCCGGGACACATTATATCACCGGTGCCAACTATGGTTCAGTTTACGTTTCCGGGAGCTATGCCTACGTCGCGGCCGCGAGTTACGGCCTTTTGGTCCTCGACATATCCAACCCGGCTGCGCCCTCCCTGGTCGGGACATACGACACCCCGGGCAGCGCATATGACGTTCAGGTCGTGGGGAACTACGCCTATGTCGCGGATTATTGGTCTTCCCTGAAGATCATCGATGTGTCCAACCCGGCCGCACCTGTCATGATCTCAACCTGCTCCACCCCTGGATATGCCTATGACGTTGACGTCTCCGGGAGTTATGCCTATATCGCAGATTATGAATGGGGACTGTCCATATGCAATGTATCCAACCCGGCCGCGCCAACCCTGGTCGGAACATACAACACCCCGGGCTACGCCTGGGGCGTTGATACTTCCGGGAACTATGCCTACGTGACGGATGATACCTTCGGCCTGCAGATCATCGATGTTTCAAACCCTTCCGCGCCGACCCTGGCCGGAAATTACGACACCCCGGGCAGGGCCATCAAGGTTTTCGCTTCCGGGAACTATGCCTTTGTCACAGATTGGGGGTTCGGCCTGCAAATAATCGATGTGTTCAGCCCGGCCTCACCCACCCTGGCCGGAACATACAACACCCCGGGAACCGCGATCGGTATTTACGTTTCCGGGGCCTATAGCTATGTCGGGGACTATACGTCCGGCCTGCAGATCATCTATACCCCGACACCGCCGTGAGGAAATTTTTAATGGAAAACAGGAATCTGTAATCAACCAAAGGATTATGGTAATGAAAAGAACACTTGTTTATATGCCATTAGTTGTGGGATTGATCGTCTCCAGTGTTTGCCTGGCTCAATCGGTGCCGCAGCTAATCAACTACCAGGGTCGGCTCACGAATTCCACGGGCCAGCCCCTGGACGGGGTGAATGTTAATTTGACATTCGCCTTCTACTCCGCGGAAACCGGCGGCACTCTCTATCTCAGCGTGCTCCAGCCGAACGTGGCCGTGACCAAGGGCATCTACAACGTGTTGATCGGCTCGGGCACGATCACACCGGGCGCTGAGAGCACGTTGGCCGCAGTGTTTCAAAACCATGCTGATGTCTGGATGGGTGTCCAGGTGAACTCGGACCTGGAGATGACCCCGCGGGTGCTGATCAGCTCCAGTCCCTACGCCATGCAGGTGGACAAAGTTAACTCTGCGGCATCGGCAGACACGGCCACCACCGCGGACACCGCGCTGTCCGTGGATACCCAGTGGCTTAAGGACCTGGACGCGGACGGCGACGGGCATTTCAAACCGATCAGTGCCAATACGCCGAACGACGACTGCAACGATTTCGATGCCTCGATCTATACTGGCGCGGTGGACATCTGCGGCGACGGCATTGACCAGAGTTGCTTTAACGGCGACTGCCATCCATTTGCTTCTCTGGTTCCGACTGCCTCGCCAACCAAGGTAATGACCGCCAATAACCTGTTATATGTAATCGAAGGTTCGGTAGGTCTGGAGATTTTCTCGCTCTCCACCTCCGGCAGTCTCAGCCCGGTCGGGAGCTATGACACCGCAGGAGAAGCCAACGATGTATACGTGAGCGGCAATTACGCGTATGTCGCGGACTACGGCATGGGCCTGACGATTGTTGACGTGTCCGACCCGGCCGCGCCGTCTCTGGCCGGCAGTTATGACACCCCCGGGCTGGCTCGCGGCGTGTTTGCGAGCGGAAATTACGCGTATGTGGCGGATTCCGGGTCCGGGCTGCAAATTATTGACGTGACCAGCAAGACCTCGCCCACTCTGGCCGGCAACTATCCCACCACCTTGGCCAGGGGCGTCTTTGTCAGCGGCAACTACGCCTACGTGGCCGATGACACCGCCGGGCTCCGAATCATTGACGTGACGACCCCCAGCGCCCCGGCCCAGGTGGGAATTTATAACACGCCTAACGTCGCGCGCCGCGTCCAGGTGGTGGATAGTTACGCTTATGTGGCAGACAGCGCGTCCGGGCTGCAAATCATCAACGTCGCTACCCCATCCTCCCCCGTTTTAGCGGGCAGCTATAATACCCCCGGCTCGGCATTTGCCGTGGAGGTCCTTAATTCCTATGCCTTTGTGGCCGATGACACCGGCGGGCTGCAGGTGATCAATGTAACCGTGCCCGCCTCGCCCGTTCTTGCCGCGACCTATGCGTCTCCCAACGCCCGGGGGGTTGATTACCTTTTTCCTTATGCATACCTCGCGGATTACGCGGCCGGCCTGCAAGTGGTCTTTATCCAGACGCCGCCGTAATAATCTTCAGCGATTACCGACCGAGCATAATCCGGCTCTCTGGTCCGAGCAAGGGGAAGAGACTCTCCCTCGACAAGCTCAGGGCGCCATTTGTCTCTTTTCGCTCCCGGCCGCCATTCGACATGGGGGATTGGGGGGATTGGGGTCAGAGCTTCACTTTACACATAAGGGAGTGCACAGTGCATGGTGCATCAAGAGGCTTTAGGCATTAGGTGGCTTAGTGCTTCGATTCGCAAATACAATGACGTATTTATTTTATCGCAAAGACTTATTTGCTTACTCAGCACTAAGTCCTGAGTAAATAAGTTCGTCATCGAACTTATGAATCGAAGGACTTAGGCTTTAGTCTAAAGCCTAAAGTCTAATGCCTCAAGCCTTCGGAACCTGGGGTGGTTGCCGCACAGAATGGGGTGGTTCGCTGGCAGGATGGGGTGGTTGCTGCGCAGAATGGGGTGGTTGGCGTGCAGAATGGGGGGACGTTTGAAGAGGGTATTTCGTATGTCGTATGTAGTATGTCGGGAAAGAGAAGAAGAAGAAACCAAGAGAAATTTCGCCAGGTTAAGTTGGTTCCCGGGTAGTCGGAGAGGAGTATTTGGGGATTTGGAAGAGCCGGGGCCGGGAATGGGGGTGCATCTTGGGGGAGCTGGGACAAAAAGGTCTTGAGAAATCGCCAGGTTATCATTTCGAATAATTGTTTGATTTCAGACCTCATCTTTCGTCCTTCAACCTTCTTTTTCACTCCCCCCTATATATGTATGTTTGTTGCAGTTCTGGTGAGCCACCAGGTGTGACACCTGGACTCAATATTGGCCTGCTTCCGCTTCGGCCTGTCTTCGACCCTGAGGCTCAGACCCGAAGGGAGCCCTTGGTCGAAGGACCGCTGGTCGTGGGCTTAAATCATCGAGCCGCCGGGGGCCACCTGCCGGTGGGGGAAACAGGGCCCTTTCCCGCTTCGGCCTGTCTTCGACCCTGAGGCTCAGACCCGAAGGGAGCTCAGGGTCGAAGGACCGTTGGTCAAGGGCAGAAATCTGCAAGCCGCCAGGGCCGGCTGCCGCCGCCACCTGCCGGTGGTGGATAAAGACTTTTACCACCAAGACACCAAGGCACTAAGGGCCAAGGGAAAAGAGTTTTTTCCTGTTGCGGGATTTCCCTTCGTGTCTTTTGGTGGATAATTCTTTCCTGACCTGCCTAGTGCTCTGTCAGCCGATTGCTGGTAGGATTATTTATCCGGTCCGCGGTAAACTTTTTTGATCTGGGTGTCCACGACCAGCCGGCCGAGGAAGGGGAAGAGCCGGTTGAATGTGGTCACCATTTTGGTAATCGCTCCGGGGATGATGAGGTAGCGGTCTTTTTCCATGCCTTTGATGATCGCGGCGGCGACCGCATCCACGCTTAAGACCGGGATGGTATGGACCACGGTTTGGTTTTCCAGGGTGCGATAGGTGTTAAGCTCATCCACCATCGGCGACTCGAATTCCGGCGGGCAGACCAGGTGGAACTTGATGTTCTGGGGCTTGAATTCAGACCTCAAGGCCTCGGTCAGGCCGACCAGGGCGTATTTGGCGGAGCAGTAGGCGGAATAGCCGAATACTCCGAGCAGACCGGCGGTGGAGGAGATGTTGACGATCCTGCCTTCTTGCTTTTGCTTGAAAAAGGGGAGCACGGCCTTGATGCAATGCAGGGAGCCGAAAAAGTTTATGGCCATGGTCTCGCGGAAGGTGTCGAGCGATTGCTTCTCAAAATAGCTTTCTCTCAAGATGCCGGCGGAGTTGATCAGGATGTCGGGGAGCCCCAGGTCTTTTGCCACCCGGCTGAAGGTTTCCTGCACCGCGTCAAAGCTTGAAACATCGCAGGAATAAGCCTCGATTTTCTGGCCGGCGGCGGCTGATTTTGAAAGCTGTTCTTTAACCGCATTCAGTTTTGCTTTTTCCCGGGCAATGACGGCCAGATGAGCTCCGTTTTGGGCAAGTCGAATGCTTAGTTCTTTGCCGACTCCGCTGGAGCCTCCGGTTATGATAATGACCTTGTTCTTGAACATTCATTCCTCCGCGAAAATATTTTGAGCGAATATACCAGAATTCGGGACTGGCGTCCAAACTGGATCGCGGGTGTAGATACTCGGTATCTATACCTGTCTGGTTTGGACAAATTTGGTGGAGGCGGCGGGAATCGAACCCGCGTCCGGAGACCTTCAGCCCCAGGCTACTACGTGCGTTTTCCGCGTTTTAGTTTTAGCCGATCCGTCCCCCGCGGAAGCGGTCCGGAATCAGCGAGCCAGCATTAATCTCGCCTTCAGGCCTCCACCGGCCGAGGAGCCTGTGGCCAGCCCGTCTAATCGACGCCCGGGTCCGGCCCAACGGGCGAGTCCGGTCGGACGTGGCCGTCAGTTAAGCGGCCAGTGCGTAGTTAGTGTCGGCGTTTATAGCCGTTCCGCTGGTTTTACGGGCGAGCGGAGCCCGGCACGCAACCCAAAGCGTCAACTGTCCCCGTCGAAACCATGTCGCCCCCATACCTGAGATTCCGGAACCGGGTTCAGGGTTCGCGGGAAGAAAAACCTCCTTTTCAGGATGAAATCACTATTCCCGGGGGAGAATCAGCCCGATTCCTGCTTATTACTATAACACATCTGTCAAGTTTTTTCTAATGGCTCAGCAATCCGGGTCCAGCCAGGGCGCCGGGTCCAGGGGCTGGCTGTGAAAGCGGAGCTCAAAGTAAAGGTAAGCGCCCTTGAGCGAGCCGGTATCGCCGACCGTGCCGATCACCTCGCCTTGCTTCACCGGGTCGCCGACCGACTTGAAGAGGGAGTCGGCGTGAGCGTAGAGCGAGTAATAGCCGGCGCCGTGGTCGAGGATGAGGAGTTTGCCGTAGCCCCGGAACCAGTCGGCGAAGAGCACGGTGCCGGCGTGGATGGCGCGGATGGGAGCCCCGGCCGGGGCGCGGAGGTCAATGCCCTTGCGGAAGGTGACGGTGTGGAAGCGGGGGTTCTCCTTCTCGCCAAAGCCTTCTTCCACCGTGCCCGGGACCGGGTAGCAGAGGCTGCCCTTGAACAGGGCCAGGCCCTCGCCCTCGGGGCCGGAGGACCTCTGGGCCAAGCCGCTCAGGATTTTTCCCAGGTCTTTTTCCGCCTGCTCCAGCTCGGCTAACGAGCGGAGGTGGGTCATCTTGTCTTCTTTGACCGAGGCGAGCAGCTTTTCCTGGTCCGCTTTTTCCTGGAGCAGGCGCTCTTGGGCGACGCGCTGCTCGGCTTCGTTCTTGC